>Ga0160427_10000962_pt1 | contig 17596 bp, 18 predicted proteins | sample SolpanmetagenomL_FD_108194 | JGI IMG/M metagenome (GOLD analysis project Ga0160427, IMG submission 108194) | Solar panel surface microbial communities from Lawrence Berkeley National Laboratory, California, USA - L | ecosystem: Engineered > Built environment > Solar panel > Unclassified ...
CGGATATCTCGGATACACATGAACCTTTGATGGAACAATTAGAAGAGCTTATTCTTCGTAAGTTCTTCTCCTTCTACTCCTCCTTTTCATGCATTATATTTGACACAGTGTATTCTGACATGATTTTAGGGCTCACGGACAGTCTTACTGAGTACAATACTAGCAAACTTGCTATGCATAGAGTGGAGGCACAATGGTTGGTGTATATCGCTTGTCAGATCGATTCAAATTTTCGACCACTTCTTTCGAACAGTTCTCTGGACCTCGATGCAATGCCTCTTACCATCAAGGAAGTTCTGGAACTGTGGAATACGAAGGGAATTATCTCTTATAAAGGTACAATGAGTCTGATGATGCCACGTCAATGAGAGGGGAGGCTCCAAATATATATTATTTTTGTTTTCGATAGCGTGTTTATGTTATGTTGCTTAGACAGGCTCGAACTTATTTCTTATAAACATACATCAAAACTAATCAATTTAATGCATATAAAAAGCATGATTATGTGGGTTTCTTTTAAGTTGAGACAAATTACTTTGATCGAATAGAGTTTCATCAGTGATATGTATGAATGTGAATATTTAACTGTCTGTTCTTAGTATACTTGTTAACATCGATGTATATATTATGCAAGTTTGCCTTGAATAGTGGAAAAGCATCTGATGCTAGTGTACTATAGCTGTCACAAGATCAATGATGGAGAAAACCTTTTTTTGTTCGCTCTCCCAAGAAACTGAGCAGCTATTCTGATGATGAGATGATACAAGACACTAAAATATCAAATGATTTACACAAACTTCACCCCGTCACAATTTCAATGGTTCTAGATAAATCGGATACTTTTACTGACAAATGGGTTATTTAGCATGTTGTCTTAATCAGAAAAAGTATGTTTACTAAACAATATGAGTAATCGTTCCGGTGTATTTACCCAATTAGCCCGTGGATGTGGTCTAACTACACAGCGCCCAACATGGCCTAGCAGAACATGTCGTCAAGTTACAAACATCTGCATCTGTGGCGAGATCTCTATACACAGGGTCAACTGTCACAGTCACGGTTTTGGAAGTAATTATGATTTGACTTAAGTGAATACTCGTTGCAAAACGTCTTTACTGCTCAAGTTAGCAAACACATGATTATCATGTCATGTGTAGGTTGAGGACGAGTCATGCATTAGTGTTCATTGTGGATGGTTTTTTTTTAACCTCCATAACGTCGACCTATTGACCAGAATTTCCAATTTGGAGTAGCGATTATGGCTTTTATTTTTGGCTTAGCTACGTGTTCGTGTGGTTAAACTTGAGACCTATAGCTATGTGTTCAAAGTTGCAAGCAAGCAAAATCAAAATTGAAGTATAGACAAATTCAAGAAAGAAGAAGCATATCAATAGCAAAGACAGACGTTGGCTAGAGTGTTATGTATATCGTAGGTATACCTCACGTTAGACTTTAGTCCATTGAAGAGCGATACTTTCAGGGATTCTCATCTTCTTGGTCGGTTTGTACTCGACATTCTCCAAGCAGTTATGAGCTCTGATTTGCGCTTGTTTTGGTGTCTCGCCAGGATTCGTGCGTACTTCTACTCGGTGATTGTAGAATAAGCTTCCAATAACTGCAACAAATTCAACCTGGCTAAATTTTCGACCTATACAAGACAACGTTAACGTCATGTTTGTACGTTTGATACTTCATATTCTCAGATAGTCTTACCTGGGCATACACGATTTCCAGAAATCCATGGCATGAACGACTCGGTCAAATTTGGAAGTTTTTCAGTCTCGAGCCATCTCTCTGGCCGCCATTCTAATGAGTCTTTGCCCCAATAACAAGGGAAGGACTGCATGATTCCAAAACAAGGGGACACCTGTGTTCCAGCAGGGAAGGTAATTGTCTTTGGCTTCTCTCCAGGTCGCACTACCAGATCAAGTGAAGTTTCCTCTTCCACCCAGCGGGGAATTGAATCCAATGGGCCGTAGAGCCGAAGTCTATGACAGGTATTAGATTTGTATCTGTCAATGAAGAAAGTAAGGTATGTCATAAAAGGAATACCACTTACACTTCATGCTATATGATAATGTTAGTAGATGCGGCCAGATGTCAATGTAGATTTGAATTTATAGAGTGGACTTACCATAACTGCCAAACAGCGCTTGAGCTCTGGAAATTTCTTGTAATCCCAGTCTTCGAATCTGATACCATCAGGAAATACCTGCTTGACTTCCTCTCGAACCCAATCTTGAATGTGGGGATAAGCGGCCATCAAGTAAATTGCGTTGGTGATAGTATTTGCTGAAGTGTCATGACCAGCTAATACATATACCTATAGACGTAGTTAAATTAGCTTAAATGTCGTTAGGGGAATATATTCACATTAGGCCTCACCCATAAATTCCCTCTTATTTCAGAATGAGTAAGGCCATCCTTCCCAGCTTTGCTTGACTCTCTAATCAGCACACTCATTAAAGAACCATCGTCCTCCTTTATACCGAGTTCCACATTTTGTCTCTCATTTTGTATTGTTGAATTGAGGTATATCGGTAGAAGTCTGTCTGCCTCTGCGTATTCTTTCGTCCAGAATGTTCTGGGTAGATTGCCCTTGAAGAGTCCTTCACCAGTCTCAACAAGACACCGTGAATAAGACAGTTGGCCTTGATCTGGTTGATTGGCAAAATTATCAGATATTCCGAGACCTGCTTTACAAAGTACATTCAAGGCTAAATTTAACACAATCTGACGGGTCGTAGTGACTGGACTAGCTTCGATAAACTTTTGTGCCATCAAATCCGTTTGCTGTAGACTTGCTCCCCACACGAGTTGATTGTTTTTCTCATTGAAGGGAGGTGTAGTCAATTTTCGATGTTGTTGCCATCGGGGGCCATTAACCTGCGTTATGTCAGTTATACACAAAAAGTCAGCTCTTCAAAGTATATAGCACTTACGGATATAACATTCACTCCATATCGCTCAAAAAATTCTAGAAGAAGGAGAGTTAGTGTGACTGAACAAATGTCGACTTGACAGGCATGTTCATACGGTAGAACTTGTGAGGTTTTGAGAAGGACTTATAGTCTGCAAAAATGTTCTTCACGCCCATCCCATCGGCTACCAGCACTGTAATAGTAGCTGGGTTGACTACTACGAATACCATGCCATATTTCTCGTGCATCTTGTATCTGTACTCATTTTGCCATGTGAACACACTACAAATGATTGCATCCCATTCTAGCCACTTTGCCCAAGGGTAGACCACAGGTGCTAAGATAAATTGCCATATTGGGTTTGCAGCATTAGCTGGGGAAACTAAAACGTGTAAACCAATCTTTTTGGCTCTACGGTAATTGGCATAAAGGCAAACCATGTTCCATGAGGTAAAGAAGAGGACAAGCAGCCCAACCAGAGCCGGAAGATTGGCAAACATGATTTTTGACTGCTTTGCAGATCAGCTATGTGAAAATGTCAGATTTGAATCGATCCTTTTAAATGGAAAAAATTGGTTAACAAAACACAACCAAAAAAGGTGCGAACCTGTTGTTTTTAAATAGCTTGGGTGGCCTCAACGATGGTGGTCAGATTATGTTTGTCAATGCAAGAGAAGAGGACTCTGCATTGTTGTTCGATTATCTTTGCTAGGTTCCCAAGTTTAAATGATTATGTATTTTACGTGTGTGTCGTCAGCATAACTCCTTAGCGTACTTGTCCTCTACGTATACAGTGATCAGACCGTCTACCATCTGCCTTGTGTCATTGTAACTTTAATCCGAAGCTCGCACTCGCTAAAAATAAATCGAACTTATATCGCGGCTTATGATAAAGGTCTTAGAGAGAATTGGATAGGCCTAAGTTGAGCTAAGCTAAATTGAAACCTTGTTGAAGACCACACTCAGTCAAGTTAGAGGATTCATTCTGGTTTTGGTGTCTTTCCATGTATCGTCTTTTCAAATTCGAAGCGGGTGATGCGCACTAAAGCCTCATGATTTCGGTATGGTGAAAGATGGTCTTTCTTAATCCGGTATTGGTCGGAATGTTAGACGATTCAAATCAAAAGAACACACCCAAGCGCTCAGTATCTATTTGCAGTAATTAATATCTGTATGACGATTGGCGTCGAAAATAGTTTAAATTCTTTAGCTATGCCTTTTGTCCAGCTAGGCAAGTCTTAATTTAGAGAAGAAAAAATAAGATTCAATACCCTCACCATATCATATTGGATATCTGTCTCGTTTCGTGGACAGTGTTATAGCTAAGGCATACGCATCCAACAGGCACATGCAATATATAGATAAGTACTTGTGAAGGTGATATGTCACGTGCCCATTCATGGTCTGATTTGATTCGGATGAATCTCGTTCTCTCTGCAGCTGGCTCTAACCTTCGGTCTGCGGGTTCTCAAATTCGACCGACATGCTTACAAAAAGCAACATTGTTTATATATATATCAGGTGAGGGATTCGTCTCGAAGGACGATCTGAGCGTATAAAGTAGCAGATTTAATTTCACGCGACATACACAGCACCATTTTCAATACAGTGATCATAGGAAAAACATTAATGTCATGATTGTATAGTGCTGCAAACCGCAAATAAAAGATTTTCGATGTTGCAATACTGATAATCTCCAGTCTTTAAAGTAGCTAATGATGAGCCAATTCATGTCACACGATCTTCATGTGCTCAGACTCTTGTGTTGAAGATCAGACTTGAAACTTTACGAATATAGTTGATAAAGCGCTAGCAGATGGAAGTCTTCGGTACTTATTCAGGATGAAGAATATATAATGTGAGGGTTTATGAACCACTGAAATTTGTGCTTAATTATAGATGACGTTGCATTTGCAAGCTGGAATGCCTATTGACTGTCTTTAGGAATATATCAACTTCGTTCAACCCAAAATAGCAAAATGTGCCTTCGATTCATACGACAAATTATTTGCTTCAATGAACCATGGCTAAAGAGTATTAAGTTGAAATCTGTCCACTCTTTAGGGTGCTACTCGCTCGCTAGCTCTAAACTTAGGGTTCGGAACTACAACAAGGTAGTTTTGACACTAGCACTCAACCCTATTCTGAAATTGCTTGCGTGAGGTCTTCTCTCATCGTATGGCGCTCCTATATATTTGGTCAGGATTGTAGAGTGTCAGGAGAGCCAATCAAACTAAATAGTTTCTGAGTGATGGACCCGTCAAAACATCAAAATCTTCCCTTCATCAGTTTTGCACATGGCATTTCTTCCTTTCAAGATATCCTATTTTTGGCCACGAAACAAATGAATCGTATCGTAAATATAGTAAATATAAATATTGGACATACAAAAACTTATAGGTAAGTTACAATTCTTGAATAGCATAAGTGTAATTAAGGGAAAGTTTTGATTCGTCAGGAGTAACAAGATGTGCTTCCAAGAGTCTAGTGACGGGATGCCCGTCGCTAATGTCTATTGCTCGATGCACATGTCTGAGTAGATTGATGAACAATCATATCCAGCCTCTTCACCACGTTTGGATTTATGACTCACAGATAAAATATATGTGATCCATTGGTGAATGCTCCTGCGTTCCAGCAACCCGGATGGAATGCTTATATGGATGAGAGCATGATAATAGAGAATTTTAAGATATACAACTAGGGTCAATTTGTCAAGGTTGGTTACCCGAGATTTACGCCCATTTGGAATAGTCTATAGCATTGGCAATTGATATAGGACGGTCGGTGTAATAGAACCTGACGGTCCCGTAAATTCGCCAAATAAATCTCTTCTTAAATATTTATCGGCCGTGAGACGGTTCTAGTCAGGTGCATTAAGTGCAGGGAATATTTAGCTAGCTTAGTCTGTTATAGCTCTGAATCAACCCACATTTCCATAGGTAGTGAGAGGCTGTGTGAAAGCGTTCAAGATACGATGTTTCTCGGCATTATCCAAACTCCGGAAGACTAGGAAACAGATTCGTATATACGACACCATTGTGCCTGAGGAAGTTTACGAGAGAAAGTTCGTTGTTTTCTTTCAAGCTTTCGAAACGATGATGTTCTATATAGGTGCAGGCATTCTTGCTTCACGCATATACATATGCATATTATCTTTGCTATAGATTGCTATGATAGACGACTGCGGTCGAAATTGATTCTCCTAGGTCCACTCACTTTACAACCATCCACAGCCAGGAACTATACCTGAAGTTGCCATACATCTCTACACTCTTGCTAGGTACCTAGACCATTCAATATGCATACTTACGTATGTGTAAATGAATGAATCATTCATGATGCTGACAAGCAGATGACGATCAACCAGGTTACACCGACATCGAAATACACTTGTTCTTTAGCTAGCATCTTCAAAATAGTTAGAAGAAAATTCAATCACGCCGATCTCATTGAAGCTTACATATCTGTCTGCTGCCACTTCTTGAACTCGCGGCCTCATTTACAACTTACAATCACAATTCTTGTACGTTAGTCATATAATCGACAATTCGTAGTAATCACAGCTCAAACTTGCTGAAGCATAACAAAGTACAACCATACATTGAACAATATACATTGCTTCTTTGTGATGGATAACAACGAAATTTCTGGCATGATAAGATCTCCATCCTCATCAGTGTCAACGCCGGAGGATTCCCCTTTAGCTTCTGTTGCAAAAACAATCAAGCGAAGCGAACATCTTTCTCGAGTCCCCCAAGCATGTGAACAGTGTCGAAGTAGAAAAATAAAGTGCAATGGCAAAACTCCATGCGATCAGTGTACTTCGCACTCAAGGACTTGTCTTCGAGCCGCTGGTCGAAAGCCTCGGGATAAGGGATTGAAGTATGTTCTTATGCCTGGGCAATTAATTAAATAGCTAACGGCGGTTACCTTTTGTGATAGAGATAAGAGAATCAATCAACTCGAGTCGAGGATCAAGCAACTTGAAACTTTGATCACTCAAAGCTCAGAAAAGGAGAGACAGCTTCCTTTACCACCTGTGTTACCAGTCAATCTTCCACAGATATCATCCTTACAAGGAACACAAGGTTTCGCATCGAAAAGCAGCCTTGCGACGCCCTCGTCGATGGTATCTAATTTGCGAAAGCCTGTGGATTATACACTCATAAAAAGGAACGAAGGACAATCACAATATCTTGGTATAAACACATCTACAGATATATTAGACCCAATGTAGCTGATGATGTAAAGGATCCGCTTCCGTGCTTTCTCTAGCTTGTCAATTACAAGATATCAACCTCGGCGGCAACGACAACCCACATTTACCTGCATACAACCTTGATGATGAAGATATTGATTGTGATAAACCTTTCAGACCAACTGCAATTCCTCCCAAAGCTATATGTACTGGATATGTCGATGGTATGGAATACTGAAAAAAAGCTACGTACATTATGCTAACATACCAACTCAGCTTTTTTTGCTACTGTGAACAAGAAGTTTCATTTCTTCGATGAGGCAGATTTCAGGGAAAAATGGGAAAAGACCCTAAATCGCGAAATCTATGAAACACCCGAGTGGAATGCATGTTATTTGGGAGTTCTAGCTCACGGAGCTTGGTACTCACAAAAAGATGTAGCCGCCAAAACTTCAAGGGACGCTCCCGGTTGGCGCTTTTGTGAAAGTGCAGTCGGCTTACTAGATACACTATGGAAAAATCCTAGTATCGAGAGTGTTCGTGCATGTTTACTGATAGTAAGTTTGATGAGTCGGCCGTACCATTCAAGATGTAGACTGAAAGATGAAAATTAGGTGCTTTACCTGCAAGCAATAGCAAAAGTGACGTTCAGCTACATATCTCTTGGTTTCATGAACAGAATGTTGCAGTCAATGGGTGCTCATCGCGAAACGGATTCTGCAAATGCTGACCTTGCGCGGCGTGTGTTTTATATATGCTATATAATGGACAAGTAAGATACTATTATGCATTCATAGCATCATACACTAATATCCACTAGGACTCTGACTTTCACTCTTGGGAGACCATCTGGTATACAAGATTTCGATTGCGATGTTCAACGTCCCTTACCGCGCCCGGGTGAGCCTGTCGACATCTTTCTGCAGCAGATAGAATTGGCATATATTGGAGGAGTCGTGCATCGACGACTTTATAGTGCTCAAGGCGTCATAGGAATTGGGAAACAAGAAATATCTGAGCTCTTGAGCATTTCTGGCGAGATCCTCGCAATGCTCGAGAAGTGGAAAGCATCTCTACCAGACGACTATCAGATAGGGAAGGTAGAGAAGCTTCCGGAGCTCATTATACCATGCTATCTGGCATATTATCATCATATTATCTGTGTACACAGGTCGCATGCGGACATTGTGACTTGTCCCAACCATTGCGTTGTAGAACCAGCACGGGCAATGATCCAAATGCTACGCGACAACGATCACCATCTCAACTCTGGTTGCTGGTAAGTGTGCTGTAATGTTCCATGAATGGAGTAGAGACTAACATTTCAGGCTTGGTTTGATGTATGTCTTTGCTGGGACGACAGTGCTGTATAAATATCTCCTCACACACAACGACTCACCATCACAACGACAATCCGACAAAGCGCTTCTATTGTTTGCCCAGAAGGCTCTTTTTGACACTCGAGGCTTGAACTCTGCAGGTGAATATCTCGGTATCCTAGTCCGTTGTTGGAATGAAGCTCTGGAAAAGGCAGATAGTGGCATCGATGTTCAAGATCAACATACACCTGCTTTCCATTCCAGCAGCCAGGCGACATCCACTGCACCTGTATCCACACCAAACTCGTCGGCTTCAGACATGCAGTTTAGTGCTGGCCTGAGTCCCTTTAGCGCATTTGGAGCATCAAGTGCCAGTGGGGAGGATATGGACTTCAACACAGAAATCTTAAATTCGCACACACAACAAGATCCATCACAACTACAGCAAACTCAAACTCAGATACCGCTTCAGCAGCAGGGTCTTCACTTACAACAACCACCTCATTATATGTCTGTTCCACAAATCAATGAGCAGCAACAACAAGCCTCAAATCTGTTTCAACAGCAGCAGCAAACGCCATTCGAAATTGCCGATTTTGCAATGCCAGCGTGGTTAGACATGGGACAGCAGATGGATTGGATTAATTGGGATAGTATAGGCTAGGATTCTCTGGTTATCCTGCTGTTCCATTTGAGACCTTTGGTGATCATAGCGCGAAGTGTGGGTATAGACTTTTGGTGTTTGTTGGAGTGTCTTCTAGGGTTTAATTTGTCATATGCGCAATCTCTATATCTCCTTACTTCTTGTTGACCTGTTTTATATGTATAATTTTACGTTATTGTCATGATGGTTCTCAGATTCTGAAAACTGTACTCAAAATTGATAGACGTTGTAGTTATCCTCATCATCTGTCAAATGTATATAATTCAAGACAAACATCCACTCATATACATGTTACAACACATTGCCTTTGCTCTCCTCTGTGGCTATTCTGATCAACTTTAGCTATAGGTTGAGATTTAGCTTTTAGAACAGCTGCAACTGTTATAGCTGAATCCCAAAATTACAAGGCGTAGTCCTAGTCCTGGTCCCCAGACGTCAAATGCGGAACTTGCAAATCGTATTATGTCATGATCATGATCACAGTCTTATATAAACTGTAATTGCTTCTGTTCGATTACGAGTTGTGATTGCAAGTTTAAGCTAGTAACGCTAAACAGATCATAACTCGGGATCACATGGTGATCACTTATGCATACTCATAATCACGCATCAATTGCAAATAAAATCCTGATACATTAATATTGCTACAGCTCCCGCCTTATTGATTGAATTAATAAAAAGTCCATCATTTTGTTAACCATACCAAAATCGGCGATAGTCTACCACATAGTATTTTCTGCTACGAAAAATACAGGTTGCAATTGGTGGTTCTGCTCTTTTTATACACCTTACGCATGCGCACGTGTGAGTATTTATTCAAGCTAAGTATTATTAGTAACTTAAACGGACTGATTAATTACCCGACACAAGCTAAAACTTAACACCAGCTGCAGCGAGCACTATCCGTCGCTTCAAGGGGTTCGAGCGCAAGGGAAACCATGTTGGACCCTTCCTATACAGGTGTGCTTGCACTTCCAATTGGTGAAGGACAACATTGATTAATATCGGATCAGGAACAAATCATAGATAAAAATCAATTCAACGCGACTTCTAGTATCCTTAATGCCATCAAATGCTACTTTGGTGTAAGAGGCTGGTACTATTTGTAACCTTCTAATTGGGGACATCAACATTCTTTACCAATTGCAAATTTTACAAGTTGCGATTGAACACGACCTGACTTTCCCTTGGCTGCATTAAATCACAACTCTTCTAAACTTGTATTCAGACACCAGCACAGTTCTAGTTCAATATGTCTCCATTATCTATCGCAGCGATCGCCTTACTCTTTGTTGTGGCGGTATGGCGCTGGCTTAAACCACCACTAGATGTACCATATGCTACATCAAGCATACCCATATTTGGTCCTGCTATAGAATTTGGGAAAGATCCAATTCGCTATCTACGGAAACAGCATAAACTTCATGGAGATGTATTTTGTTTGGACGTCATTTTCATGAGGATCATTTTCAATATCACGCCTATATCTTTGCAGAACGCTTTCAGAGTCAGTCATGATTTGCAATTCCTCGTTCTGGCTCTCATCTTGCAGATTATCGTGCAAAACATACATACTGCGTGCTCTTGCAGCAGAAGCTATCATCAATGGAACATCACGACTGACATTTGTAAATGGTTAGAAACCAGAGCATGAGCTTTCTTTTTGGAAGTTTAATGAAGCGCGATTTGGACCAACATTACGATGGGGTTAGTGGAATACAACCTTAAAAACAGTTTAAAGCATATCATATGCATGCACGGACACTCTTTACTAACCAAGTATTTGGATATCCAGCTCTTGAATACAAAGATTGGCAAAAGGTTGGATTTGGAGGAGTCATGTTGAAAACCTTCAATGACGAGGAAGTTTTGACAACATGGACCAAAATATTATCAACCTATGTCCTTAAAAGGTTTGAACAATGGGCTGAACGGCCATATATCGATCTCTTGCCGTACGTCTACTCTTTCTTACCTCGTCAGGTTTGAGAGTGCCTGCTAACTTTATCAATCCGTGAAGTGAAGTATCGAAGCTGGTTTTGGAAGGGATGAGTATCATCCTTGTGGGCGAAGACTTTGCCAAAGCTCATCCTGAAGTTGTGCCTCTAGCTCAAGAATTTGAGCAGCTTCTTAAAGACCCCCTACTTCCAATGTTTCCTCGATGGATGACTCCAGCTGGGCGGAAGCTTGATAAACTGGATAAGATATATTATAAACTTGTAGCAGACGAGATCGACAAGCGGATTATGCTAGAGCGGACACAGGGAGAGGGCGCAGGATCTTCAGGTCCGGATTATCTGTCAATCTTGTTGAGAGCTGAGAAGATCAAATTCGATTATAATGAAGTCCTTCCAGTACACATGCAAGGTTCGATCTCATCATATGATAACTTTGTCGACTATAATGCTCACATCAGTTAGGATTGTGGACTGCTGGTCACGCTAATGAGGCTGCATCTATTTTCTGGATGGTACATTGATCGCTTTCCTTTACAACATTGTCAACACTTAGCTAATAAAAATATGACCAGTCTGTCCATGCAATGTCTACACCAGAGATATTCGACCGCTTCCAAGCTGAAGCTATTGAGTGGAAGGATAAACATGATTTTGGGGTCTATCCTCCTTATCTCACCGCCGCATTTCGTGAGGTAGCGAGACTGTACTCTGGATTATTACTTTTTAGAGAAGTGGACACTAAACCATGGAGTCTTTCATTCCTCACAAGCAATAAAGCTACAATAAATTCAATCGTCCCCGTTGGTGAGAAGGTCGCCTTTTCTCCTTTAATCACTTCCCGCAGTCAAGAACTCTTTGGTGAAACAGCCTCGAGCTATATGCCGGAAAGGTGGATTGAGGACCCAGAAAAAATGGCAGGTCATTTGAGACGTCATGAGATGAATCAGTGGGGAGGAGGGGTCCATGCCTGTAAAGGTATTGTTCAAACTTTTACTGTTGGGACGACTGTAGTGCTGATATATTTGTAACCAAAAAGGTGAAAAGTTCGCAAAGACGTTTCTGTACGAGAACTTTTGGAGAAATTTGTTGGAAAATGGGTACAGATTCGAGCCAGTAGAAGGAGTCAAAGTACACTCTAAAGCAGAGTCAACACAGATAGAAGATCTTACGAAAGACGGACGAAGAGACGTGGATGAAAATGCGATGGGTGCAGAGCCAAACTGGGTCGGAGATAATTTTGGTACACCGTTCCCTAAGGGCTCAGTGAAGGTGAGAGTTTTTAAGACAACTTGAAGATGAACATTGTAGTGGCACTTTTGAGAAATTCCAAGCAGCATTGGTAATAGGCATCACTGATTGATTGAGAGAGATTATATACTGAGCTAATGCAAGCACATACGTTGAGCTGTATATCACTTTTGTAAGTAGAGGTTGCTTCAATGATTACTGATATATAGAGCTCTTCATGAAATTGATAATCATCTGCCTGATTTTCAAGCTCAATATGACACAATGTTTGACCAAATTTATTCGAAAAAATTGTCTAGATGCTTTCCCACCATGAAGTACTGGATTTGCATGTATTGAAATGGAACGGATCAACTGCTTTAAATAACATCCGCAGGTTAACGCTCTAACTTATCATCCAGCAGCTTCACCTCGAAATTCTCAAAGAATATTTCTAATTCGTCTTTGTCCTTCCCCTCTTTCGTTGGCCTAGCCACGGTGACGCCAATTTGTATCTCCTGACCGTCTTCCACCCCTTCGAAAAACCAGGTGACTCCTCGGGTCAGTTTTCTATCTTCCCCACTCACCAAGTAGATTTTCAAGCCTGCCTTCTTTCTCTCAATTTCGATCGTGTGTTCCTTCCTCCCATCTTCTTCAGAAAGAGGTATGAGACTCCAATCTGCGAAACGGTCGGCAGATACGCTGGAGATGTTTAAATAACCGTCGTTGACCTCGAGGCCAGTCTTGACCCATCTCACAGGGCTGAAGTGAGGTAGCATGACAACAAGACCGCCTTGATCCCATAAACGAGCCCACTTTATGGGCTTGATGGTCACACGCGCAGAATGAAATTTGTTGACAGCAAAAGATTTGTAAATCATAGGGGCGTTGGCTATCTCATTCTCACCAGGTTTGCGATATAGATCGGTGCCAGAGGCACATTTTAGAGAGAAAGAAGTCGTAGATGCAGGTAGTGGATCCCGAGTGTTCTTCGAGTGTGTAAAACTCATATTGTTTAGCAGTCTGAATGTGGTGTGACAAAGTGTCTATTTGATATGTATGCGTGTACAGCACGTGTGATTTGTGCGTCTGTAAGCTTGATATATGGAATAATAATTTCCCAAATGGCCAAATAATCCCCGGTAGGTAGAAACCACTCAAATTGAGATGCTGGCGGTTACAATTGTTGAACTTTACTTTATATATAGCGACCTATAGTTGCAGTGCGATAATTCCGACGTTGGTCTGAGGATATTTGTACTATTTATACAAACGGATTGCATTGTAGTCAATGAATGAGCACATTCTACACAAGGCGGCCAAAATCTAAGTCTGGACACGGCCCATGGCCATATGCATTTTAAAAGGCGTGAGCTCACCTTTGCCTTGAATGTTTGCCTACAGTGTCTTGGCAGGCGGTAAGATTACAAACCAACCATCTGCATGATGTGATAAGGACAACCTGTAATTCGAATCAGCCAGCTTCTTTGCTTAATGAACTTGTTTTATACCCAGCATCAATTGCAAGTACGTGTGGGGTCAATTGGCAGAATAATCTAAATTTATCGCGTAATGGCAATTGCAATATATTAAGGTTAAATCTACCGGGACCTGGAGACGATCGACATAAAGACACCAAAGAATTGGAAAAACTAAGTTAGAAAGCCTCTCAGTTGATTAGTCAAAAATACCAAGATGATGCGAGAACAATTCGATGTATATGTGACTCTCCTCCGATATGCCGGTCGCGATCAGTCTTCCACAATTGCAACTTTGAAGCCAAGACTACGACAAATTCACCGTCACTTATTCCCAAACCTCAACGTCTTCAATATACAACTCAATACGTACCACACCTGCTCAATCGCACAAACATCATGGCCATCATCGCTGTCGACTGCGATGACACTCTGTCACTCACCAACGAAACTATATGCGCCTGGCATAATCATGTATATGGCTCAGACCTAAGCATCGAAGACTACCATCACTTCCAATATTGGCGAGTTAAAGGTGACACACACATATGCGTACACAAATAATTGCATCCAGAAAACCATCAGGTGCACCGCAGATGAGGCTAATATAATAAACATGTTACTCAATGAACAGGCTGGGGTGATATGGCCCAGACCATCACCAAAGTGAAGCAATTCAACTCATCCGGCAATTTCTGTACCATTCCACCAATCCCATCTGCTGTCGCTGCGACCAAATACCTTCGTGATGCTGGACACAAACTAGTTATCATCACAGCTCGCATGGTCAGTGAAACAATTTCTGACGCTGGATAGTCAAATCAAGGAATTCGAATACTGACTTACTCAGGCTAACACTGCGACCGACACGGTTCAATGGCTCGAAAAACATTTTCCAAACACCTTTTCTGAAATTGTCTTCACTTCAGCCTTTGAGTCAAGTGCGCCTACTGATCCAAACCAAGGGGCCGCCTCGAATATACCGGACGCCAAACCAGGCAGTATACCATATCGAAGTATTCCAAAGCCAAAGAGCGAAGTCATCAAGATGCTAGGTGCCCATCTCCTGATTGACGATTCGATTGAGAATGCGTTTGATGTGCATGAGAATGCTAGTATACCAGTCTATTTGTACGGGCCTTGGAACTGGAATAAGAATGCTATCGACTATGCGGCAGCCAAATCACCTTTGAGCTACCAGCAGAGGAGAGATAATGGGGATATGGATGTGCAAGGCCCTGCGGTGCTTCCTGATGGAATTACGAGGACATTACATTGGGATGAGGCGGTTCAATTGATTGAGAAAGCTGTTGCAGCGAAGCAGTAATCATACCGTATATAGTACGACTGTAATTTCCTTCGTGAAATACTGATGGATAGACAATAAAGTTATATATCTCTAATGGGGTAGAAGTTACAGGCAAAGATATAGACATTCGGGCAAGGGAGAATTAGATTAGATAGATCATTGCCTTTAAATGCTTTTTATATATATTATAAATGGTTGAAATCCAAATGTCAATGGTATGCACATTAAAGCAATATCATCTCAAATTTTCTTTTGAATATATCGAAAAATATTATGAGTTGATGTTTAAGATATACAGCACAGTACGCAAGATTTCCATCAACTATTAACGTAATGAACTATGGGATAATCTACTATACAGGAGCACACGGGACGACGGCCACCCATGGAATGAATTTGTGGCAATACAAGCCTTCCCAGTATCATACAACAGGGAGTGTAGCTTCAGCGACAAATTTATAGTCCATTGGCCAACATGTTTCCAGCTACCATGACCATTCCCATACCAGCAATCATCATAGTTGGTGCGGCAGCATTTGGTTTCGAAGTGGTGACTATTGTTGATGTTACACTTGTGACGTGACTGCTTGTTCCAGTGCTAGCACTGGTGATTGTAGTGGCGCTTCCGTTGCTGACGATGACAGAGGTACCGCTAGACGTTGATTTACTGACGCTGGTGGTGGTGCCGGTGCTTGTGGTAGAAACAGTGGTTGTGAATGGCTTAGACTCTGTATCGTTTGAGCACAAAGTTAGTGAAACGATACAGCAAGGTTTGTCTTTTTAATGCTACCCAACGAAAGTATTGCATTTGTCTTTAGTAAGCCAAAATGAGCGTGTGAGAACTTACGGTTTATTTCAGATGTAGCACCGATATCGATAGCTAGGGACGAGCTAGCAAAGAGTGAAGCGGCAACGATAGCGACAGCTGAGAACTTCATTGTTTTGGATGATAAACTGTAGATTCAAGATTCGATTCTTGTATTCTGGTAGATAGAATGAACGAGTGGACGAGTATAGATGAGTAGCAGAAATTGACGAAATGGAGACACGAACAAGGGGTGTGGTGTGTTTTTATATTCCATGCCTTGCGACTGCTTACCTGTTGATGGCAACCTGCATACCATACCACAATCTCCTATACACATTACACATATACCCACCATCCACTTTTTTCAATCTTGAATGATTAGTATTACGAGATACGTCACACGTAAACACCAAAAATAGAGAAACGTATCAAATGCTTCACAATTGATGGCAATAAGATGTTGACTAAAATGAGAAGCTTCTTTCTGGTAGGGATCCAATGAGGCCTGTCATGAAAGGTGCAGATCTCGATTGTAATTGTGTAATTTGGTCTCACTATGCGCAATGATCATTGGATACCTTCCTTCTTAAGTCAATAGACCCTGTGTTGTGATACTATACAATAACCTTGCTTCATAGCCATAGACCATGAACAATTATGTCACTGTCAATGTTCCGATCGCGCGACGTATGGTGAAACTAAGCACCTTGTTCTCAAAGATCCAACACTCAAAGTAGGTGGAATCGCGAGCTCGAGAAGCATTGCGGCATTGGAGGATTGAAAGCATGCAACTCACAAAACAGCGCGTTTGACCGCAATCGCTCGTTGCTATAATCGTTGTTATCTCCACTGATCGAAAAAAGAAACGAGGCTTCTTTGGGCAACGCCTCTTGTGATATGAATGTGACGAATATGAATGGAGTTACCCGAGCATGCAGATTGCATGTACTGTACGATTTAACTTTGAACAAATAAACGATACCGAACCCATTCTTGCTTGCTTAGCTAGGCAGCTACCCTTTGTTCGGTGCGAGGAAAAAGGAATTGCCTCAAAAAGTGAATCAGAATTAGTCAAGTTTAGCGGGAAAAAAGGGGGAGAAATGCAGAAGCTTGTCCGATGTGTTTAGCTTAAGCTTGTGCTATGACATAAAAGATAAGGATAATAAAGTGGAGATCCATTTAGAACGATATCGAGTTGTTTTTGATCTAGATTGTCTCTGGCCGGTCTTGTCTCTTCCTTGGACTGTCAATTGGCCGCGAGAATGCTCCTCAGAAACTGCGTTTGACAAAATGTTCTCTCGCACTTGCAGGTTCAAATTTATATTCGAAGATGGGTTTTTACAGCGACAGTGCCAAGTATTTCTCAAGTTGGGTATAAATGCTTTTCTCAAAGTCTATCATTTTCATGACTATGGAAGCGCAAGATGAACCATGTTCGTCCATCAGGACAGAACCAAATGATGGAAATCCATTCTCACTCTTTTAAATCCCGCCAGAGCTACTCGTGGATCCATATGTTCCCCCTTCTTCATCCTGTCGACCTGTAACGCCTTCTTCTGTGTTACCCTCTGACTTTCCTGAACCACCATATAAACTATCTGCAAAGCTGTTTGCTGTATCATCGGCGCTGCTAGTCTTCGTGTCGGCTTCTGTGCCTAGATTGCTTGCCTTGTGATCGCGGCCATAGGTTGTACTCTGACTGTCGGGTGCA
>Ga0160427_10000963_pt1 | contig 17583 bp, 16 predicted proteins | sample SolpanmetagenomL_FD_108194 | JGI IMG/M metagenome (GOLD analysis project Ga0160427, IMG submission 108194) | Solar panel surface microbial communities from Lawrence Berkeley National Laboratory, California, USA - L | ecosystem: Engineered > Built environment > Solar panel > Unclassified ...
CCCCTTGAAAGGGCAGCAGCGCATCTGCGAAAGCTGATCACTGTGGCCCCATCGTCTAGCGGTTAGGACACCACCCTTTCAAGGTGGACACACGAGTTCGAATCTCGTTGGGGTCACCAAACTTACTCCCGCCTCGGCTTTTGCCTAGGCGGGAGTTTTGCTGAATCATTGACACTGGCGGCTATAGTAGCGAGCGTGAGTCAACCCAGCACAATAGATCCTCTCTCAGACGTGAAAGATGTAAGCTTCACACCACCCAGGTGGGTCAGCTGGCTGATTGCCCTTGTCCCAGTTTTTCCGCCTCTGTACTTGGCGGCCTTCGCAAGCCTGGGACTATTGCGGACACTTCCCCCCACTGCACGATATGTCCTCTTCTTTTTTACCAGCACTCAGCTGGTGGCTGCTCTTTTCACGCCTCGGCCTCTGGTTTCATTGGGTCTGGCAGCTGGCCGTACCTTGCTCATCCTCGCCATGATTTCGGCAGGGGTTTATCTGCAAGAGAGTCGAAACCTTAGACCACTCTTGGCTGGATATATCGTTGTGTTCTTAACAGCCTGGATCTTCACATTTTTTGCAGGTAAACCTGACGAAATTCTTCTTGGGCGATTGGGGCATCCAATTTACTACTTCGTATCTTTAGGTCTGATTGCCTGTGTTGCGCTTTGGCTACAATTAGATTCACCTTTCAAATTCTCATTTTTAAACATACTTGTATTGCTACTCACTACTGTCACGCTATTGGCCAGTGGGAGTCGTGGTCCACTAATAGCCTTCTTTTTTGGATCACTTATAGCTGCGTTTCTTGGAAATTCTCAATATCTTAAGTGGTCTTTATCTCTATTAGCTTTTTTGCTTTTATCTGTTTTCTTTCTATCTAATTTTAAGCAAATAAATAGCGTAGGTAGATTGATAAATACTGGATTGACTGGGCGAAATCAGATTTGGGCTGACGCCTATTATGGATTTACTCTTTCACCTATTGGCGGGCAAGGTCCATACCAATCAGGACCATATCTCTCCTATTTATATCGTGATCCGTGCCAACTAACCCCTACGCTGGAACGCGCAGGGGTTCAATGCCCAAAATTATTTACGGACATTAAGGGAGCTTGGTCAACAGCACATAATTTAGTATTACATAGCTTATTAGAAACTGGGATTATTGGCACAATAGGACTTATTGTATTGCTATTTTGGAGTGCCTATGTTATATATCGAGTCAAATCATCTTTCAGTATTGCACTTTATAGCGGATACATATTGATGAGTTTCACAGATGTAGTGACTGCTGTTCCGAGCCCACATTTTAGCGAATTATTTTGGGTGATTATTGGAATCAACTGCCTTTCTCTTCAGCAGCAGATGATAAGTCAATAATATGAGTAAGAGACAAAGGATCACAGAGATTAGAAGCCCATCTGCTCCCATTATACCATTAGCGTTTTCCTTCTCACTTATCCGTAGTTGTAAGAACGCCATGGGCACAGGACGTTTGTCTTGTGATTTCGATGTGATTTTCCGCAAATTATTAAAATTGAATTTTAAAATATGCCTACCTTCAGATAGTTTTACAATGTTATATCCGTAGCCGTTCACAATTACGTTTTCCACAGTTGAATCGATTTGATGTGCATCTACGTATGCATTTATTTTAAGAGGCTTTACCACAGTAAAATATTTATACTCAATTTGATATAGATCACCTTTGGGAACTACAAAGTGTATTTCTGCTTCTTTACCAATAACCGTGCGCCAATTTTTTTTCCCATCCGTCTCAATGGAAGGAGCAAATCCTTTTAGCGACCAGCCCGGTGGTGGTGCCTGGTTAACAAGATCGACTGAAACATTCATTAAATCAACTTAGTGAAATTAGAGGTTAGGCCCGACCCAACGACTCAAACCCAAATTCATTTCGCGTGACACTTGCCTGCTGGAACCCGCCCGCGTGCACGATCACGTCAGGGCGCTCGCATTCCACCACTTCCAGCACGTTTTGCAGATCGGTGATGTTCAACTCGCTGCTCGCCGGAGCCACGATGCTTGGAATCAGCGCCCGCAGCTCGCTGTCCAGCCGTCCATTTCCACCCGTCAGCAGAATCTTCATCCCATGTCCTCGGCCCATAGGTCAGCCCCGAACTGATCCCAGGGTAGGCGACCTTCGTTGGGATCGGAGATGTCAAACTGAGCGTCCATGGTGTATAGCAGCGTTGCCCCGTTCTCGCCTGCCTGATAGCCGTGGGCTACTCCGCTGGGGATGTGTACCATCATTGGTTGCTCTCCGCTGAAGACCAGCTTGCGCTTCACACCCAGCGTCACGCTGCCCGCTCGGCAGTCCACCAGCCAGATCATCAGCTGGCCTGAGAGCACGCACCAGATCTCGTTCTGCACGTCCTTGACGTGGATGTGAAAGGCATTGATGCGCTTGGGGGCGGCCCACGAGACGCTGATCTGACGAGGCATCAGGCTACCCGGCAGGCCCTGCACACCCTCCTCACCCAGCCGTACGTACTCCATAAACGCACCGTTCTCACTGCGGTTCTTCTTCAGAGCGTGCACCCAGACGCCCTCAATCTGCGGGGCCACCGGATATGCCTCGAATTGGAGGATGTCAGCGTACTCGGGCGCAAGTTCAATCTTATGTGTACCGTGCTGCGTCATGCGTGTCGCCCTTCCTTGCTGATCTTGACGAGGTATTGTCCGTAGCGGTTCTTGGCGAGACGCTGGGCCTGTTCGAGCAGCGCATCGGTGCTGATCCAGCCGCTGCGCCACGCCGTCTCCTCGGGGCTGGCCACCTTCACACCCTGGCGGTGCTCGATGGTCTGGATAAAGCTGCTCGCTTCGAGCAGGCTCTCGTGCGTGCCGGTGTCGAGCCATGCGAAGCCCCGGCGCATGAGCTGCACGTCGAGCAGCCCTTCGCGCAGGTAGACGTTGTTCAGGTCGGTGATTTCCAGCTCGCCTCGCGGCGATGGCCGGATACCCTTGGCGATCTCGACCACCCGCTCGTCGTAGAAGTATAGGCCGGTGACCGCGAAGTCGGATTTCGGCGTCGCCGGCTTCTCCTCGATGCTCAGGGCCTTGCCCAGGCCGTCGAACTCTACTACGCCGTACCGCTCAGGATCGCTGACCTGATAGGCGAAGACGGTCGCGCCGTACGGCCGGCTGTTGGCGGCACCCATCAGGTCGGGCAGATCGTTGCCGTAAAAGATGTTGTCGCCCAGCACCAGCGCGCTCGGATGGCCGTCCAGAAAAGCTTCGCCAATCAGGAACGCCTGGGCCAGTCCCTCGGGCTTGGGCTGCACGGCGTACTCGAGCCGGATACCCCACTGCGAGCCGTTGCCCAGCAGCTGCTGAAATCGGGGGGTGTCTTCGGGTGTGCTGATGATCAAGATTTCCCGGATGCCACCCAGCATCAGCGTGGTGAGCGGGTAGTAGATCATCGGCTTATCGTAGATCGGAAGCAACTGCTTGCTGACGGCCAGCGTGGCCGGGTACAGCCGAGTGCCACTGCCACCGGCCAGGATGATGCCGCGCCGAGCTTGGGCGGCGGCCGTCATTGCGAGGTGCCGGCCAGGCGCTCGGCGTACTGCTTCTCGTAGTACTCACGGAACTCGCCGCTCCGGATCGGCTCCCACCACCACCCGTTGCCCTCATACCACTTCGCGGCCTCCGCCACCGCCTGCTTGGGGTCGTACTTCGGCTCCCAGCCGAGCATGCGCAGCTTGTCGACGTTCATGCTGTAGCGGCGGTCGTGGCCGGGGCGGTCGGTAACGTGCTTCACGAGGTGATGGTCTTTCCCGAGGGTGTCCAGCACGATGTCGACCATCTCCAGGTTGGTCATCTCACGCCCGGTGCCGACGTTGTAGACCTCGCCGATCTCCCCTTTCAGCAGCACCGTCTCAATGCCAGTGCAGTGGTCATAAACGTGGGCATAGTCTCGCATCTGCTGGCCGTCGCCGTACACCGGCAGCGGCTCACCCAGGATGGCGTTGGTGCTGAAGAGCGGTACGGCCTTCTCCGGATACTGGTACGGCCCGACGTTGTTGGCGCCGCGCGTGATGGTGACAGGGATGCCATAGGTAATGGCGTAGGCCTGCACGAGCTGGTCGGCGGCTGCTTTGCTGGCCGCGTAGGGACTGCGGGGAGCCAGCTCATCTGTTTCGACGCTCTGGTGCTGGTCAGGAATGTGCCCGTACACCTCGTCAGTGCTGATGTGGTGCAGGCGGATGCCGAGTTCGCGCGCCACTTCCAGCAGCACGTGGGTACCGCGCACGTTGGTATCGGTGAAGACGAGCGGCCCCAGGATGCTCTGGTCGACGTGCGTCTCGGCAGCGAAGTTGACGATCAGGTCGATGTTTTGCGCCTGACAGGTCGAGCGCACCAGGGCCTGATCGCCGATGTCACCCACCACCAACGACAGCCTTGCGTCGTCCCACAGGTCGTGCAGGTTCTCCTTGCGGCCCGCGTAGGTGAGCTTGTCGTAAACCACTACACGGCTCTCAGAATGCTGCCCCAGCCAGTAGCGAACGAAATTGCTGCCGATGAACCCGCAGCCGCCAGTCACGAGAAGAGTGTTCATACGTTCTCCTTCTGTTGATCCCAATGATAACTATGCATGCTCAAATACTTTTTGACAGACTTTGGAAGTAAGCGGTGGCGCTTACCCAGCTGAAAAGCCGTGAATTTTGCAGCCGCTTCCACAATCACTAACGGTAGCAGATCCGGGCGACCGTGCCGAAGAACATACTTCAACTGTTCCCGCACGAAACGCAATCCTTCTCCCCCTACACTGGCCCCCCCCAGCTCTGGTCCAGCATCGGCAAAAAAAGTTCCGACATCAAAATTGCGTCGGAACTGCTGTTGGATGGTGTAATCGTGCGAATGCATCACCTCCGCCTCCGCCACATATCGAATGGTATGGCCGGCGCGCAGAAGTCGAGCTGCTAAGGTCATATCTTCATTCATGATGACGTCTTCTGGAAAACCGCCAACTGACCAAAATACATCAGCACGTACAGCTGAACATACATTTGAGAAAAAAAAGGCTTTTACACCAAGACGCTTAATATCAGCGACCGTACGTGACTGGCTCCACTCAGGATAATTGAAATATCGAGAAAACTGCTCAAGTAGACTTGCCTTTGAGCGTGGCAGCTGTCGCGCGAAAGTCGCCCCAGCCTCACCAGCTACAATGGGTGCAATCAAATTTTTAATCCAAGAAGGGTTTACCGCATGAACGTCTTGGGTGATAAAAATTAGAATCTCAGCTCCCATCGACTGAGCTTTTAGTGCACCCAAGTTACGTGCGCCACCATGGCTGAATTCAGATCGGGCGATCTTCTGAATATGATCGCTAATACTATGTGACAAATATGGAAACTCATCATCAGATGAAGAGTCTATTATGATTACCTGTGTACGAGTCGTAGCAAATAAAAGCGTCTCGGATAAACTTTGGACATATTGAAAAGCATTGAGTGTAGGCACGATGACAAATACCTTTTGCATACTTATCATAGAAACAACCAGCCAATATTTCGCACAATACCGATCTTCCAAAATCTTCCAATTAACTTTGTCTGTAATCTTCGTAGATAAGACTGATCTGCCAAGCCAGCAAATTGCTCAGCGACGTTTCCATGTACACCAGGGAATCGTTCAGCGAAAACAAATGCCTGCATTGCGGACTTCCGCCATCCATTTGAAATCTCATCGCGACCAATAATTCCTGTCACCCGTTTTACAATATAATGTAAATCGAATTTTTTTGCGCCAACTTCATTATTTGAATGTTGCCTATAATCGACCGTTTGAATCGGCAGAGCTATAATTTCACCGAAAGCGCATGCTACTAAAGCTAACCACCAATCATGCATCACGGCAGCTTCAGGGATAGGGAGGGCTTTGATAAGCAACGCGCGATTTACCATCATTGCACAACCTGTAACTACATTTTGGGTAAGAATGCATCGCATATCGCCACCCCATTTTGGATTCAAGCGCTGATATTTCCAAAAGGATTCCATTAAAACTTTACCACTGCTGTCTATGACTCGCAAATCGCTATGGATCAATAAGGGGGTAGACGGACCATACTTTTTCTCAGCCTCATCCATAGCTTCCATAAAAATCGACAATTTGTCTGGGTGCCATATATCGTCCTGATCCGAACAAAAAATATAAGGAGCAGTCGTTTGACTTAGAAGATAATTGAAGTTTTCCTTAGCACCCCCGGCAGGAATAGAAGGTAGTATACGCAGCGGTGTTCGACCATTATCAATCGCCGATATAATTTTATTTGTTCTATCTGTGGACCCATCATCGTGTATCAGTATTTCGCAATCTAACAAATTAGATTGTATGCTCTCTATTTGCTGTTTTAGATACTTTTCACCATTATATGTTGCCAAGCATACTTGTATTTTCATCATTTTACCTACCTTCCTGAATTTTAAAGATAATCTTTTTATCCAAGCTAGAGCGCCCATACTCACTGAAGGCAAATAATAAAACCAACGCCGAGTAAATCAGAAGCTCATTTATTAGTATATTATATAGTGCCATAGCTGGCCAAGCGGCAAGAAAACAGTAAAACCCACAGTTTATTGAAGTTTTACTATTTCGTATTGATATATATAATAATGCCAAATATACCAATAGGAATATCATAAATCCTAAAAACCCCACGTGCTTTATCAAATGTAAATATGTATTGTCAATCAATATTCTTTTAGAAGCGTCAGTTGATTCCGACTGGTACAATCCTTCTCCTAAAACATAGTCAAGCAGACCTGATTGGTTTTGAATGCTCAGCTCTCTCGTCGACTGATCTTGTCTCATAGCACGCGACGTATTGTCAAGAATTCCGCCACTTGAACCACCAAAACTTTGCGTGTACAATCCTAAAAATGCTATAAATAGAAAAAGTATTGGTATACAGAATAAAAGCTTATTATTTTTTAAATAGATATACATTATTGAGGAAAAAACCGCAATAGATGCTCCTAAATATATGTTCCTAGTTAAAGTACAGAATATGGCTAATAAAAATATTATAGTTAAGATTAAATACAACTTTTTTCGATTTCCTAAATAAATAGTAATAGGGAGCAGAAATATCAGATATATGCCCGCCCCTAAACCACTATTAAATAATCCAAACCCTCGAATTTGCCTACCAGACGATCCATAGAATGTAGAACTCAATACTTGAAATCCTGACTTCCCATCTCCCAGTCCTAAGAGCGGAGTATTGAGCGAATACTGTAGTATTCCAATAACTGCCGAAATTAAACCAAATAATATTATTACAGATAAAAATATTTCTCTCTTAATATAAAATATCGTGAAGGATGAAAAGTATAGCACAAAAGCAAAGAAGAAAAACGCATTATAGCCGTTTACTATATAAGGCAAATCATTGACACGGAGTTGATACAGTAAATCTACGCTTAAATATATCAGAAACACAAATACTGTTATATTAATCAAATACTTCATTTTAACATTTTTGCTGGTTACTATATGAACAGAAATTATAATCAATAAAAAAACTTTAAGAAAGAAGTCAATTCTAATATAACTAGAAAAAATCAAATGTGTTAATTGGGGAATAGCCGCATCTACGACGATTAATATCATGGATAATAGTATTAATATACTACTTACAGCTTCTTTATAGTTATTTCTAATTGACATAAATCAAAAACCCACAATACGCAGAAGTTCCTTGGTCGATATATCCCAATTATACTTTCTCATGCTTAAAATACCCTGACTCACAATTCTATATCTTTTTTCGTTATTTTCTAAGAGTTCTATTATGTTATTTGCCATACTATTAATATCGCCTGGCTCAGAAAGTAAAGAATTGATTCCATCAATTGCAAATTCCCTATATCCATCTATATTAGTAAGGCAGACTGCACAGCCACACTGCATAGCTTCACAAGCTGTTAAACCCCATCCCTCACTTCTGCTGGCAGAAATAAATACGGCCGAAGAGCTATACAAGCCACGCAGTAGGTCGACAGGAGGAAGGTAAAAGTACTCCACCCAATCTGGCAAATTATCAGGTTTTTTGTATGCGCCAAAGATGAATAGCTTAAAATCAGGATGCGCACGCCTTACAAGGGAGCAGACGTCCAAAACGTCAAAAAAACCTTTATCTTTTTCAGGATGGTATAAGGTAATTGCGCGGGACTTTGCATAAGGTATTAAACTATGATCAGGATAATAGGTATCGTGGTCTAATCCATTTGGAAGATAATCGCACATATTACCAGCGTCCACTACTATGGATTGCAACCACTTCGATATAGCTATGTTCCCTAGACCTAAGCTATAAGTTTCTAATAGAGTATCTGCCGACGCGGACCATACTTCATAACCTTGTATTAAATAATATTTCTTTAAGTAATCACCACCTAATTGACTTACAGCATAAGCCGTATTCCATGCACTTGCAACTACAACACGACTCGCAGGCACGTTATTTAAATTGAAAACCGGCTGATAATAAATCTTAATACGTTGATCTATGTCAAACCAAAACTTCCTCTTAGAGTTTAAAATATATTTAACACCTTGAGCAAGTATAGTTCTAACCTTCCGAATACGCTTTGTGGTACTTAAATTGTCAATATAGATAATGCCAACTTTATACCCCATCTTGACAAGTGTATTTGCATACTCAAATATAACTTTATAGCCACCAATCGGTCGAAAGCTTCTTCCCGGAAGAAAAAACAAGAAGTCAAGCATAGATTTTTCTCCTGCCCCTCTCTAACCTAATCGAATAAAATATAAAAATAGAAATTACTATCTCCCCTCCAACCAAACCAATTGCGATAGCGTTAAAGCTTAAAAATTTTACAAGAAAAAAGTAACAGAATAACGCGAAGAGTAGACCAGAAAGAAAAGCGTTGCTATAAATTTTTTGCCTATTAGTTGTTGTCAAATACATCAAGCCAATAAAAGTATTTAAATTCGATAATAGAATATATAAAGGCAAGTATAACATAACGACAGAGAACGAAACGTAAATCTCGCCGAAAACCAGTTTAACTATGGATCGCCCAAAGAAAATTAAAAATAGTGTCATGGTAGCAAATATTGGGATTGATATTTTCGCATATCGTAGTATCAACTTTTCACCATCTTCTCTTGATTCGTGCATTTTAGAAGCAACTCTTGGGTATATAGCTTGATTAACTGGCCCGCTTAGACTAGCGACAGCCTTAACTAAGCGTTCTGATGCGGAGTAACCACCAACGATCGACGGATTGTGAGACAAACCAAGTGTAATTAAACCCAAGTTGGTGAATAAAATACTATATAATGATGGTAAAAAATACGTCCATCCATACTTGAATTCAGTCAACACGGAAAATTCTCCCCATAATTTTAGACGCCAATTTTCTCTCTTATATATGTATATATAACTATATATCGTGCTCCCTAGAATGGGAAGCATTGTAAGCCATAATGCTAATCCTAAGTCATATTCCGATTTCACGAAAATAAGGGTTAATACAACAGACAAAGTTCTTATAAGCAGCGTTACTGTAGTTAGCATAAATAGTTTTTCATTGCCTTGGAAATACCATACCAAATTCATAGAACTAAAAATTGTATAGATTACAATGAATATAAAACTGTTAACCCCCAATTCATTCGCATATACATAAATCATACCCAAAACAATTAAAAATGCAACGCACAAGCTAATAGACAACCTAAGTACGAGTGATGAGTTAATTAAATTACAAATTAAGTCTTTATTACCTTTGATAATAGCTACGCGACGAACTCCATGAGTTATATAGCCAAAGTCGACAACAACTGCAGAAAGCAAAACTATCGCCTGCATAATAGAGTACAGCCCGAACGCTTGAACTCCTAAACGTCGACTCAAAAAAGGGAGTAACACTAAGGGTATAATGTAATTTGAAACTTGAATAAACGCTAGGAAAAAAATATTTTTAAACAGTCCTGAATTCAACATTATCAATAAGCTCCCTTACCCATCACCACGACCCGCACAGTTTGTAGCAGAATTACCAGATCAAGCCAGGGCGTCCAATTAGTTACGTAAAAGTGATCCATGCCAACGCGCTCTTCGTAGCTTGTGTCGCTCCTACCGTTGGCTTGCCAATAGCCAGTCATACCTGGGCGAACCTGAGTGTACAGCGAATACACCCGGCCATATTTTTCGACCTCCCCTGAAACGATAGGCCGGGGACCTACCATACTCATCTCTCCAAGCAATACGTTACCGAGCTGCGGCAGTTCATCAAGGCTGGTACGACGAAGAAAATTGCCTACACGTGTAACGCGTGGATCGTCTTTCAGTTTGTGGGTGGCATCAAATTCGATACGCAGGTCCGGCCGGCTATCGAGCATCGCCTGCAATTTCTGCTCGGCGTCTTTGTGCATGCTCCTGAATTTAAAACAGTCAAACGGCCGTCCATCACGGCCCAGGCGGCGTGCTCTGTAGATGGCCGGGCCGGGACTATCAAGCCTGATCGCTAATACAATTAACAACAGTATCGGCAGAATCAGCAATCCGCCGATACCAGCACCAACCATGTCTATTCCCCGCTTCACGAATCGGGCGCGGGTGCTTCTGAGGTTATTCTTGATCTCCAGACTGGCCAGGATACCGATATTGTGTGGCTGCATAGCTTGATTTGGTACTCCGATCAGGTCAGGCACCACCCACGTGATCGGGAAGACCGAGTACACATTGTTTACAAGCTGCTGCTGAACTTCGGAGCGTGCTCCCGGAATTCCGATGATGGCCTGCTCAGTTGTCGGTAAGCTAAGCGCCAACGAGATATCCCCGATGACAGGAACATGGCTGATGCTGGTGCCGTGTAAGGCAACATTGTCATCGTAGGCGACCATAGGCAGAAGGCCATAGCTGGGATGACTGTTGAGGTGATCAATGATCGTGCGGGCCGTCTGACCGGCGCCGATGATGCTCACCGGACGCCCGAACATCCCCAGGCGATTCAACACCGAGCGCACGCCATACCGGATCGGCAGACCAATGACCAGGATGACCAACCATTCGAGGATGACCGACAGACCGCTGGGAGCGAACCGCTGGACAGCGAGAGCAGCAGCCAGTTGAGCCACAGCGACCTGCACGGTACTCACCGTATGTCTGCGCAGTTCGTTCTGAGGAGACTGACCGTATCCGGGGTAAAGCCCCTGATAGGCGCGCCACAGTAACCACAACACCAGCCAAGCCCCGGTCACTTTCCAGCTCAGGCTCGGTCCACCCACAAACCGAACAGAAGCGCTCACTACAGCGTGTGCCACGCCACCACTCAAGATGTCGCCACCGAGCAGGGCCAGCGCTTGCAGCAGCGCGCGGGCCTGTCCGACGCTCCGGACAGACGGCGGCGCCGCAGGCACGGCTCGGCTCGGCATCTGTGTGCTCACGTCGATTCCACGGCCTTCCGGGGCGAGTACTCGTAACCGTAGCTCTCTTCCCGCTGCCGCTCGGCCTTATTAATGACAAATCCCATGACTTTCAGGCCGCTGCGTTCTGCCCGGCGCATCGCCCCTTTCACCGCCTGCGTACTCGTCTTCCCGTACTCGGTCACCATCAGGACGCCGTCGGCATGGACTCCGACCACCAAACCGTCTGCAAGCGCCAGCAGTGGCGCACTGTCGATCAGAATGATGTCATAGCTTTGCCGCCAGAGGGCGAGCGCCGCACCGATGTCCGCCTGATTTAGCAACCCGAGGCTGTCCTGCACGCTCGGTCCGGCGGGCAGCACGTCCACGTTCTCCTCGGTGTGGATGACCTGCACGTTGCCTGGATTCTGAAACGCCTCCTGGCTGGTACGCACACCGCCCTGTCCCGCCAGCTGGCGCCATTGGCCGTCCTGACCAAACTTCTGCCAGACTTCCGCTTGCGTGCCGCGCCTCAAATCGGCGTCAATGATCAGCACGCGCTGACCGCTGGAAGCAAAGCCGTCCGCCAGGGTAGCCGTGAGGCTACTCTTGCCCTCGCCAGGAGCGGTGCTTGAGATCATCAAAATTGGGTGCGGCTGATGTTGGAAAGCCGTCAGCACGTTCACGCGCAAGAATCCAACCGCCTCATACAGGCCGGCTTGTCTAGCCGCACGCACGATGCCGCTGAACACGATGTCACGCTTCCGTAGACGGGGAATCACTCCGAGGGTCGCGAGATTCATAGCGAGGAGGTCGTCCTCGGAGCGGATGGTCCGGTCCAGAGCGGTCTGGATGGCAACCGCGCCGGCGCCAAGCAGCAGCGCCAGTAGGCCAGTCAGCAGCGCGTTTCGCAGAGGCTTGGGCGCCAGCGGCGTGAACGGCTCGACTGCCGCCGAGAGGAGGCTTAAAACACCTGTAGCCGAGTTTTCGAGGATACTCACCTGCGCCAGGCTGTCCTGAATGGTCGCCCGTCTGGTGATCAGTGTCTGGCGCTCAACTCCCCCTTGCGCCGCAGCCGCTATCTGCGACTCGACCTGCGCGAGCTGAGCGCGGAAGCCCGCCCGCGCCTTCTCGACGTTCTGAAGTGCCCGCCCGGCATCCCAGTTCAACAGTGCGGCCGTCGCCAGATTGGCGAGTCGCTGTGCGCCCTGCGCCGTCCTTGCCTCAGCGGTGACTGTGTAGATGCCGTTTCCGCTCGGGTCGAGCCTGGAGGTCAGGTCGATGGTCGTGAGCTTCTGCTCTCGGAGTTCTTTTGTCAGCCGGGTTTCAAGGCGGGTACGCTCTGCCTGTGGAAAGAGGGGGTCCTTCTGAATGGCCTGCAGCAACGGCCCGATCACGAGGGTACTCTGAAGGGCCTGTGACACTGCGCCATCTGGAAGAGGGGGCGCCTTTACCAACGCGCTACCGACCACACCGTCCTGGCCCTGAGTGTTGGAAGCGATGATGCTCGCACTCGCCCCGTAAACATTCGGCTGAGCGCGGGACCAGAGAAAGACGATGAGTGCCAGCCCAACGGCAATGCCCACGATCCAGCCGAGACGGCGTCGAATCCCCCTCCAGAGGATACTGAGATCGATTTCCTGCTCCATCCGGTCTTCCACTTTATCTCCTGTCACCTGCATTCCACCGATACAGATCTGTCTCGATTTGGTTCATTGTGCACGCCACCGTGCCCAGGTCGTTCACTCCACTTTACGTTCTACAGCACAGTGACAGCAAAGTATCCAGGTCTCCAAGGTCTGCTAGTAACTTGAGCGTGCACGTGATTGTGAAGAACAAACCTTTCTACATCTAAGAGTTGCTAGACGTAGCGCTCCAAATCGGGGTTGGCTTTGAGCTGTTGAACCAGCTTTTTGATGTCCTGGGTCCGTTCCTTGTGCACGACCAGAGTCACTTCCGCAGTGCGGACCACGACCACGTCCTCCAGCCCGATGGTCGCAATCAAGTCGTCACCGTTGGTGGTATACAGGATCGCGCCACCTGTGTCGATGCCTACATGACGCCCTACAGCGACGTTCTCACCGCCACCTCGCAGCAACCGTTCGAGTGCATTCCAATCACCCAGATCATCCCAACCAAACTCGGCAGGAATGACCACCACGTTGTCAGCTTTTTCAAGGATGGCGTAGTCGATACTGATTTTCTGAAGAGAAGGATAAATCGCTCTGACGCCTCCGCGACGCGCCACAGCCTCGCTCAGTGCACTGAACAGTTCAGGTTCGTATCGCTGGAATGCGGCCAGAATGGCCTGTACTTTCCAGACGAACATGCCACTGTTCCAGCTGTAACGACCGGTGGCCAGAAACTCGTGTGCACGTGGAGCATCCGGTTTCTCTGTAAAGCGGGCCACCTGATAGGCAGGGAACGATTCATCTGCACCGATCTGGTTTCCACGTTCGATGTAGCCGTAGGCAATTGACGGATAGGTTGCCTCTATGCCGATGGTCACCAGTATGTCCTGTTCTGTCGCCAATGCCGCTGCTCGGCCAACCACCTGAGCAAATACCTCGGGCTGGTCCACCCGGTGATCGGAGTGAAACACACCCATCAGTCCGTGTGGATCAATTTGGGCAATCTTGAGAGCTGCATATAGAACCGCCGCCGCCGTGTCACGCGCAACCGGTTCGACAAGCAGATTTTCAGTGGGCAGCTCTGGCAAGTGTTCGAGCACCTGCATGCGGTGGTCTACCCCTGTCACAATGAGGATATCTTCAACTTCTACATTGGGTAGCGCAGTTAAGCGGTTGACTGTGGCCTGAATGAGGCTGAGGCCACTGTCATCAAGAGTCAAAAACTGTTTGGGTTTGTTTTTGCGCGACAATGGCCAGAATCGCTCCCCACTGCCACCAGCCAGAATGACAGGATAAAACTGGAGTGCCGTCCCCGATAAAGATTCATTTGAGCTCAAGTCTTCGCCTCTTTTCGACGGACACAAACCCACTTCCAGATCAGACGTTCCAGAAGGTTGGGCGATGTAATGGCCGTGCGGATCATCTTACACTCTTGCCGAAAATCCATCCACGCATAAATACATTGGGGGTCATTTTTACTGGAGTTTGTCAAAGGCCTCCCCATTCACTTGGAAATTAGGAGTCTATACATCGTACAGAGTGATCAAGTCAAATCATCAAAACTTTCTCAATCCGTGGGGCGCCGATCAGCGTGCTGTGAGAGAACTCATCTAATGCGAAGTGAATGTAAAAATTGCTGATTTTTCAATTAAATTCATTATTTCTACTCTATCAAGCGTATGACGTATCAGATTTAGCCTTCTTTATGTTGGATTGTTTTAACTCTGAATCTCAGCAGTAGCTGCTACGAGCAGATGCTGTAACTCTTCTCTACTCTGGGCCTCAACGTAAACACGGACGACCGGTTCTGTTCCTGAAAAACGAAACATAGCGAATGCATCACCTTCGAGCAGAAGCTTCACACCATCCTTGTTGTTGATGTGTTGAACAATGCGACCGGCAAATTCAGTCATCTTCCCGAGCTGCTGCTGAAGTGCCTCCCGACTGTGCCCTGAAGGAATCTGCAGGTCATTACGTCCGTAAAAGTGACGGAAGCCGGTCAATGTCTCGACCTCGGCAAACAGTTCCGTCAGCGACTTCCCGCTGACTGCCACCGCTTCGAGCAGAAGCAATCCGTTGTAGATTCCGTCACGTTCTGGAATATGCCCGTGCGACGCCAGGCCGCCCGACTCCTCACCGCCCATAAGGACTGCCAGTTCCGGACGCGCCTCGCCCTCGAGGAACGCGTCGGTGATGTATTTGAATCCTACTGGCGTTTCCAGCAAGTCCAGGCCCAGCACCTGACACAGCCGGTCGATGATGCCACTGCCAGACACCGTCTTGACCACTCGGCCCCGCACCCCCTTGCGGTACAGGTGCAGCAGCAGGACAGCGAAGATCTGATGGCTATTAAAGAAGTCGCCGCCCGCCGTGACCACCCCGACTCGGTCAGCGTCTCCATCCGTGACAATGGCAAACGCGTTCCCGGTCTCGTCTTTCATGGCTTCGACAGTGGAAGCGAGATTCTGGGGAATCGGTTCCGGATTGACTCCGTAGAAAAGCGGCGTCGGATCGTTGCGAAGAGGCGTAAAGGTTACTGGTAACCCGGCATGTTTCAGGTAGCCTTCCACCCATCCAGCCCCTGCACCACCCATCGCATCGTGAAAGACTTTGCCTTGATACCGGCGCAGACTTTCCAGATCGAGCAGTGTGTCGATGGCATTGTAGTAGTCGTTTTGAATGTCGAGCGGCGTCGGCTGCTCAGATGTGTTGTCTGAAGCAGAAGCGCTCGGAGACCGGACCTGATCTTGAGCAGGCGCTTCAAGGTGGGCTTCGACTCGAGCCACGATGGCAGGGGTAGCGCTTCCTCCGTATGGGCCCTTGAGCTTGTACCCGCTGTAGGACGGGGGATTATGGCTTGCCGTAAGCATGACACCGCCCGCCGCACCGAGGTGCCGCACTGCGAAGGAAAGGGCGGGCGTCGGAATAAATCTCTGCGCCAAATACACTTTCAAACCCGCATTCGTCATGCAGCGCGCAGCTACGGCGGCGAATCCCTCTCCCTGAAAGCGGGTGTCATGGCCAACCACCACTTCGCGGCCACCCTGAGCCACCAGATAGGCGGCATGTGCAGAAGCGACACGGGCGACATTTTCGTACGTGAAGTTTTCGGCGATGATGTCTCGCCAGCCGTCGGTACCGAATTTAATAGGCGTCTCTGTCATTGTCTGCAGTTCCTCCAGCCACACCCACTACATGAAGAGTGCGGGCCGCTCTGAACCTCAACGATCAATGCTCCGTCGATTCAGCGTCTGCTCTCCGGCAGATGTTCCCGGGTCAGTCTACCTCGGTGCTGAACACCACCACCCTGTGAACAGTTCGCCACCCCAGCATGAAGTAGTGCATCAGCCTCATCCTGTAAAATACTCTTCACATGAAAGCCATTATTCCTGCTGCCGGTTTCGGAACCCGGATGCGCCCCCTGACCTTTACCCGCCCCAAGCCCGTGCTCAACGTGGCCGGCAAACCGATCATCGTCCACGCCATCGAAACCATCCAGGCGGCAGGCATCCATGAGATCGGCATCGTGGTCTCGGAAATCACCCGCCCCGCGGTTCAGCAGGCCACCGAGGACCTGCCGGGCGTCAGCATCACGTTTCTGGAGCAGGACGAGATGCTGGGTCTCGGCCACGCCGTCCTGATGGGCCGGGAGTGGGTCGGCGACGACGACGTATGTGTGTACCTGGGTGACAACCTGTTCCAGGAAGGCATCAGCGCCTACGTCGATCTGTTCAGAAAAGAGAGTCCCGACGCCGTGATCGGTCTGGTCGAGGTCGAGAATCCGCGCGCTTTCGGGGTGGCCGAACTCGACGGCTCCCGTATCGTCCGACTGGTCGAGAAACCTCAGAATCCACCCTCCAATTTCGCGGTGGCCGGGGTGTACTGCTTCTCCAGCCGGATCTTCGGACTGCTCGCGACCCTGAAGCCCTCGCCGCGCGGCGAGTATGAGATCACCGACGCCATTCAAGCGCTGATCGACGTGGGCGGCACGGTGCTCGGTCAGCCGGTGCACGGCTGGTGGAAGGACACCGGGCAGCCGCGCGACCTGATCGAGGCCAACCACCTGCTGCTCGAGCGTCTGGAAGGAAACGTGCAGGGCGCCGTCGAAGACTCGCGGCTGAGCGGGCCGGTGGTGCTGGCGCCGACAGCGGTGGTGCGCGGCAGCAAGATCGTCGGCCCGGCCATGATCGGTGAAGGCGTGGTGATCGAGAACGCTTACATCGGGCCGTTCACCAGCATCGGGGCCGGAACCATGATTCGCAACGCCGAGGTCGAGCACAGCGTGATCGAGCAGGAATGCATCATCGAAAACGTCGAGACGCGGCTGCAAGACTGCCTGATCGGCCTGCGGGCGGTGGTCCGCGGTGGACGGCGCATTCCAAAGACACTGAAGCTGACGCTCTCCGACGCCAGCATCGTCGAACTCACCTGACGAAGCCTTCAAAAACCCTTCCTGCTGACATTATCTGAGTGTGGTCATGTTAAGATTGGGCATGTCGAACTCCAATCCCTATGCCGAGTGGTTCGAGCAGCTTCGGGCCGAGTA
>Ga0160427_10000964_pt1 | contig 17568 bp, 21 predicted proteins | sample SolpanmetagenomL_FD_108194 | JGI IMG/M metagenome (GOLD analysis project Ga0160427, IMG submission 108194) | Solar panel surface microbial communities from Lawrence Berkeley National Laboratory, California, USA - L | ecosystem: Engineered > Built environment > Solar panel > Unclassified ...
ACCATCAGCTTGTCTACACGCGTGCTCAGAGGATCGCAGATGCGGTTGACATCGTTGCGAGCTAGATCGACAAGCATAACATGTTCTGCACGGTCTTTCAGTGATTGGCGTAGTGTTTCTGCTAGTTCTTCATCTTCTTGAGTCGTCTTCCCTCTCTTGACCGTACCAGCGATAGGATGTGTAATGATTCTTCCTGCTTCTGCTTTGACGAGGAGTTCCGGGCTCGCACCAACAATCTGAAAGTCATCGCAGTCGACAAAGAAGAGGTAAGGAGATGGGTTGACTGTGCGTAAATGGCGGTAGATGTTGAAAGGATGTAAAGAGGTCGGTCTTGAGAAACGTTGTGAAGGAACGGCCTGGATGATATCGCCTTTGCTAATGTGCTTCTTTAACGTCGTAACGTGCTTCTCATATCCTGCTTGTCCGATGTTGGAGGTATATTCTCGATCCTGTTCTATTGGTCCTTGAAACGGCATGGGCACTTCCTTATCACTTAATATCGTAGCCATTCTTTTTATCGTTTCTTCCGCATCTTGATATGCTTTGGTTAAATCTGTCGAGTCCTTTGGCACCTTCAGGTATGTGACAATCTTGAGCGACTGAAAGAAGTGGTCGAATGCAATCACCGTGTCAAACAACATGAAGAAGCTCTCCGGCACTCCTAATACATCCTTCATAGGCCTTTTCGTTTTCGGCTCAAAGTACTGTACACAATCATATCCAACGTAGCCAATCGCACCACCAGCCAGTGGAGGTAGCGATAGTCCGGGTACTGTTGCTACTCTGCTTTTTGCTAGTTCCGCTTCCAGTTGAGGTAATGGATCGCAAGATTCGCCATGTCCAGCTCCAGTCTTTAGAACTTTTCGTGGATCTATGGGATATTAGTATAGTCCTTGCTCTTTCTCAATATATTTATTTCCATACCAGCGCCCACAAAACTATATCTGCCAATAGTCTCTGTTGTTGCTGCACTTTCGAACAGAAAAGATAGTCTTGCTTTGGAACTGCCATTGATGTGAATAGCTGTCTCTTTATGCTTTCCAAAGTATGCTCACTGTGCGGCTATCTTGAGATATATCGACGAGGGTGTGAGGAATTCGGCTGATATTGTAGCATATACGGGGACGAGATTGGCAGGATTCGACGACTTGGAGGATGTTGACAGGACTTCCCGGACTGTATCGAGGGATGGTTGGACTACAATCTTGCAGGTTATAAGTGAATGATCTTCGCATCGACAATGAGTATAACGTACCTTGGGCGCCATGGCGGCGCAGGCAATGTGCTATGTAGATCTAGTTTTGGAAACGTAAGCAATGCACACAGTAACGCCAGGCATGCAAGAAATAGCTGAGCAGCAGCACAGCAAGGATGGGCGCAGAATGAGTTGATGTTAGAGCTTTGTTACAGATTCATTTCCAATTCATCTCGAGTTCCGGAGAATCTGCCGCAGGTAAAGGGGGTCGCATTGATATCTTTCGAATCAAGGGCATGGGGAGCTGCATTTCATCGTTGCTCGTTACTTGTCGTGACTACGTTATCCTATACATGTCTCCAACCTCAACCCTCCCAGTGTTCATCCTTGAGTGCGTCCTGAACCGCTGGGTTCTGCTCAAAAGCAACCACCATTCCTCCTTGCATCACTCGTCTTATGGCTTGAAGCCGACACAGCATCCACCACTTGTTCACTGTGATAGTACCTCCACTCTTCCCAAATTTGACCTTCATTCTACTTCCATAGTGCTGATCTTCTGTTCCCGCTACGATCGCCGACGAATATCGTGGTCCCAGATGCGGTTGCTCGACCGATTGCAAGACATCTGAGAAACCTGTCCGCAGGAGCTTGCGGTCCATCTTGGATAGTGATTTCGCACTGACTTTGGATAGTTCTGTGAGCTTTTCAACAAGAGTGGCTTGTGAGCGATAAGGATTGTAGCGTTTCTTGAGAATAGTTCGATCACCTGAGGAGTCTGTTACGACGACTGTAGGATTTGTCGTGGAAACATCGCCATCTCGCTGCTCACCATCTTCTAGTCCGGAGTAGGACTTCTCATATAATAGAGCGATAGCTTCACCAGCCGCGACCTGAACGCGTGCATCCGTCGCATCGAGCTGGTCTGCGAGTGCTGCGACGATGTCTTGAGATGTCTCTGAAATGTCTCCAACACGAGTCGCAAGAAGGGCAAGGATGTCAATGACAGCTCCTACAACGTCTGGATCGTCAGGTGCCGAGACGTGTGCACCGTCTGATTCGACGATCTCGAGGAGGTAACCGGTTATTATTTCTTCGAGCTCGCTCTCCGCAGCACCACCAAAGAAAGCGGCGACACCTAGTGTATAGAGTGCTTCCTCCTTGATATTTCGATTGATTGAGGACACGACAACTGTCTTGAGTGGTGCGAGGCAAGCATCGTAAGGTGCTTCAGTTGCGTCAGTTAGAATTGTGATTTGTATTGCTTTCAGGGCATTGATCGCTTCTTTCTCGCTCATCTCATCGCGCACAGATCGCAAGAAGACTGTGAGCAGATCTGATGTTTTACCCTCTATCTGTTCGTAGGAGTATTGATTTCGCAATAGGTAAGTATATGCAGCAAAGTCTTGCTCGCGGCTTTGAGTGCTACTTCGTTTTCGATCCAGGATGGCCTCTATCCGGTTATCCAGCTCGTCGGTATAGCTGAATGAGGAGTCCTTCTCAGCACCACCAAGCACGCCGTCGACTGAATCAGTCGTGCTCCACCCTCCCTCGCTGATCAGATCATCGCCTTCATCGTCGCTAGGATGCCGCGAGTTGACTTTGGAGTTGGCAGCTGATGCCGCACGAGAGCTGCCACCAAATGTTGAAGATTGACGTGATACAGCACGACGCGAGAGTGTCTTCTTGCTCTCAACGACAACGCCTCGAGTTGGAGGTTGTGAGAGAGGCATGTTCGCTTGTTAGAATATACTTTTCTTTTGTCGAGTCGAGTCTTGGAAGTAGCTTAGAAACACAGGGAATCCGAGATTTATATGTCGTCCGGTTTGCTTTGTTTTCGTGAGGCTTGGGGTGACTCAAATGACGTTGTGGGCGTTCTGTATTATACACCGCCTCACAACAAAAGAAGAAGGTCACTGATAGCAGAATGATCGCGTGAGTCACAGCACAATCTGTTAACTTCTCAATATTTCCTTCTGATTTGAGAACTATCAACTTCCTCGAGGTCGAGTTCGCACCAAGGGCAAAGGCCCCAGAACCGGTTTTCCTGAACGATCACTAATCCCGGCACTTAGTTCGCCCGATCCCGTCAAGTTCGAGGCAAGCTGGCACGACTGCGTTTGCCTCATGCTTTAGCAATTCATAACCACCTTCATACCATCTTTTTGAGTAGCGTGAATGTGAAATCAGTCATCCGTTGCTTTCGTCTCCCCACGAGATGATAGCTCAACAACATTCTTTCTGCTGTTAGACCATAGCAAATACTTGGCCTTCAAAATCAGCTTTAAGTCTTCTGCAAATCGAGAGAAATATGTCTGCCAGAACCAATGGAATGGACTACACGCCTGGTGGCTGGACATGGCCTGATGATTTTCCTGCAGAATCTGCCTCCGATAGTGCGCCAGATACTCCATCATCTGTCAAACATGACGATTTCATGCAAGAAGGCACGCCATCAGAGCCTGAAGTCGCTGACAATCCCGAGACTCCCATCGACCCCGAGTTCCAGAAACACTGGCATCCTCGAACATGCCGTATCTGTCTCGAACAAGTACTGCCTTCATTCCACATGCCCAACGAGACTCTTCCTGGTTTCCTAGCGGGTCGCCCACATGTAACCTATGAATCTGAATCTGGCAGGCTAATCCGCCCTTGCAAATGCAAAGGCTCTTCGCGATATGTTCATGATCAATGTCTTCAACAGTGGAGGCATTCAGATCGTACCTATACGAGTGCAAGACATTACTGGCAATGTCCGACATGTGGCTTTCGATATAGGCTTCAGAGACTTACGTGGGCTAAGTATATCAGTAGTGCAGGTGGGCTCGACAAGCACCATATCAGAGTTGTTCAACGCTGCTAATCTTGTTTCATCCAGCTTCACAAATCACCCTGACACTTCTCATTTTTATCGTGGCAATCTTCACCCTAGGTTTCGTTGGCGATTTCATCATCAACTTATACCTCGACCCCGTCGATCTCATCGCGTCCGCCACAGGCGTCTACGACGACTACGACGAGTATTACACGCGTGCAGACGACGCCTCCTGGACCGAGCACTTTATCAAAGGTTTTGCATCCCTAGGACTTCTAGGCTTCGTGAAAGCATATCTCGCTAATCCGATGAACTGGTTGCACCTTCGTCTCGGCGGAGGACTAAGAGGAGGCAACACGGGTAGGGATCGAGTAACTACTCAGACGTGGCTGTTCATCCTAGCAGGCGCGGGTATGGTATTTTATGTAAGTTGTCATTAACTTTGAGTATGATACATGTTGTATATAACGCTAATGTAGCTTCTGCAGGCTGTTTGGAAGAGCACTCGAGCGTTCTGCCGTCGCATGCTTGAGAAAGCAGGAGAGTCTGTCATCGATGTGCAAGGCGCAGATACAGGCGACGATGAGGATGAAAATAACGCTCCGTCAGCTGAACAGACAGCCAATTGAAGTATCTCACCCTGCTGCGCTGTGTCCTCTCTGTCCCACTTCCGTGACCAAACCACCACGTCCCGCACTACTTAAGTTGCCAGCATCTCTTTCCTCCAATGATCTGTCAATTAGTCAAGGTTGCGCATACCAAACTCTCCTCCCCATCCTCCCTCCAGCATCCCGGGCGTCTTGTCTGTGTTGCTTGGAAACTGGATTGTGGAATTCTAAAAAACCAATGTTTGCGCGAGGGATCGTCCGTTTCTGGTGTTTGTGGCCTCTTCAATGGAACTTTGTTCTTCTATGAGGTTACTATAAGGCATCGTTTGGTGAGACGGATGTGGGCTCGAAATACCACTCTCTTCTTTTTGGAGGCGGTGGTTCAGTGGCGCTTGGTACATTTTTCCTTGGTTCTTTTGCGAATGGTGATATGACGAGCGTGTCAAGCTTCTGTGCTGAATCTATCGTTAAGATCTACTTGAGCGCTGTGCTGAAGCAGTATTCTGAATTACAGTGTTTACTTTCGCATCGTGAAGAGACCATTCTTCTACTTGGCTGGAAAATAGATCTTATAATTGTGTTGATACCATATATCATCTCGGCCAAGGTGAAGGTACTATACTGCTCAGGTCATCCTACCGTGCTCAAATCTGCTGAGCCTGAAAGCAGAAGACGCATCAAAGCTCTTGAACACTTTGAACCGTTGCGAGCAAGTGTCCTGCTGGCCGTGTATAGCGTCTCGTGGTGTCTTCTTGTGCAGTGCAATCAGCACTACCCTCTTGCAATGGCAAAGCAGATCACTCTCTGTTGCGCTTGTGTTTGTGCTTCCCTTCTCTTGCGATCAGGTGCGGTCATTGCATGCATATTTCAGATTCAGGTGATATCAATTCACCTATTCATGAGTTTCTACCGTTCCTTTTCTGTTCTGTCAGCTTGGGGACTCAACGCCATAGCGCTGATGTGTTTCCTCAGTTTCCATTTCCAGTCCGCGCCATGTAGCAAGAGCTGCTCATTCCCTTTGACCATGAGGAAGCATTCAGCATGCTTCACAAAACAGTGTACACATATGCATCGCAGAGACTGTGGTGGATAACAAAGGTGTAGAGCCCACCCGCCACTACCTTGGCGCACACATCTGACGACCTCGCTGGCTTAGGACAAGAGTGTGCATTCAACAACATAACCGACAATCATCAGCGCAATGAGCAGGCAGTAATCTACTTTGAGGACGGATTTATCAAGCCAGCCGATCACGCGTTCACGACATCCGCTTCCACCGAAACAATGTCGCTGGTGAGGAGGAAGATTGCTGACTACAACAACAACAACCACGTGTCACGATCTCGAAAGGCAATTGTGTGCTATGAATGTCAGTTATTTGCATATCTGTGTAATGAGAAGCTACAATAGAGATGAGCGAACTCGGCTCATCGGTGAGTTACAACCAGGACGTGCTTTATGTTTGTGCCTATGAAGGAAGTGAAGATTCACCAACGCACTCCTGTCGTTGCTGAAGTATACACTTCATGACACTGTAATGATTGCAATACAACACAACAAGGGCGCCACCGACTGCACACACAAAGAGAATATAGTTTGCAAATCCCACTGCCGTAAGAATTAAGATGTGTTTGAATCGTTTCAACAGGGGAGGATGGACCGCAGAAAAGAAACAAATTCAACAAATCCCGTTTCACTGTCTTTATTTGGACTCTGAGTGGATATCCACATAGATATTTAACAATAACCTTAGCTATTGTGCTGGTTGCTGGAAAATCGATGGTCTTGATATATGATTCTCATTAATTTGACACTGCATGTGGGTCTAGGTTTACTCCTCCATTTCGCATTACCGTTCTTCTTCGGCTTGGTACTTGTTTCGGTTTCTGTCCATTACTGGCATTGCCAGGTCCCGCCATGTCGAGATTGAGCGAGCTTCTGACGGGGAGGATGCAGCTACGAGTAGCTAAAGTTCAGATAAGAGATAGAGCGATTGAGAAGGACGAGATTTTGGTAGAAACCGTAACGAAAGTGAAGGAAAGAAGTGCAGGAATAAAGTGAAGGAAAGCTAGCATAGCATAGCATGCATAACATAGGAAAGCAGAAAGCACGAGGTAGGCTTGACAGAGCGACGTTTTTGTGCGAAAGCCGGGATTCCGCTGGGGGTGCTGAACGACATATTTGGTGATTGTGTTGCTTGAGTAGATCGTGTTCGATGGTCACTACCGCGGAAAGCCTAGTGATGTTTTCCCGAATATTGGAGGTCGGGCTTCTCAAGTTTCAGAACGCTGCTTCAACTCAACAGGTTTCTGAGCACCATCCCTTTGGTGTCTTGGTTTGGTGGCTGCAAGTGGCAGATAAGTATTGTTATAAGTGGACATGATGAAAAGCCTGTCAAAGACAGAAGTCGAAGAAGAGAAAAGAGTCGAAGATCCGTGGAAAAGAACAGCGGAAGCAGTGGAATTGTAAGAAGACAATAGAGACAAAACAACTACGAGAGATTCAGAAAGAAAGGTACGGAAACAGTTAAAGGAAATGAGATGAAATGGGGCAGATGCGAAGGAAAAGAAAGCAGGAAAAGGGAGACTTAAGGCTGACAACTATAGCAGGCGCCCATTATGCAGGGTTCAATTCATTGATTGGTCTGTGTTTTGTCTTCTTCTTGGTCCGTCGTAGTCAAACTGGAATGCGCAACCCACTACACGTGAAGTTTATTTGAGAATTGGTATGCTAATGGTTTGGAGAGGGAGGTCCTGAAGCCTTGTTTGCTGCATGGGCAAGCTTGATGCTGACCCTTTGGGCTGCCAAGCCTGAGGCCTTGTTTGCTGCATATGCGAACTTTCGGGCCTTGACCATATTGTAACGCCTCACAGTAAAGATTCTCTCGCTTTTCGAGTCGTAAGCGGCGACGCATTCAGACCCCAATAGGACGGGCAGTTGACGCTCAACTCGGTAGTGAAAGATGAGAGACCGCATCAAAGACGTTTCGAAGTGGGTGTATGTCCTAAGGTCTTGATATAGTACTAAGAGGTGGCATGCGAGCTGGAGATTCTGAAATAGGGGACGATATTCCAGGAGAGCCAATGCGTATGTGCGTATGTCTAGTCATAAAGCTCGCTTCTTTCATACGGCGTTCTGATGGCGAAGTGTGATATTGAGCGTGCTGGTTGAGGGCTGCTCGTTGGTGTTGAGGGTCTTGCTGAGGGTCTTGCCTCTACTGTTACAGGCTTGGGTGTTGGAGGTGGTTCTCTAAACACATGGCCGTTGCTGATACTGGCGCCGTCGCAGGCTTGGCGAAATATGTCGGATTCGTTTTCGTATATCTCAAAGACTCATTATGTAACCTCTCAAACGGTTGTGAATCATAACTCATGTATACAAATGCTGTGGAGAGTGCTGGAGCGATTTCCTGTTGTCTCGAGCTATAGTACGCTTTGCGTATCTCACTCAGCTGTCGATTGAACTGCTGATATGAAATGTCATTGAAGATGTCGATGGAACTGTCGATGAGACTGTTGAATAACTATATATATTTGGGACGCGGTGTTTGATGAGATCACAAACCGAGCCCGGGCGATATCCTATGGCGTAGTTCTTTATACGATACCAGATGTGAGGGAATTGGGACAGATATGGATGTGCTATTATGCCTTGTGGCAGATGCTTTCGCTGCTACTCCTCATGCTCAACAAGATCCTTTGTGATAGCACGCTCTTCTGCTTTCACAGTCGCAAGGTATCTTGCACTATGACCTTTCGCTTCAAGAATCTTTCGATGCTGTTCGGCAAATGTTGCTTTATCCATGATCTTAGGGCTTTCTTTTTGAAACGCTGCAAGATAGTGCTCTTGAGCTTGGCACCTATCGACCGTTGCTTGGGCAAACGCGACTTCATCATCGTAGGCTTCCTTGGCCAGCCTTTTACGAGCTGGACTGTTTGGTGTGCTGGTCGTTGGAGACTCTGAAGCTCTCTTTCGCTTTAGGGCTTGCTAGTGGTCATCTGCTTGTATCACGTGAGGTTTTCGGGAGTCTTGCCCAAACCAGGATTGTTATTTCTTGACCATGCTCGTACATTCAAGATTATATACTTCACTCAAATTTTGCATGCCATCGCCCGCTAATCAATCGCCTTCTCTTGAGCAGACGCAAGACTGTCGTACTTGTGCGTATCTCTTTTGACTTTGCTCGTTTCTGCATGTCTACTTCTTGGTGGCGCTCTTGTTGTCGTCTCTTCCTGGCACGTGGTGCTTCATCAGTCGTGATCCTAGCCACGAGAGATCGAGCAGCTGAGCTATGAGCCTAGTATTCTTCCACCTGTACAGCACGCCTAGGACCACAACATCTAGCATTCCTTGCTTCTCACTACCGCCAATATCTCTTCTCCCGTCTTTCTGCTGCTTTTCCTCTTCACCGCGTCGTCCATGATTGAGCAAGGTGGTTCATATGTTGGCAATAGTTGCTGAAAGTGGAAGTTTGTGTGCAGCAAGACCAGGTATTGAGCGCTGTGACGAGAGATAAAAAATTACGAGGAGAGACGGTGGCCAGTTTTGGTCCATGAGAGCGATGGCAGAGACACGAACAACTAGATCTGCCGATAGTTTGTGTCTGGTCTATACCACGCAGAACTCGCTCCTCATCAAGGATTTTCAGTGTGTTACGAACCTCTATGAGTGTTACAGAATGGGGCAGAGTAAGATCCGTATTCACGAATCTCATACTTGACCACACAATCTCACCTCCGAATGGATGCCTTACACTTTCTCGGTCAACCAGATAGCCCCTCTGCAACCGGCTCGGATAACCTGCACAAGCGGTTCATATGGCTGCGCTTCTTTCGCATCATGCTCAACAGCATGATCAAGATGTTCAAGCTCTTCATCTCGGATCCTCTTGAGGTTCGTGATAAGCTCTCTCAGCTCGTCACCTATATCTTCTCCACGTGCTTTCATTTCCCTTTCCCATGATAGCAGGACACGCACTTGATTGTTGTAATGATCTCCAATCTCAGTCTCTACAGCCTCAGTACATGCCATTGCTGCCTCTTTTCCCATCATAGCTGTACCCCATCCTAGTGCTGTTGCTGCAACCTGCCAGACAGGATACATGGCTGTCGGTCTAATTCTGTGCTTTGCGAGAAGCTCATTGAAAGTCTTGAAGTGTCCGGCTTCTTGGTCGTACATATGTTTCATCAATGGTCGAAGGTGAGGGTATGCTCTGATTAGAGGTGGCGTTTGAGCGGTGTAGATGAGGGTGGCGGCGAGTTCTCCGGCATGGTTTACACGCAGCTGAGGATATGTTAGCACGAACCAGGCAACTAGGTAGAATGTACTCACAGCACTGTCCAAGAACTTTTGCATTTCTGGACTTAGTGGCGCTGTCTTTTTGGCGTGGGGTGATGCTTCCACGTCTGGTGGTAAGCCTGATGCCGAGACTGATTTGGCGATTGTTGTCGCGAAACACCTTCTAGTCTCATTCTGTCTAGTGATGCTGAATGCAGTTGTATTCGTAGTGGCTCTTATGCTCTGGCAAGTGGTGCGAAGTGCTCTAGAGGCCATGATGGGCGGGGAGTGCGTGAAGGATGTCGGAGGTTATTCACCGAACTGTTGATTCTATTCTACGATACAGAGGACCAGAGACGGGATTGTTTGCACGCAGGAAAAATGACAATAATAGTAGAACCTACCTACAGTTTGGTCAGTATGGTCAATGGTCAATGTCGCCGTCCCTCTTCATCATCATCATACTGAACCCCAGATTTGTCACATGCAAATGCTTGGCATCAATTGACCTCCCTAAAGTTACGCTGGCCATTCTCATTCTCATCGTCTGTTCTCTATTCACACTATTACTGTAGCCACAACCGCGCGGCAAAAGCCCCTCGCCCATTCACACCGCTGAAAACCCCCGCCCATACCTACATCGTTTTTCCATCTTCACATCTTCAAGCCTGCACGAAGCAGCCCCTCAACCGCGTCTCCCTCTAAGTAGCACAAACTATCAGCAACAATGTCAGACAACGAGCTAGACGCGGACGCTGAGCTCCTCGCTCTGGCTGGTGACTCGGATGGGGAGAGCGTGAAAGAAGCAACTCGATCACCCACTCCCAAAAAGTCAAGAGCAAGAGCACCGCCAAAGAAGGCCACGAAACCTGCGCGCAGAGGTAAGGCTGCTCGTGATGTCTCTGACGGCGAAGATGAAGCGTAAGTAGCACCGAATGCCTTCATGCATATGACAGGCCCTGAACGTCTTATAGTTCTGCTGCGGAGTCACTCGGATCAGGCGCCATGTCAGAATCAGAAGAGGAAGGTGAGGCACCTGCTCTCCCAGTAGAACAAGAAGGTCCTATATATCCGTTAGAGGGCAAGTTCTTGTCAGAAAAGGACAAAGCGGAGATCATGGCTATGCCCGAGCTCCAACGAGAAACAGTCCTGGCAGACAGAGCAGCTGAGATGCAGAGGAGGAGAGAAGATCTCGCACTACGACAACTACGCGAAAACAGACTCAAGGTAGAAGCTCAGGCTGATGCTATCAAGAAGCGCAAGGCGCCCGAAATTGACGATACGCCTCGAAAGGCCAATAGGACAAAGATGACGAAGACGAATGAGAAGCTAGAGAACTATAAAAAAGCCCGAGAGCAACGGACTGAGCAGAGAAAGCGCAATGAAGATAGGAAGACTGGAGATCGTGATTCGCCAGCAAAAAATGACGCGGAAGAGTCTGACAAGGATGCTGATGGTGAGGAGGATGTAGAATGGGACGAGCCCGCCTCAAGAGCACCAGCCAAGAATGAAGCACAACCAGAAATGCGAGACTATGAGCGCATAAGAGTTGGAAGGACCAACTTCGCCAGAGTATGTTTCTGGCCTGGCTTTGAAGATGCAATTAAAGGATGCTTCACAAGAGTATGTATAGGCTTGGACAAAGCAACCAATCAGAACACATACAGAATGTGCCAAATCAAAGGTAGGATGTTGTTGGGCTTGCGCTTGATACTGTTATTGACTATTTGCAGGATTCACAATTGGCCGGCCATACTCTTTGGACTTACCTGGCTCAAATCCTGTGCTTACGGATCAATATGCCATAGTCACACAAGGCAAGCAAGAAAAGGAATGGCCTTTCTCCGCCTGCTCCGACAGTAAATTCACAGACCGTGAATACGACCGCTACAAATCACAACTCTCGCAAGATTCCGTACGACCACCAGTGCTCTCTTTCCTGCAATCCAAATGCACTGCAATTCAAAAGCTGATCGACAAACCCTGGCCTGACGAGGACATCAACTACCGCCTCCGTCGCGCCGCTGCCGTCGGAACATCCATTTCAGAGCGCGATCGTCTCCAAAAAGAGCGCCTGGCCGCAGAAGCAAAGTACGACGAGGCCGCTATTGCCAAAATCGATGCTCAGCTTGCATCACTTGAACAGCGACTGCCTGCACCGTCAAAGCCAGCACCAAACAAGGAAATGACACAACAGGAGAAACTTGCTGCGCGGAATAAGGCCAATCGAAAAGCAAACATTGACAATATTAGAAAAGCTCAGATTGCGGATCGAGCCAAAGAGAAGAAGCTGGCAGAGGCTCTGGCGAGGGGTGATGTAGGCGTTGCTAATACTCATGCGCGTGTCAAGACTGTTCCGAAGACGATATACAAGGCAGAGGAGATGATGTCGTCGGCAAAGGCAGAGGGTGATGACTTGGATGCTGCTCTATTTGGAAGTGAAGTTACGACGAGGGAGAGCACGCCTGTGCCGATTGTTCCTGCAAAGAAGACTGAACCTTCGAAGCTTGCTAGATCTGGCTTGGGCGTGGGCATAATGGGTAGGAAAAAGAAAGATGAGGATATGATGGCGGCGATGGACCTTGGTATTGAGATTGACATCTGAGGGTCTGTCGTACGATGCACACATCACCCCTGGACTTATAGAACGCTGGAGATCATCTCTCCCGGGGCTGGTTGTATATTAGACCACTGACAAGGTTTGGCTATCATAAAGTCATGGTTCTCAAGTCAATCAAGCACCTTTTGAATGCTTCTCAACATGAACCTCGTTGCAAAAGTCGTCGAACTCCTTCTTCGTGTGCGCCGAGATGGCCGCTACAGACAAACAGAACAGAGGTGGAAACATTATTGGCTGACATGCATATTAGCTTCTTTTTATTGTCATCTTGGAGCTCTTAACAAGCACAAACAGTCAAGGGCAATCTTCCCACTTCACACAATAATTCATCCTTTCATCTTCTCATCTCAAGTGCGAAAGGTGTTTCTGTCAGCAATCCTCCCAAGATCGTATTATTCTCCGCTGGCAGACCACTTCACACCACGAAGTTAGAGGAAGACTACAGGATTCCAGAAAGACAAATCAGCATACACTGGGGATAATGTTTTGCTCTGAGGAAAGTGTCGCATTGACAACATGTTGATATATTGCTGCAACGAAGCAAAGAATGGATCTGTGAATGAAGCAGAAGAAGAACGTTGTAGAGGAGCGAAAGAAAGTCCTATATTCTCAAATCTGTAAGAAGCCTTAGCATCCGCTCGATCTCCTCAACTCAAAAACACTACATAGCCATGCAGCCTCGTGAAAATCCCATCCCAACCCAATTCAAGCCACTCGTATCAAACAGAGATATTCGCGCAACTGAATGCAGGACGCGTAGATCCGCTATAATCAATCTTGATCGCGTCGACAGCAGCATACAAGCCCGGTCCAAGCAGAAACAAACCAACGAACATGACGATGATGTGGATGACAGTCATCGCGCTCCTCGCAGCCCCGTTCCACAAGTTACCGCGGTACAAGTGATAGTAGGCGACAGCGAAGAACATGAAGCCGAAGAAGCTGTCAAATGCGGCGCCGAGGAGGGAGAGAAAGTCGCCCATGCTTGGGATGATTTCCGCAAAAATGAAGCCCGTGAACCAGATGGCAATCATCAGACCGATCCAAACACCCCATCCGACGACTGTGTTAGAGTGGGCGTGGCGAGATTTGCCCAAGACACGGTTGAAGACGAATTTGGCGGTGACGTTAGCGTAGATGACGCCGATGATGATGGTAGGGACGATGACGAAGATGAAGGAAGCCTTCTTGTAGACTAAGACGCCGAGGGAGCCGTATGCAGGGGCGGTGCTGTATTGGCCCATGTACTTGAAACCTGCATGAGGATTAGTATGATTATGGATTGTTTTATAAAGGACTTATTCTGACGAACCAATCGCTGGAGGCACGATGAAGAGGAAGGCCGAGACACCGAAGAGAACAGTAAGCGCTTTAGGGAAGTCTTGAGGACGTTCCATTTCGGAGATGAAGGTTGGGAACACTGTAGGAAATTTTAGTGGTTGGTGCTTGATGAATACTTGTTCGCTTCGTGTACTTACAGATTTGAGGAACCCAGAGGAAGGTGATGTTGAGCACAGCGTTCATGCAAGCGACGAAGCCAGTATTGGCTGCAAGAGGGAAAGCATATGTGCGCACAGGGTCTTCAGGTGTCCATTTTCCGTTGTAACCCTCTCCAGGATGGTCCTCGATGCCGACGAAGATAAGGAAAAGGAGGATAGAAAGACCCATGCAAGCGGCTGAGAACATCGACATGTAGGAGACGTGGTTGAGTGTTCTTGGTAGAGACATGACAATGCCCATCAGCGTAGCAATGATGGCGAAGATGACAGAACACATTGAGTGGGCCGTCATGGTGTTGAAGATCTTTGCAGCAGTCAAGATGTGGAAACCAATCAGCATGATGTTGTTGGCCAGCAACATGAATCCAGTAAACTCGTATGCGATCCTGCTCTTTCCGAATGCGTAGTAGCCAAAGTCGCAGATGTCTCGGATTTGGGGATTCTTCATGATAAACTTGTGCATCGTCAAGCTCGTTATGTAGAATAGAACGCCAGATAACACCATTGTGATTATTCCAGGAACCCATCTTGGAGCGATGTTAGCAAGCTAGCTTGGGGCTGGAGGCCGAGTGTGACATACCCCAGGACACTGAGAGACCAGGACTGCGCCATAATGGCAAGACAGACTTGTTCACCACCTTGATGATGTTGTTAGGTACTGCTCACTGAGCATCAACTTGGGACTGGATGAGTCCTACATAGTAATGCTGCCGCTTTCTGCCATGACATAGTTCTGAGCTTAATCTCATGGCTTTGATCTTCAGCTATCAACGCGGTGATAGTGTTGATAGTGCTGGCACCATCAGAGTCGAACTGGGTGTCAACACCAATGTTCTTCTCGTCCGTAGACACTTGCTTGTTGTCGGAGTACGACATGGTAATGGTGATAATAATAGAAGTGTATCGGATGAACAACGCTATAGTGTAGAAATAGTACAGCCGTAGCGGTTTACAGACATCGACAAGAGGTAGGCAACAAGCTCGTATTTATGCCAGGGCAGTGCCTTACCACCAGCCTCACAGGTCTCACCAAAAGCCACTAGAAGGATGGAAGCCTAACCGTATGGCCCCGATCACACATACGGGGCTCTAGTGAACTGACCAACAACAGCACAGATAACATGGCGTGATCCAACGATGGCTTGGAGGGATCCAAAGTTTGCAAAGGTCACGAAGAATACAGAGACGTGATTGAACACTTTGATGTTGTACGTTTAAACGCATGACTTTAGCGTTATCTCAAGGCTCGGCACCATCCTCGTCTAGACACGACCTATGGGGCAGGTCGTGTCGAGTAACCAACGTTGCACAGCTTCGGCACCACGGACTTTTCTAGAAGAAGGCTAAGGTTTGAGAGACTTGGTTGAGCATCGCATCATTCCATGTTTAAACAAAGAGGATCTCACCTATGATAGCTCGTCGTCGACTACATCGCCACCTAATCTTCATAGGCACACGTATGCCATTATGCAGTGACATGTCACCTAGCCTTGTCCTACGAGCGACGGCCCGTCAGACATGTGTTTTCGATCAATCGAGTCCATCATCTACCTTTTTCCGCTTGTCCGAGGAACTCACACAGGTTAAACCAACATGGCACGGTTAAACCTATAACATCATAGCATAGTGTTCGGCATCAGACTCGTCTCAATACATAATCCTTTCCCCCACGCTTCTCCGCTTGATTACATATCTCGGCCGATGAACCTGGTGGAAGGACGAGTGTCTACTATCTGAATCAGTTTAAATTTTGCGTAGTCCAAGCTACCAAGACCACGAAGCACTTCGCCCAGCCTCACCAGAATACTAAGATAACGAAGCACGGCATGCAAGCTCGCACAAGCTACCAAGGTGGCGAAGCAGGCAGTGTAAGCCACAAAAACACTACCAAGTATCCCAAAATATATGTACCTTTCCGAGGACACCAAAAGAGTCCTCCTCACGAAACTTGGTTGTGTGCTCGACCTTGCACGGTCAGCTAAGGTTGGGAGTCTCAAACCACTGAAAGTCGTTCTAATCGACGTGCAAGCAAATGCTTTGACAAGACCACATTACAACACCAAGAGCGCAGCCTCACCAGCATTCTCGGTATCCAGGACTCATGATGTCTTTCCGTGTAATGCCCTAGAATGTTCATACCTGCCTCATCCATCAGGTGCAAACACGACGATGAGTGTATGATCTGGCACAAGGCATGCCTGTCATCAACCTCTGAACGTCCTCACTAATGGCAGTATCCTCCGTCCATAATTGTCCATGCCTTGCTTCTATACCTACCACGTCTGTCTGGCGTCGACAATCTTGCTGCCTAACGTGGTGATTGGTACTCACAGCCTGTGTCCACTAGTGACCACCAGCATAGCCCAGCACTCTTACTCCCACGAGAGGCTGATAGCATTGTCATCATAGCCTTCCCTTGCGTTTCACAGCCGCAATTTTGCTGAGCAGGATGTACATCAGAAATTCTGTTAGAACGTTCCAACCAAAATGTAGTTTGAAGTCAATATCCAATGAGGCGCCCTGATCAGTCAAGCAAAAAGCCCATCTCTTCATCCATAACTCCTGCAAGTCCTCTACCTCTGGGATCCTCGCCTTTATTCACTGGTGGCCAGGACATCTGCTTCTGTCGCAGTCTCTCCGACTGTGCAACAGCCTCTTCCAGTCCATCAGTTCGATCAATGTGACCATGTACAACATAACCTTGTTTTTCCAATTCTTCAGCGAGCTCATCCTGGTGATTGTCCAATAGTGATGGGTTAGGTACCACTATCAAAGGCACACTGATGCGCAGTCCATCTAGAATTGTGCCCGCGCCTGTTGCATTGATTGTGAGCATTTGAGTGACTTGTAACCCACCGTTCCACAGCACCAGAGTAGCTTCAATTGACATACCTGCGTGACATATCACAACACCTTGGTTTCTGAAGGCCAAAGAGCCTCCTCGTGCAGCCAACATATCTTTTTGTAATCCTTCCTTTCGAAAGTCGAATCGGCTGATCTTGACACCGTCAACCGTCGCCCAAGGATCAGTTAAAGGATCGGTTGTGTCGAACATGGTGTTGGGTAGTAGTTCTCTCAATAACGCTTCACCATCTTTTCCATGCTGTAATAGTAAATCTGTATAGCCTTGGGATGCCAGATAACGCAAGAATTCCGGCTTCACACTGGCACGGATGAGGAGATCAAAATTGGCCGTGGCACCGACCGTCACGAAGCATAGTTTCCGAGATTGAGAGGTCATTTTGCATAATCTTTTGTTTCATTCACAGTAGTAGGAGGAGGAGACACCACTAGCATGCTACTGTTTGAACCCTGAAATTTAAGGTTCGGAGATCCTGTATACTTTTTGATAGACTTGTGCATCAGAGAAAAACAGTAATATACAGTATTACCTCAGCTTTCAATCACAATGACAGTAGCAATACGGCGTCTTCGTCACCTCGCACGCATCTCAGCCCAACGAAGCCAATGCTGTAGCGTTCCTCATCCGCGGCACTTCACCTCCACCACCACTCTCAGCCAAGCAGATCCCAAAAACGCAAATCCGCAAGAACTCC
>Ga0160427_10000966_pt1 | contig 17550 bp, 22 predicted proteins | sample SolpanmetagenomL_FD_108194 | JGI IMG/M metagenome (GOLD analysis project Ga0160427, IMG submission 108194) | Solar panel surface microbial communities from Lawrence Berkeley National Laboratory, California, USA - L | ecosystem: Engineered > Built environment > Solar panel > Unclassified ...
CGGGATCGCCACCTGCGTCGGCGACCTCCATCGCCACCGAGGGCATGCGCGGCATCGAGGAGGGCACCGAGGAGATCGGGAGCCGGCTCGATAGCTTCTCGACCGCGGCCCTGCGGATCGAGGAGATGGCCGGCACCATCGCGGCTATCTCGGCCCAGACGAACCTGCTGGCGCTCAACGCCACGATCGAGGCGGCGCGTGCCGGCGAGGCGGGCCGCGGCTTCGCCGTGGTGGCCGCCGAGGTGAAGACCCTGTCGGCCCAGACCGCCAAGGCGACCGACGAGATCCGCGCCCGCGTGAACGGCCTGCGCGAGGAGATGGCGGCGATGCAGGCGGCGGTGACGCGCAGCCGCAGCGCGGTGGAGACCGGCGCCGCCGCCATGGTGCGGGCCAATGCCCGCGTCGAGGCCGAGAGCGGCGCCGTGGCGACCGTCGCGGCGCAGATGCGCGAAGCCTCCGAGATCATGACCCAGCAGATCCAGGCCACCGGCGACATCGCGCGGAACGTCGGCCAGATCGCGCAGGGGACCGACAAGGCCCGCCGGGAGATCGGCGATGCCCTGGCCCAGCTCGAGCAGATCGAGGATCTGAGCCGCACCCTGCTCGACCAGCAGGAGCGCGAGGGTGCCGACCTGCGGGTCGCCCGGATCCCGGCCGATTGCGCGGCCTGGCGCCGCGCGCTGGCGGCGACTCTGGTCGGGATGCGCTCCGTGGACACGCCGCCCCCGGGAATCCCCGCCGATCCGGCGCGGCCCGCCGCCGTGGAAACGGCCCTGTCGCAGGCCCGCGATCAGGCCGCTGCCCTCGCCCGCCACATCCGCGCCCAGGCCTGGGACGAGGCCACGCAGGCGTTCATGGCCTTCGAGGCCGCAGTGGCCGACGCCCGGAAGGCGGCCACCGCGGCCTGAGCAGCGCCGCCCGCGGGCCGATCCCGCACGATCGGAGGCGTATCCCGCCCCTTGCGGGCGCGGCGGTGGCGGATCAACCCGCCGCCGACGTGCGTCAGCCGGACGGCGGACCGAGGCCGGACGGTGCCGGCTCGTGCGCGGCCTTCCGCCGCTCCCGCTCGTTGCGCAGCTCACGCTCGGCCAGGAGCCAGAACTCGATCTCGAACCCCTCCGGTCGGTGATTGCGCTCCCACAGCTCGTAGGCCCGCTCGCGGATCTGCTCGAAACTTATGGCATCCGGCCCCGCGAGCGGGGCGCTCGCGTCGTCGGGTCCGGGCGCCATGTCGAACCCGGGCGCTTGGTTCTCGGGATGGGGCCACCCCGGCGGCGGATGGAAATCGGGCTTCACGAAGCGGCCCGCCGGGTCAGGACGCCGGCCTGTCGAGATAGGCGGCCACGGTGGTGATCCGGCTGCCCACCATCGTGACCGCCTTGCGCAGGCGAACTTCGCTGACGCCGAAACGCTGAGCCCACGCCTCGCGCATGGCGCGGTCGTAGATGTCGATATGCGTCTTGCCCCGGGGTTCGGTGGACATGCTGTGCCCGCTCTGATCGTCGGTCGCGCCCGGCCGCGCCGGGCTGTCTGCCGAGACAACAGGCGTCGTGCCCTTCGGTTGCCGCCCGGATGCGCACGGGCGGACGCGCGGACCGGTCAGTGCGCCGTCGTGGCGGGCTGCGGTACCGGATCCGGCACCGGCGCGGACGGATCGCGCTCCGGCCCGACCCGGGCGGCCACGGAGGCGGTCAGCAGCGGCACGAGCAGCGCCGTGACCACCACGCTCGCCGCCACCAGCACGGTGGCGGGACCGGCCGCCTCCGCGTAGGCGGGGTTGGCGGCCGCGATGATCGCCGGCACCGCGGCGGCATTGCCGGCCGTGGAGGCCGCCGCGACCCCGGCGACGCCGTTGCCCCCGGTGAGCCGGTCGGCGACGAACAGGACCGCCCCGGTGACCGCCACCACGGCCACGCCGAGCCCGATGCCGAGGAGACCTGCCTGCCAGATCTTGGCGAGGTCGAGCCCGAAGCCGAGGGCGAAGGCGAAGAACGGGATCATCACGGGCGCCGCCCCCGACAGGAAGGCGCGCATGTCGCGGTCGAGGTTGCCCAGGATCATGCCGATCAGCAGCGGCAGGATGCTGCCCACCAGTGTCGGCCACGGGAAGGCGGACAGGCCTGCCAGACCGAGGGTCACCATGGTGAGGAACGGTCCGGATTCGAGGCTCATGATCGCGTAGGCGCCCGCATCCTTCGGGCGGCCGAACTGGCCCATCAGGGCGAGGTAGAGCCCGCCATTGGTGTCGTTCATGGCGGCGACGATCGCGAGCGTCGAGATCCCCGCGAATGCCCCGCTGGTCACGGGCGACTCGCCCAGGAACTGCCCGAACACCACGCCCATGATCGCCGCGACGCCGACCTTGGCGGCCAGCAGCACGCCGCCCTTGCGGGCGATCGCCGGGGCGGCGCGGAAATCGATGCCCGCGCCCATGCAGACGAAGAACACCGCCAGGATCGGCAGCGCGCCGTTGAACAGCGCGCCGGTGAACGAGCCGAAGAACGTCGCGGTGTTCGGGAAGAGCGTGTGGAGGATCGCGCCGAGGAACAGCGGCACCACCATCAGGCCGCCGGGCACGCGCTCCAGGGAGCGCTTGATGGGAATCTGCATGGTTCGCCCTTCCGGCGCCGCCCCGTCCCGGGCCTCGGCGCCCGCTCAGCCCCCGAGCCGGCTGCTACAACCTTTCGACAAGTCCGCGCAACTTGCGGCCCCGACCGTGCACATGTTGACAAGCCGGGCGGCTCATCGCTGACTCGGCGCCGCCTGTCTCGAGCCGCGGAGGCCTCCGGGGATGTCGTCAGCGAGGTCCCCATCCCCGTTCGACCCGTCCGACCGACCCGACCGACCCGACCGGGTGCAGGCGCCGGAGCGGCCGGCGGGCCGCGGTGCGGCCCCGACCCGGCCCGTCTCCCTGGCCGACGGCGTCTATCACGCGCTCCTCACGGGGATCGCGGACGGCACCTACGGGCCCGACACACGGCTCCCGAGCGAGCACGACCTCGCGGGACGCTTCCGGGTCTCGCGCCCGGTGGTCCGGGCGGCCCTCGAGCGGCTGCGCCGGGAGGGCGCCATCGCCTCGCGGCAGGGGGCGGGCAGCTTCGTGCGGGCGCGGGCGGCGCGCCCGGCCCTGGGCTTCGCCCCGGTGGAGAGCATCGCCGACATCCAGCGCTGCTACGAGTTCCGGCTCACCCTCGAGCCGGACGCCGCCTTCCACGCGGCCCTGCGCCGCGATGCCGACGCCCTGGGCCGCATCGCGGCGGCGCTCGACCGGCTCACGGCGGCGACGCGGCAGGCCCAGCACCGGGCGGATGCTGACTTCGCCTTCCATCACGCGATCGCGGCGGCGTCGAACAACCATTACTACGCGGCCTGCCTGGAGGCGCTGCAACCGCACATCGCCGTGGGCATGACGATCCACGGCCTCGCCCTGCAGGGCCCGCGCTCCGGCCTGCGCGGCGTACTGGAGGAGCATCGCGGGATCTTCGCGGCGATCGCGGGCGGCGACGGTGCGGAGGCCCAGGCCCGCATGGCCGCCCATATCGCCACGTCCCGGAACCGGCTGTTCGAGGGGCGGCTCCTCGACCTCGCCCTCGATCCCGGTCGGGCCGCGAAACCCGGCCCCGCGGAGCCGCGCGCTTGACCCCCGCTCCGGCCGCTCTGTATGCCGGGTGACAACCTGACAACAAGCAGGCGAGCCGCGGTCGGGCGGAGTGGCCGACGGGGTTCCTGCCATGATCCGCCCGACATGACCTGCCTGCGCCTCATCGCCGACGACCTCACCGGCACCCTCGACACGGCTGCAGGCTTCACCGGCCTGTGCGGGTCGATCCCGGTCGCGTGGCCGGAGATCCTGACGGCTGAGGCCGCCGGATGCCTGGCGATGGATTCCGGCACCCGGGAGCTGTCGGCGGAGGCCGCCGGGCGGATCGTCGGAGGCCTCGCGTCCCGGCTGGACGGCGCCGACATCGCCTTCAAGAAGGTCGACAGCCTGCTGCGCGGTCCCTGGGCGGCGGAACTCGCGGCGGTGCTGCGGACCGGGGCCTGGGAGCGCTGCGTCGTGGCGCCGGCCTTCCCGTTCCAGGGCCGCCGCACGGAGGGCGGGTATCAGCTCGCCCGACGGGGCGGCGGCTTCGAGCCGGTCTCGGGCGACATCGCCGAGGCCTTGCGGGCCGTCGGATTGCCGGCGCGCCGGGCCAGCGTGGCCGAGGGCCCGGTCGCGGGCGTGGCCGTCTACGACGCGGGCAAGGATCCCGACCTCGTCCAGGTGGCCGCGCTCGGCGGCGACGGGCCGGTGCTCTGGTGCGGCAGCGGCGGCCTCGCGGCCGCCCTGGCGGGAGACGCGGCGGCCCCGGGCGACGACCGGCTCGTCGGCCCCGTGCTCGGACTGTTCGGCTCCGACCGGCCCGAGACCGCGGCGCAGCTCGCGGCCTGCGGCGGCCACCACCTCGTCCTGTCGGCGCAGGACCCGGATCAGGCCGGCGCGGTGGCCGCGCGCCTCGACCGGGACGGCGTCGCCCTGGCGAGCCTCGCGCTGCCCGACGGGATCGCCCGCGAGGAGGCCGCGGCGCGGATCGCCCGGACCTTCGCGGGCGTGATCGACCGGATCCCGCGGCCCGGCACGCTGCTGGTGGCCGGCGGCGAGACCCTCAAGGCGCTCTGCCTCGCCCTGGGCGTCCTGCGCCTCGACGTCACCGGACAGATCGCCCCGGGTCTGCCCCGCTCGACCCTGCGGGGCGGCCGCTGGGACGGGGTGGCGGTCGTGTCGAAATCGGGCGCCTTCGGAACAGAGGGCGTCTGGCGCGATCTACTCTACGGCAACGGCTTTCCGCGCAGCAGGAGCGACGCGTGACCCCACATCTGGCCATCACCATGGGCGATCCGGCCGGCATCGGGCCGGAGATCATCGTCAAGGCCGCCGCGCGGCTGAAGGATCGGATCGCCGCGGGCGATCTGCGCCTGATGATCATTGGCAGCGCCCCGGCCCTTCACCGGGCGGAGGAGGCCCTGGGCCTTCTCCCCGAGCGGATCCCCGAGGTTTCCGAGGGCGGCGACTGGCCGGCCCTGTGCTGCCTCCAGGCCGACGCGGAGGGCGCGCCGATCGAGCCGGGCCGGCTCTCGGCCGATGGCGGGCGCTTCGCCTACAAGGCGATCGAGGCCGGGGTGCGCCTCGCCATGGCCGGCAAGGTCGGCGGCATCGTCACGGCGCCGCTGAACAAGGAGGCGCTCAACAAGGCCGGCTACCACTATGCCGGCCACACCGAGATGCTGGCGGAGCTGACCGGCGTGCGCGGCTCGGTGATGATGCTGGCCCACGGCAACATGCGGGTCTCCCACGTCACGACCCACGTGGCCCTGGAGGACGTGCCGAAGCGCCTGACCCCGGAGCGCCTGCGCCTCGTCATCGACCTCACCGACAAGGCCCTGAAGGGGCTGGGCTTGGCCAAGCCGAAGATCGCCGTGGCGGCGCTCAACCCCCATGCCGGCGAGGGCGGCCTGTTCGGACGCCAGGACATCGATGTCAGCGCCCCGGTGATCGCGCAGGCCAACGCCGACGGGCTCGACATCCACGGGCCGGTGCCGGGCGACACGGTGTTCGTGAAGCTGCGCGCGGGCCAGTACGACGCGGTGGTGGCGATGTACCACGACCAGGGTCACATCCCGGTGAAGCTCCTCGGCTTCGAGATCGACCCGGCCACGGGCAAGTGGATGGACCTGTCGGGCGTGAACGTCACCCTCGGCCTGCCGATCATCCGGACCTCGGTCGATCACGGCACCGCCTTCGACATCGCCGGCACCGGGATCGCCAACGAGCGCAGCCTGATCGAGGCGATCGAGTTCGCCGAGCGGCTGGCGGCCAATCGTCAGGCCGCGTGAGGATCGGCGGATGCGGAGGACGGGCCGTCGGACAGGGACGGCCCAGGACGTCCGACCCGCCTCCGCGTCCTGAGAGGCCGGGCGGCGCAAACCTCCAAGGACGGTTCCGGGGGTCGCGAGTCCCCCTGGCGCTCGCCGTCGCGGCCCGCCGACTCGGGCACCCCGGGATGAGGGGGTGGACGGGCGAGGCGGGGTGAGCGGACGCCGCTCGCGGTCGGGTTGCACCGCCACGTCGAGGTGGCGCGACGCCCGACCGATCAAGCGTGTTTCACGTGAAACAAAACGGGAACGCGACGCTCAGCGGTCGTCGACCCGGCCGCCCTCCTCCACGGCCTCGCAGGCGAAGGGCGAAGGCGGCGCCTCGACGCCGCGCCAGCGGCCGTAGACCCAGGGGCGGTACCACGCCCCCCCCTGCGGCACCCGCTCCGGCACGAGGTCGATCCCATGGGTGCCGAACGGTCCACAGCGACAGATCCGGGCGAATCCCATCCAGCCGCCGGGCCACAGCCCGTGCCGGGCGATGGCCGTGTCGGTGTATTCCGAGCAGCTCGGCCAGTGGCGGCACTGGCGGCCGATCAGGCCCGACAGGGTGAGCTGGTAGCCGCGAATCACCCAATGCGCGGCCCGCCGGGCCATGCCGTCAGGCGGCCTGCCGCTTGGCGGCGATCTGGTCGAGGGCATCCACCACCGCGTCGAAGGTCAGGAGCGTGGAGGCGTGGCGCGCCTTGAACTCCCGCACCGGCTCCAGCACCGCGAGGTCCGCCCAGGCGCCGTCGGGCGCGGGGCCGCTCTCCCTGAGCATCGCCCGCATGGTCTCGCGGACGCCCCGCAGCTCGTCCGCGCTGGCGCCGACCACGTGGCGGCCCATCAGCGACGAGGAGGCTTGCCCCAGCGCGCAGGCCCGGACCTCCTGGGCGAAGTCGGCCACCCGGCCATCGTCGCCGAGGACGAGGTCGACCGTCACGGTCGAACCGCACAACCGGGAATGCGCAGTGGCACTGGCGTCCGGATTCTCCAGCCGGCCGAGCCGGGGGATGTCGGCGGCGAGTTCCAGGATACGGCGGTTGTAGATGTCGTCGAGCATCGGGTCCTCGGCCGGGTACGCCAATCTCATCGGGAATCTGCCGCGCGGCTCGCGCATTGCGCGTTGCCCCGCGAACGATGATATAGGCCCCTTGCGGTCGCTTCGCGAGGAGGCGGGCCGTCGACCAGGGTCGCGCCCACGGCCACGGTGGTTTCAAAGGCTTCAGTCCATCCGGGGCGCCGGCTCGAAACCTTTTCGAGCCCGGGATCTTCCCTCGAACGCCCGACGCGATCCGACGATGTACGCCAAGCCTGACAGCACCCCGATGAAGTCCCGCATCGCGCGGGCCGGAGATGCCATGGATGCCGCCCTCAAATCCTTGTCCTATCAGGGCGACGCGCCGGGTTTCGACCGGAACGGTCTCGACGGGCAAGGGCTGAACGGCATGCGCAATGACGATCGGCCGGTGAATGACGGCCGTCCCGTCGAGGTCGCGCCCGAGCCGGTCTCCGCCACCCGCGTCCCTGACGGGATCGAGACCGGTCGCCCGAGCCGCGCCGAGGCCGAGGCCGCCGTGCGCACGCTCCTGCGCTGGGCCGGCGACGATCCGACCCGCGAGGGCCTGCTCGACACCCCCACCCGGGTCACCAAGGCGTACGAGCAGCTGTTCGGCGGCTACAGCGTCGATGCCGAGAAACTGCTGGAGCGCGTCTTCGAGGAGGTCGAGGGCTACTCGGACATCGTGCTGGTGCGCGACATCCCGTTCCACTCCCACTGCGAGCACCACATGGTGCCGTTCATGGGGCTCGCCCACATCGCCTATTACCCGACCCGGGGCGTGGTCGGCCTGTCGAAGCTCGCCCGCGTGGTCGACACCTTCGCCCGGCGCCTGCAGACGCAGGAGACGATGACCGCCCAGATCGCCGACGTGATCGAGAGCATCCTCAAGCCCCGCGGCGTCGCCGTGATGGTCGAGGCAGAGCATCTCTGCATGGCGATGCGCGGCGTGCAGAAGGCCGGCGTCTCGACCATCACCAGCCAGTTCCGGGGCGTCTTCAAGGACAATGCCAACGAACAGGTCCGCTTCCTGACCCTGGTGCGCGGCGGCGCCAAGTAGTCCCGGGCGGCGTCTCGACCATGACCGCGCGCGACATCGCCTTCGCTCCCCCCGGCACCCGCGCCGAGGTCGAGGAGGGGCCTGCCCTCACGCCCCGCTTCGACCGGGATGGTCTCGTGGCCTGCATCGCGGTGGACGCGCGGGACGGGCAGGTGCTGATGCTCGCCCACATGAACGCCGAGTCGCTGGCGCGCACGCTCGAGACCGGCGAGGCCTGGTACTGGTCGCGCTCCCGCCAGGAACTCTGGCACAAGGGCGCGACCAGCGGCCAGATCCAGCGCGTCGTGGAGATGCGGGTCGATTGCGACCAGGACGCCCTGCTGATCCGCGTCGAGGTCGGCGGCGACGGGGGTTGCTGCCACACCGGGCGGCGGGACTGCTTCTACCGCAGCGTCGTCCGGGAGGCGGACGGCCAAATCGTCCTGAAGGCCGCCGGGCGATGAGCCCGTCCCTTGCCACGGCGCGGTGGCAAGAGTGTCCAGCCGTCCCCCATTTCCTGCCCGGCACCGTCGAACCGGTCCGCCCGGCGCCCCGCGCCGGTCCGCGGATCGGGCTCGCGCTCGGCGGCGGCTCGGCCCGGGGCTGGGCGCATATCGGCGTGCTGCGCGCCCTGGAGGAGGCCGGCATCCACCCGACCGTGGTGGCGGGCTGCTCGATCGGCGCGGTGGTCGGCGCCTGCTACGCCGCGGGGCGGCTCGACCGCCTGGAAGCCTTCGCCCGGACGCTGACCCGCCGCCGGGTGGTCGGGCTCATCGATCCGCGCCTGCCCGGCTCCGGCCTGATCGCCGGCAACCGCCTGCGCCAGAGGCTCTTCGCCGATCTCGGCACGCGCCGGATCGAGGACCTGCCGATCCGCTTCGGCTGCGTCGCCACCGAGTACGGCACCGGCCACGAGGTGAGCCTGACCGACGGGCCCGCCGTGGATGCGGTGCGCGCCTCCTACGCGATCCCCGGCCTGTTCCCGCCGGTCACCCACGAGGGCCGGGTGCTGATGGACGGCACGCTGGTCAATCCAGTCCCGGTGGCGCTGGCCCGCGCCCTCGGGGCCGATCTCGTGATCTGCGTGAACCTCAACGGCGACACCGGCGGCCCGGTCGTGCACGAGGTTCCGGCGCCGCCGCCGCGGCGCAGCTTCCTGCAGGTGATGCGCGGGCGCCTGCCGGGCTTCGAGAGTTCCGAGCCGGAGATCCCCGTTCCGGGCCTCGCCCGGGTGGTGCTCGGCGCCTTCAACATCACGCAGGACCGGATCTCCCGGGCACGGCTGGAGCGCGACCCGCCCGACGTCGCCATCGGCCCGGACGTCGGCGCCTTCGGCCTGTTCGACTTCCACAAGGCCGCCGAGGGGATCGCCATCGGCCACCGGGCCGCGCGGGCCGCGCTTCCGCGGATCCGCGCCGTGGTCGAGGGCGCGGCCGCGCGGGCGTGACGGATTCGGGGACCGATCCGTCCGATCGGATCGCCTCATCCTGAGGGGCCGCAACGGCGGCGTGGGAGGAGGCCTCCAGGGATCGCGCCACCGGCTGGCGGGCCCCTTTCGCGGCCCTGCGGCGCTCCGCCACCGCAGGACGAAGCCGCGGGTTCGACGGTTCCGGACTGGAATCCCGCCGGCTTCGGTCCCACACCCCTCATCCGGCTTTCGCGGCCGCCTGCGATGGCCGCCCGGCACGCTGGAGGGCTTCCCACGTCCGCAAGTCGCCGTCAGATCCTGCTGTCCGGAGGCGCCGACCTCGTCGGGCTGGCCTCCGGCCTCGGGCGCCCCGGCCTCAGCCGTGCCGCCGACCGGCCGGTCCTGACCCACGGCCTCCAGTCGGGCGATGTCGGCACCGACGCCGCCATGGTCTGGGCCCGGTCCGACCGGCCCGCCCGGGCGGTCATCGAGTGGGCGACCACCGAGAGCTTCGCCGACATCCGCGGCGGCGTCTTCGCCGACGCCCTGCCGGAGACCGACGGCACCGGGAAGGTGGCGCTGACCGGGCTGCCGCCCGGCCAAGACTACGACCCCGACCGGGCGCAGTCCCAGGATTTCGACCCGTTCTGGGAGTTCGTCTCCGGACCGCTGCACGCCGGGACCTTCGGACCGAACGCCCTCGACGACACGTTCGGGCCGCAGCTGCGGTTCGTGAAGGCACCCGAACAGGGGCAGGTGAACCTTTCGCCGGCCGCCGGCTACCAGTTCTTCGGCCACGTGGCGGTGGACGGCGCCACCGAGCAGATGACCGTGACCCTCAAGGACGCGGCCGATACCGACCTCTGGCGCGTCACGCTCGATCCCATGAAGGCCTGAGGCGCCGTCACCCGCCCGTGCGGGCCTAGCGGCCCGGATGGCGCACGCGTCCTCCCCTCCCCTTCCGCGGGGGGAGGGAGAGCCGCGGAGCCGAGGGTGCCTACGCCATGGTGATGTAGTCGCGCAGCGCCTGATGCTCGGCCTCGACCGTGGCGATCTTGCGGGCCACCACGTCCCCGATCGACACCAGGCCGATCAGCCGGCCGTCCTCGCAGACCGGCACGTGGCGGAAGCGGCCTTCGGTCATCAGGGTCATGACCTCCTCGATCGTCGTGCTCTTGCCGCAGGTGGTGACGGCGGCGGTCATGTGGGCCGAGGCCGGCGCGTCGAAGGCCGAGCCCCCGTGCCGGGCCAGCGCCCGCATGATGTCGCGCTCGGAGATGATGCCGGCCACGGCACCGTCCGGATGGGCCACCACGAGGGCGCCGATCCGCTTGTCGGCGAGGATCTGGATCACCTCATCGAGGCTCCTGTCGGGGCTCACGGTGACGACGGAGCTGCCCTTCTCGGCGAGGATGCGTGCGACGGTCATGGCTCTCTCCCTTGTGACGCGGCCGGTGCGCCGTCAGCCCGCGGCGCCCGTGATACGCTGCCGGCCGGGTAGGCCCCGGCACTTTCACATTATGGCGAGTGTGTGACCTATCCGGCGCGTTGGCAAGGTGCTCGGCCCGCCGTGCTCAGCGCGGTCGTGCCACCCGCGGATCGAGGAGCGGGAAGAGCAGGAAGCCCGCGATGAAGCCGCCCAGATGCGCGTCCCACGCGATGGCGGCGTTCTCGCCCACGAGGGGCACGCTGACGAGGCCGAAGAGCAGGTTGGTCAGCAGCCAGATCACCAGGAAGGAAACCGCCGTCCTGTTGCGCAGAAGCTCCGGGATCGTCTCGGCGGGCCGGGGGGGCGCCACCTGCCAGGACGGCCCCTGATAGCCCGAGGCCGGCGGCTGGAACACGAAGCGGGCCGCGGCGGCCATGAGGGCCGAGATCCCCGCCGAGGCGCCGACCAGCGGACCTGCGCTCAGGGGATCGATGAGGATGTGCAGGAGCCCGCCGGCCGCCGTGCCGGCCAGCGCGAGCGCCCCGAACCGCAGGGCGCCGCAGCGCCGGGCCACCGGCGAGCCGAAGGCGGCGAGCCAGACGCTGTTGAAGATCACGTGCATCCACGACCCGTGCAGCAGGGCGTAGGTGACGAGCGTCCAGGGCTGGAGCGCGTGCTCGCCCACGATGTAGCGGGCGAAGGCTTGGCGTGCCGCCTCCAGGCCGGCATCGCCGCCCTCGGCCGCGGCGCGGACCACGTCGGCGGCCCGGCCGGGATCGAACCACACCGTCCAGCGCGCCGGCACGAGGGCGAGGTCGAGGACGACGCGGATGTCCAGGGTATCCGGCAGCAGGAACTCGCGCACCGCCTGGATCGCCAGGAGCAGCCCGATGGAGAGCGTCACCACCCCGGGCAGGTTGAAGACGGGCACGCGGCTCTGGCGCGGAAATTCGGGGGAGGCATCCATCGCGGCACCATGTCGGGGCTTGCGACGGCTACACAAGACCCAACGATATTCGTGCCTGCCGATGAAGACCAATTCTGTGTGATATTCAAACCATTCTCCGGGCGATCGCCCGTCGAGAGAGCCGCCGCATCCGGTACGAGCCCCAGCCCGGATCCGCCGACACCTTGACCGTTCCGAAGCGGATCGGCACGGCGTGTGCGCCGATACGCCGTGAACACCCGGTTCGACCGGCCACAGCCTCGCGGATGTGCCAGATCGGGCCAGGGATGAACGACAGGCGTTTAGAGTCGGGACACCGATGAAGCATCCCACCAGCCGCATGCTCCATGCCTATTGGGAGCGCCTGCGCGGAGAGCGGGCCGCGCCGGAGCGCGCCGAGATCGAGCCGGGCGAGATCCGCCACCTCCTCGCCGACAGCCTGATCCTGGAACTCGACATGGCGGCGCGCGAGGCCACCATCCGCCTCGCGGGGACGCGGGTCTGCGCCCTGTACGGTCAGGAGCTGAAGGGCGCGCCCTTCTCCCGGCTCTGGGGCTCGCAGGCGCCGGACCCCTGGCGGATCGTCGAGATCGTGGCCAGCGACACCCTCGGCGTCGTGGCGGGCCTGCGCGCCACCAACACCGCCGGCGAGGAGGCGGATCTCGAACTGCTGCTCCTGCCGCTGCGACATCGCGGCCGCACGCAGGTCCGCGCCCTCGGCACCCTGAGCCTCGACGGTGCGCCGCACTGGATCGGCCTGCGCCCGCTGGTGCAGGCGGACACCGCCTCCCTGCGCATCCTGCCGAGCCGCAGGCCGGAGGCCGGGCCGCCCGCGCGGCCGGCGGTCAGGACAGGCGCGGGGTATCCGGGGCCGGTGCGCCGCGGCCACCTCCTCGTCCATGCCGGCGGCCGGATCTGATGCGGTCCCGCCGCGAGAGATAGCGAATTCCCCGTTCGAAGTATTTTACATCCACAGCAAAAGACGGTGGCCGCACAGTCACCCTGATTGTTCGAGCCGGAGATCAACCGCGGAAACATCGACGCAGCCGCTGCCGGATCGGCCCGGGAAAAGGGTTTCGTAACAGTCCGATTCTAGTCTGTGGCTTCGATTATCGCGGCGCAGGACCAATTTCGGGATGATCGCGGTCGACGCCACCGCCAGAACGATGCGCCGCGTAGCGCTGGAACCGGCCCGCGGCGCCGCCGACGCGCGCCGGTTCCAGCGCGTGCGGGTCGCGGTCCTCGGCCGCTACATGCTGGCGGACCGGCGGGAATACCCCTGCCAGACCGTGGACATGTCGCCGGGCGGCGTGCGCCTGACCTGTGCGGTCCAGGGCGAGCTGGGCGAGCGGGTGGTACTCTACCTGGAGCATATCGGCCGGATCGAGGGCATCATCGCGCGCCACTGCGCGGACGGCTTCGCGGTTCAGCTCAACGCCACGCTGCGCAAGCGCGACAAGCTCGCGTCCCAGCTGACGTGGCTCGCCAACCGGGAGATGCTGGGGCTGCCGGAGGGACGCTCCCACGAGCGCCTCGTGCCGACCCAGACGGCGGTGCTCCTGCGGATCGAGGGCGGCCGGGAGATCCCGGCCCGCCTCATCGACATCTCGATGTCCGGCGTCGCCATCGCCTGCCCGTTCGCCCTTCCGCTCGGCGCCGCCGTGACGGTGGGCAGCACCCCGGGCCGGCTGGTGCGCTACTTCGAGGGCGGCTTCGGCGTGCAGTTCTTGCTGCCGCTCTCCCCCGACCGCTTCCACGCCGGGATGACCCTGTAGGAGCCCGCTCACCCGCGGCGCGGGCTTCCGGGAATACGACGGGGCTCGCGGCGGGGTGACCCCGCCGGCCGCCGCCGGTGTCGCGGGCCCTTCCGAAGCCCCTGGTCGAGGCCTCCGCCGCGCGGGTCCTGGGGGCCGGCCGGTCAGATCTTCCTGGCGAGCTGCGCGGCGGTGTCCGCCGCCGGCCGCGACAGGTCGAGGGCGCCGAGGAAGCGGTTCTGGGCGTCCATCACGTACACGAGGGCGGTGTGCTCCATCGTGTAGTCCCCCGCCTTGCCGGGGACCTTGCGGGCATAGGCGCGATAAGCCTTCTCGGTGGCGGCCACCTGCTCGGGCGAGCCGGTGAGGCCGGTGATGCGCGGATCGAAGCTCGACAGGTACGTCTTCAGGCTCGCCGGATCATCGCGCTCCGGATCGACGGTGATGAAGGCGACCCGCATCCGCTCGCCCTTCGGCCCGAGGGCGGCCAGCACGTCCGAGATCTGCTGCAGGGTCGTGGGGCAGACATCCGGGCAGTGGGTGAAGCCGAAGAACAGCAGGTGCGTCGCGCCGGCGAAGTCGCGCTCGGTGACCGTGCGCCCGTCCTGATCCACCAGCGTGAACGGCCCGCCCACGGCGGGGACGCCCACCGGCGCCTTCTCGGGCAGGAAGGCGAACACAGCCGCCCCGGTGATGCCGACGAGGCCGAGGCAGAAGGCGAGAAGCGGGATGAGGGCGCGGCGCATGGACGGGTTCCGACCTCCGGGGAAGGCCGGCACAGCACACAACGGCGCGCCGAGGCAAGCCGACGAAGCGCCGCCGGCCCTCTTCGGTCCCCGCCGGGGACCTCCGTCAGGGCTTCCGCGTCGGCTCGCCCGCCGGGCTCGCGGGGGCGGCGCCCTTCGGCGGCTCCTTGCCCAGGTAGACGTATTCCGGCGCGGCGCGGAGCTGGTCCTTGGTGGTGTCGATCCGCGCCTGGAGCGTCTTGTCGTCGGTCCGGTCGAGCTTGAGCACGGAGGGGTCGACCGCGACGTATTTCGAGCCGAGCCCCAGGAAGCCGCCGACCCCGATGATCCAGGCCTTCACGGCGCCCTTCTGGTCGAGGACGAAATCCGCGATCTGCCCGATCGTCTCGTTGGCGCCGTTGACGACGCTCGATCCGATCAGCTTGCTGGCGACCATGTCGTCGGGGGCCTGGGCCACGAAGGTGGGGCGCAGGTTGTCCGCCATGGTGGCGGGCTGGCCGGGCGCGGGCGTCGCGGCGCTGCCGCTGCCCGCGCTGGGGCCCGTGCCGGCATTCTGAGCCGAGGCGGTGGCGAGGCCGGCCAGCAGGAGGGCCGAGGCGAGGAGCGGGATGCGCATCGGAGCAGATCTTTCGGACTTCGGGTCGCGGACGAGGGTGGCGCCGCCTCAAGGTTCCGGCGGGGCTTAAGTTCCGCCTCGTCACACCGGCCCCCGGGAACAACGCAGCGCTTTGCCGGCTGCGCGTCGGCGCGGCAGGCCTTTAACGGCGCGGCAGCCCTTAGACGGCGCGGCAACCCTTTGACGGCGCGGCCCCGGCCCCCCACAAGAGCCGGCCATGCTCCGCCTCGCCCTCTACCAGCCCGACATCCCGCAGAACGCCGGCACGATGCTGCGCATGGCCGCCTGCCTGGGGCTGGCGGTCGAGATCGTGGAGCCGGCGGGCTTCGACGTCTCGGACCGGCACCTGCGCCGCTCGGGCCTCGACTACCTCGACCACGTGGCGATCACCCGGCACCGGTCCTTCGCGGCCTTCGAGGGGTGGCGGGCGGAGTCCGGCACGCGGCTCGTGCTCGCCACGACCTCGGGCGCCCTGCCCTACACGGCGTTCGCGTTCCGCCCCGACGATTGCCTGATGGTGGGGCGCGAATCGGCCGGCGTGCCCGAGGCGGTGCACGCGGCGGCCGATGCGCGGATCGTGGTGCCGATCCGGCCGGGCCTGCGCTCCCTCAACGTCGCGGTGGCGGCCGCGATGATCGCCGGCGAGGCCCTGCGGCAGATGACGGGGCCGTCGCGCGCGGGCATCTCGGCATAGCGACGGCATCCCGGTCGCCCGCCATTCGCGCGCGCGGAGCGGTCGTCGTTCCGGCGGGCCGGTTCAGGCGGCGCTCATCGAGCGAAGGGCCGATCGCCCGAGAAGCCCGCGATCGAGCCCCCGACCGGCCGAGCCTGCAGGCGCGGACGTCCGCGAGCGAGGAGCACCCCGCGGCGAGAAAGCCGGCGTTCCCTCACCTGCGGCGGCATCGCCGCTCGGCGTGCGGATGAAGGTACGCCACGCGATCCTGGCGCGGGACGCCGCCGGCGCGGCCGGAGCATCGGCACGCCCCGGAGGCGGAAAATACCGGGCTGCCGCGGCCGGGAATCTCGAGCCCGTCCTCCGTTCAGGGGAGGCATCCGTCGGGCGTCCGGATCTAGCCTTGGACCCGGCGCAGCGTCCGCGCCCTCAGGGAGGCTATCGATGGCCACTGCCTTGCTCCCCGCGCTCTGGCGCAACCTCGTGCTGTTCGCGCTCGCTTTCGCCGCCGCATCCCTGGCCTTCGGCGCCGTCATGCTGACCGCGCCTCCGACCAGCGTGGCCGCCGGCCTGGAGGCTGGGGCGATCCCGCCGGTCGGCAACTGCGAGTTCCTGCCGGCCGACGACAACAATCGCTGCGTGGTCTACCGGTAAGACCCGGACCGGCTGCCGCGGGACCCCGTCTTCGCCGGCGGGGTCCGGGCATGGGACCGCGCGCGTGCCGCCGATCCGGACTCTAGGCGATCAGTGATTGCGCTCGTCGCCGCGGATCCGGACGGCGGCCACGTCCGTCTGGACGTCATCCAGGACGCAGCGGACGCGCTCCAGGGCGCGTGCGTAGAGTTCGGCGTTGCGGGCGTCGCCGGCACCGTCCGCCGTCTCGTGGCAGAAGCTGTCGAGCAGGTAGGGCATGATCTTGCCGTGGAGCGCCGTGTAGGCGCCCGGGGTCGCCAGCTCGTAGATCACTGCCAGGGCGTGATAGGCCCGGACCAGGACTTCGAGCGCGACATCTGCACTGCGCGTGACCTGTTGATAATCATCGCCGGCCATCTTCCAACTTATATTTTATTGCTGCCCATTGTTCGGGTAACATGCCTCGTTAAGACTGTCGACACAAATGACTGTTAGCTGCCGCACGGGCCCGCCCGCCGGATCGATTGCCGGCGATTTATGGCTTGACTGCAACACTCGCGGGCCTGCGCCCGCCGCCTCACGCAATAGTCTCGCCGCGCAGATACCGGGACGGCCTGATCATGGTCGCGATCTTATGTTCGACCTCGGACAGGACGCTGTTCACGAGATGAGACGCGCCGTCGACCGTGGCGGTGGCAAGAGTTCCGACCCGGCTGGTGTCCTGGATGATGCGGAAATTGTCCTCGACGTAGGCGCGGATCTTCTGCTGCGCGTCGCCGAACTCGCCCGGATGCGCGGTTTCGTAGAGGAGGGCCAAGGCCAGATAGGCACGGCCGATCATGTCGAGCGCCAGCGTCGCGCTCATCTCGGCGTTCGCGGCTTCATCCGGCGGCACGGCGACTGGATTCCTCATCAGACCCGTTTTTACTGAATTAGCACGGCCTTTATCAGACGTCACTCGATCCGAACGCCTTCAACTCAGTTTATTCCTGGGGGCTCAAGGTCCCCGCCGCCCGCGCTCCGGCGGCTCCCCGGCCGGCACGGCCCGGCATGTCAGAATGCGGCGGCTCTCTCACAGCGAGCCCCTTTTCCTCGCCGGCAGCGGTAGTCTCGCGGCGCCAAGCCGATTATCGACACGCGCACGGGCCCGGCCTCGCGGTGCCCGGATAGGTCCGGCCGCGCGCGTCGTGCGGACGTCCAGGAGAGTTGTGACCGTGCCCGACAGCACCCCGCGCCCCGTGATGCTCGCGATCCTCGACGGATGGGGTCTTCGGGACGAGGTCGCCGACAACGCCGTCCAGCAGGCCCGGACCCCGATCTTCGACGGCCTGATGCGGGATCGCCCGCGGGC
>Ga0160427_10000967_pt1 | contig 17532 bp, 15 predicted proteins | sample SolpanmetagenomL_FD_108194 | JGI IMG/M metagenome (GOLD analysis project Ga0160427, IMG submission 108194) | Solar panel surface microbial communities from Lawrence Berkeley National Laboratory, California, USA - L | ecosystem: Engineered > Built environment > Solar panel > Unclassified ...
CTGTGGGGCGTGCTCACTCCGGTGTTCCGGCGCCGTACGCACCGCACGCTCACCGACCTTGGGGAGAAGGGTTGGAGCTCGCTTCGTCATGGGCTCCATCTCCATAAGATCTGGAACCTCCGGGAAGCCCGGTGCGGTTCCGTTATGGCGTAAGCGGATTGGCGTGCGTGATATCGGACGCCGGGATCGAGACTCGGGACAGGACCAGCGGGGGCGTCGGACCCGGCGGGAAGGTGGTCTCCCAGCCGCCGCCGAGCGCTTTGGACAGGGCCACGAAGTCGGTCGAGATCGCAGCTGTCGCCTGGGACAGATTGGTTTCCGCCTGGAGCACCGTCTGCGACGCCTGGAGGACGGTGGTGAAAATTTCGACGCCTTGGGTGTAGCGCGCCCGCGACAGGGCCAGCGCCTGGCGGGCATCGGCCACCTGCCTGGACAGGCGGGCCCGGCGGGCCTCGTCGCCGCGCAGGGAAGCCAGTGCGTTGACGACGTCGTGCCAGCCCTGGAGCACAGCCTTCTGGTAAGCGATGGCGGCCTCCTGCTGGCGGGCGCGCTGGAGCACCAGGTTCGACTTCAGCCGGCCGCCCTCGAACAACGGAATCGAGATCGACGGCCCGATGTTCATGTACTGCAGCGACGAGCCCCGGAAGAGCTTGCCCGGGTCGACCGAGTTCACGGTCGGGCTGCCGGTGAGCGTCACGCTCGGGAAGAACTGCGCCTCGGCGACCCCGATCTCGGCGACGGCGGCGTGCAGGTTGGCCTCCGCCCGGCGGATGTCGGGGCGGCGCAGGACTAGGCTGGACGGTACGCCGATCGGCACGCGCGGCGGCACCGGCGGGATCGCGCGGCCACCCACGAGTTCCTGGGACAGGGCGAGCGGCGGCTCGCCAAGCAAGAGGGAGATCGCGTTGATCTGCTGGATCTCCTGCTGCTGGAGTTGTGGCAACTGCGCCTTGATTGATTCCACCTGCTGGGCCGCGTTGGACGTATCGAGGCCGGTGACCAGTCCCTTCTGCTGACGGACCCGCACGACGTCGAGGATTTGCTCGTTGACCCGGATGTTGGCGAGATCGATCCGGATCAGCTCCTGGGTGCCGCGCAGCTGCACGTAGTCGCGCGCCAACTCGGCCTGACTGGAGACCAGCGCGTCGCGGCGTTGCTCCGCAGAGGCGTCCGCCTGGGCTTGGGCGGACTCGACCGAGCGGCGGACCTTGCCCCAGAGGTCGAGTTCCCACGACGCGTCGAAGCCGAGGGTGTAGCTCTCGAAGCCGTTGGTCAGCGGCGCGGTCAGGTTGCCGGCGGAAGCGCCGCCGCCGCCCAAGCCGCCGAGCGAATTGCCTAGCAGGCCAATCGTGCCGTTCTTGCTGAACTGTTGTCGGTAGGCGCTGCCCTGGCCATTGAGCGTCGGCAACCCGGCGGCGGCGGCGGTCCCGAGCTGGGCCCGGCTCTCGAACAGACGCGCGGTCGCGGTCTGCACGTCGAGGTTCTGCGACGCGATGCGGTTCTCCAGTTGGGACAGGACCGGATCCCGGAAGGCTCGCCACCACGCCACGTCAGGCTCGGCCTCGGTCGTGCGCGCCAGGAGCCGTCCCGCCTTGCGGACCGAAAGCCCGGTGTCGAGGTAGTCGCTCGACTCAGCCAGAGGCGTCGTCGGCGTGGCGAAGTCCGGCCCTACCGTGCAGCCGGAGAGGCCGAGGACGGAGGCCACCACCGCCGCATGGATGCGGTGTTCGGGGGATCGGCGGTGCATCATCTCAATGTCCTCCGCCGCCGCCCTGCGCGGTCTTGGCCGATATCAGGAAGCACAGCGGGACGACGAGGAACGCCAGGAGCGCGGCGTACTGGTAGACGTTGCTGTAGGCCAGAACCTGGGCCTGCTTGATGTAGGTCTGGTAGGTGTGCGCGACGGCTTGCTGATGCACCACGGCTGCGGCGCGCCCGAGGGAACGGAGCGTGTGCTCGCTCTCCTGGATCAGCGTGTTGTAGCCTTGGCGCAGCGGCGTCATGAACGCCGAGAGGTGGGCCTGGTCGGACTGAGTCCGCTCCGTGACCGCGGCCGTGGACAGCGAGATACCGACGGATCCGAACACGTTGCGGAACATCGAGAACAGGGCCGATCCGTCGCTGCGATACTTCTGCGGCAGCGTGAGGTAGGCCACGGTCGAGATCGGCACGAACAGGAAGGCGAGCGCCGCCGTCTGCAAGGTGCGCATCAGGACCAGGGTCCGAAAATCGATGTTGGGGGCGAGGCGGCTCGAATAGAACAGCGCGCAACCCATGAAGGCGAAGCCGAACATGATGATGTATCGGGTCTGGACGACCTTCATCGCCATGCCGACAATCGGGATCAGTACGATTACCGCGACGCCCCCCGGCGACAGGATGAACCCGGCGTCGAGTGCTGTGTAGCCGAGAACCTGCTGGGCGAATTGGGGGATCAGGACCGAGCCCGCATACAGCAGGGCACCGAGGGCGCCGATCAACAGGCAGCCGACGGCGAAGTTCCGATCCTTGAACACCCCGAGGTCGATGATCGGCTTCTTCGCGATCAGCAACCAACAGATAGCGCCGAAGATCCCGAGGAACCCGAGGACGGCCATGGTCCGGATGAACGGCGAGCCGAACCAGCCGTCGTCCTCGCCGCGGTCGATCATGATCTGCATGCAGCCGATGCCGAGGACGATCAGGCCGAGGCCGACGTAGTCGAGGCCGCGGGAGCGCTTCTCCTTCTCAGCCGGGGGATCCTGGACGAGGTAGGCGTTGGCGAACAGGGTGAAGATCCCGACCGGCACGTTGATGAAAAAGATCCAGCGCCAGGTGGTATGCTCGACGAGGTAGCCCCCGAGCGTCGGCCCGAGCACCGGGGCGACGACGGTTGCCACCGCCGTGACCCCGAAGGCCGCCCCGCGCTTGGCCGGCGGGAACGTGTCGAGGATGATGGATTGCTGGCTCGGCTGCAGGCCACCGCCGAAGAAGCCTTGCATTAGCCGGAACATGATGATCTGCCCGAGGCTCTGCGACAGCCCGCACAGGAACGACGAGACCGTGAACATGCCGATGCAGATCAGGAAGTAGCGCTTGCGCCCGATGGTGTCGGACAGCCAGCCGGCGATGGTCAGGACGATGCCGTTGGCGACGAGGTACGCCGTCAGCGTGTAGGTCGCCTCGTCGTTCGACGCCGCCAACGTGCCGGCGATGTAGGGCAGCGCCACGTTGACGATGGTGGTGTCGAGCACCTCCATGAACGCCGCCAGCGTCACCGCGATGGCGATGAGCCACGGGTTGTGGGCGGGTTTCCAGCCGTCCGATGCACCGCTCACTTGAGCATCACCGTCGGCACGACGCTGACGCCGAGCGGCAGGGGCTCGTCCTTCCTCAGGCCGGAATCGATCACGATCTTCACCGGCACGCGCTGGACGATCTTGATGAAGTTACCGGTGGCGTTCTCGGCTGGGAAGGCGGAGAACTTCGAGCCCGACCCGCGCTGGATCGACTCGACGTGCCCCTGCAGGTCGAGGTCGGGATAGGCGTCGATGGCGATCTTGACCCGCTGCCCGGGACGCATGCCGTCGAGTTCGGTCTCCTTGTAATTGGCCGTGACCCAAACGTCGGTGGTGACCAGGGACATCACCTGCTGACCTGCGGTGAGGTAGTCGCCGGCGTTGACGTTGCGCTTCGTCACCCAGCCGTCTTGGGACGCGCGCACCGTGCTCCATTCGATGTTCAGGTTGGCCTGGTCGACCTGCGCCTTGGCCTGCTCCGCCTGCCCCTTAAGCTGGTCGACCTGCTGCTCGGACTGGCCGATGTTCTGCTGGACCGGCATGGCCTGGACGAGGCGCGCCTGAGCCTGCTCGACCTGGGCCTTGGCCTGCTGGTAGCTCGACGCCGTGGTGTCGACCTCCTGCTGCGTGGTCGCCAGCTTCGGCAGGCTCTTCTGCCGGTCGTAGTTGGCCTGCTGCAGGGCGAGGTTGGCCTTGGCCGCGTCGAGGTTGGCCTGAGCGAGTTGGAGCGCGGCGGGGAAGTTCTTCCTGGCGATCTCGACACCGAGTTGCTGGTTGGCGATCTGTGCCTTGTTCGCGTCGAGCTGCCCCTGGGCCTGTTCGCGGCTGTAGAGGAACTGGCGCGGGTCGATGCGGAAGAGTGGATCACCTTTGTGCACGAACTGGTTGTCGGTGATGTCGAGGGCGATGACCTGTCCGGCGACCTGCGGCGCGACGTTGACGATGTTGCCGTCGGTGTAGGCGTCGTCGGTGCTGACCTTCCCGCGGGTAGATAGCCAATAGTACAAGCCGCCCCCGGCCAGCAGCAGCAGGACCACGGCGGCGATCCCGATCACCAGCGGTCGACGCTTTTTACGCTTGTTCGCGTCCTGGTCCTCGCCAGTATCCTGCTTGTTGGGGTCTGCCTCCGATGGCTCGTCCCGTTGGCTCCGCGGCCTGTCTTGGCGTTCATTCTCATCCCGCTCGCGCGGGGCGCGGCCATCATCCTCGCCACGGTCGTCCGAGGAGCTTCGATGCCCTCTGTCCTCGGCATGATCGTCGTACACGTTGTCCCAATCGCCTTCGGAGCGGCGCTGCCGATCGTGCGAGGCCGATCGCTCACTTCGGTTGCCGCCCCGCCGCCCGCCGGGAGCGGACGCACCGGACTGTGAGTCCCCTTGGCTGTCAGCTTCGGATCCGACATCGAGGTAATCGTGCCGGCCGCGAGAGCGGTCATAGGGGCGGGAACGGCTGTCCGCGTCGTCGGTCATGGATGGAAATTGTAATCCTATCGACGGCGTGGTCGGCTGGAACAGTAGGTCGCGCGGCCATCTTGCCTTATGAATGGCCAACATAACCGAACCCATTGGTTCGGATGTGCGCGGGTGAACGGATCGATGTCAAGAGCCGAGGTGCCCGACCAGAAGATGGCACGTGTGCCTATTCCGCGCGGTGCTCGACGGCGCAGAGAGATCGCCTGGGCCGCCGAGCAGGTATTCCTGCAGCATGGCTTCGCCGACACGACCATGCAGATGGTCGCCTTGGAAGCTGGTGCCTCCAAGGAGACGCTCTATCGACATTTTGGCAGCAAGGAAGACCTATTTCTGGAGGTCGTGAACAACAGGAACAACAAGGTTCGACAGATACTTGACGCTGAGCTTGAGAGCGATAGGCCCATTCCTATCATCTTGCGATCTGTTGGTATTTCATTGCTGGAATGCATGTGCAGCCCTACGGTGGCCGCCCTCGCTCGCATCATCGTGAACGAAACACCCCGGTATCCGGCACTCGGGGATGCCTTCTACGCGATGGCTCCTGGCCGCACGCTCCAGAAACTCACTCGCTACCTCACGGACGCCAAAGCCCGTGGGGAGTTCGTCGGCGATGCCCCAGAACTGGCTGCGGAGATCTACACCGGTAGTGTCATGGGAAAATTCATTACGCTTATGCTGTTCACTCCGCACACGTTCGCGATCGACCGAGAGCAGATCGAGGCGCATGTGGACGAGGTGGTACGGACGTTCTCAAGATCGTATATTGTGCAGCGTCAAAATCGATCATCGGGAAGAAATTTCTCCCATATTTGAACGATATACGTACTATGGTTCGCAGAAAATTCATATCGCCCAGCCAGTACACTTTGTTCGCGATGATAAACCTGAAACAGTACACGATCAGCGGGTTCTGCTCGCGCGGTTCGGGAGCCTGAGAAGCCGAAGCCGATCATGGCTTTCAATAATGACGCCTATCGAAGCCCAGCAACGCTGAGAGTGCCTGTGCGTGTATGGATGCAGGCGTCGGGACGATGTCGGATTTTTCGGTCGACGTGGGCCTTGAGATGTGAATCAAAGGAGGCGTGAAGACGCCTGCCGATCTCATCGACAAGGATGCCCTGATCGCTTCTCTGGTTGAGCGGATCGAGGGGCTCATGGCGCAGAACGCGGCCCTTGCGGCGCGTGTCGCTGAGTTAGAAGCCAAGCTCGGCCTCCCGCCCAAGACGCCGGACAACTCGAGCCTGCCGCCTTCGAAGGGGCAGAAGCCGTCGCTGCCCTCGATCCCCGCGCGCAAGGCCAAGCCCCATCCCGGTGCCCATCGTCTGCTTCATCCCAATCCGACCCGCCATCACGACGTGCTGGCGCTGGCGTGCCAGGCTTGCGGGGCTGACGTGTCGGGGGCGGAGCAGAGCCCCTGCGAGACCTACGATCGCGTGGAGATCCCGAAGATCGAGCCGGACGTGACGCGCGTGTCGCTGCACGGCGGCACATGCCCGTGCTGCGCTAAGCGGTTCAAAGCGGAGGCGCCAGTGGGCCTGGAGCCGGGCTCGCCCTTCGGGGCCAACATCCGCGCCTTCGTGATTTATCTGCGCGCGGTCCAGGGCATCCCGCTGGCACGGTTGCGCGACGCGCTCCTCGACCTGTTCGGCCTGGCGATCAGCGAGGGGGCGCTCGTCAACATGCTGTCGGCGGGAGCCGCGCCGTTCAAGGCCGCGGTGTCGCTTATCAAGGAGCGGCTTCTTGCCGGCACCGCCATCGCATCCGACGAGACCGGCGTGCGCGTCGGCCGCGCCAACTGGTGGCTGTGGGTGTTCCACCACGGCGACAGCGCTGTCTTCGTCGCCGATGCCCATCGCTCAAAGGCCGTCGCCGAGGCCTTCCTCGGCGACCATCGGCCCGACTTCTGGACATCGGACCGCCTCAGTGCACAGGCGGGTTGGGCCATGAAGGAGCATCAGGTCTGCCTGGCGCACCTGATCCGTGACGTCCAGTACGCCATCGAGGCTGGGGACACGGTGCTCGGGCCTCGCCTGAAGGACCTGCTCGAACGGGCCTGCGCGATCGGACGACGGCGGGCCACTCTCAAGGATTCCACCCTGAAAGCCTACGAGGCCGACCTCGAGCGATGCCTCGACCGCATCATGGCGCTCGATCCCATCCACACGGCCGGGATCAAGCTCGGACGCATGATCCCCAAGGTCCGAGCCCAGCTCTTCGTCTTCGTCCAGAACCGCGATCTGGAAGCCACGAACAACGGGTCGGAGCGGGCCCTACGACCGTAATTACCCAGTGCGCCGGGAGACCGGCAAGGAACAGATGGTGGAAGTCCGTCACGATGAAGGTGTAGCGAACCGCATCGGCCCCGAGCCGTGCGTTGGCGTCCGTGAGGGCGTCGGCGAAGCGTCGGTAGGGGAGCGCATAGGCCAGCTATCGAGCCACGAAAGTTACATCTCCCGGGTGCCGACGGCGTTGGGTAGTCGGAAGGCAACACGGACAGGCGCGTCATCGCGAGTGCCTGTCCGACCCGGCGTGGTCGCAGACCCTGGCATGTGCGGACGTTCCTTGTTCGGGAACCGGGAGATCTCCCGATCGGCCGATGGCCGTCGAGGTGGATCGGTCCGTGGCGGGAAGGCGAGGAGCCAAAGCCGCCGATGAACGATCGGGAGAAGTCTGATCCCGGCATAGTAGCTGAGAAGCCGACGAACAAACCCGGGCGACCGGGGGCGGAGCCGGTGGAGCCAAGGCCGGGAACCGAGGGGAACGCGAACCGGCAAAGCACGCTCCGGACCCAGGGCCGGGCTGGCGTGACACAGGCGCTGGAACGCGTACGGCAAGCAGCAAAGCATGGGAGGACGGAACGGTTCACCGCGCTCCTGCACCACATCGACGTCGACCTGCTCCAGGCAGCGTTCCTGGCGCTCAAGCGCCGGGCCGCCGCGGGCGTGGATGGCGTGACGTGGGAGGACTACGAGGTGGGGATCGAGCTTCGGCTCGCAGATCTCCACGACCGGGTCCATGGGGGAGGCTACCGCCCGCAACCGTCCCGCCGGACGTATATACCGAAGGCGGACGGCCGGCAGAGGCCGCTGGCGATCGCCGCCTTGGAGGACAAGATCGTCCAGGGTGCGACCGCCATGGTGCTGAGCGCCATCTATGAGGAGGACTTCCTCGGGTTCTCCTACGGGTTCCGGCCCGGACGAGGACCGCACGATGCGCTCGACGCCCTGGCGGTGGCGATCGACAGACGCAAGGTGAACCACATCCTGGACGCCGACGTGGAGAACTTCTTCGGGGCGATCGACCAGAGATGGATGATCCGCTTCCTAGAGCACCGCATCGGGGACCGGCGCATCCTCCGCCTGATCCAGAGATGGATGAAGGCGGGGGTGCTGGAAGACGGGATCGTCACCGTCGACGACAGGGGGACGGGGCAAGGATCGGTGATCTCGCCGCTCCTAGGCAACGTCTACCTGCACTACGTCTTCGATCTCTGGGCCGAGCGCTGGCGACGGCGGGAGGCCCGGGGCGCGATGATCGTGGTGCGTTATGCCGACGACCAGATCGTCGGCTTCGAACGCGAGGACGACGCCCACCGCTTCCAGCAGGCGATGCAGGCGCGGTTGGAAGCGTTCGCCCTGAAGCTCAACCCGGACAAGACCCGACTGATCGAGTTCGGCCGCCATGCGGCTGCACGCCGATCCAGCCAGGGCCTGACCAAACCGGAGACCTTCGACTTCCTTGGGTTCACGCATATCTGCGGCCGGTCCCGTAAGGGACAGTTCCTCCTCAGGAGGATCACCCGGGCCGATCGGAGACGTGCCAAGCTCAAGGAGCTGAAGGTCGAGCTTCGGCGACGCATGCATCAGCCGATCCCGATCCAGGGAGCATGGCTGAAGCAGGTGGTCACCGGCCACTTCGCCTATTATGCGGTGCCGACCAACAGCCGGGCGCTCTCGGCGTTCCGGCATTGGGTGGGAGACCTCTGGCGACGCACGCTCCGGCGACGCAGCCAGAAGGATGCACTCACGTGGGACCGTATGGCGAGGCTGGTCGGCGACTGGCTCCCACCACCCCGCATCCGTCATCCCTGGCCCAACGTCCGCTTCGCCGTCAGACACCCGAGGTAGGAGCCGTATGCGGGAATCCCGCACGTACGGATCTGTCCGGGGGGCGCTCCGCAAGGAGCGTCCCTACCGGGAACGACCCTGCGCAGTCTACCGCAAGATCACCAACGGCTTCCGCCAGGAGTGGGGCGCTCATCTCTACACCGACATCAGGTCCGTCATCGAAACGGCCCGACGACGCTCTGTTCGCGCCATCGACGCCATTCGGCTCACGTTGCGTGGCCAGCCCATCTCCATACCCGCCTGAGCGTCATCTCAGACCCCTGAGCAATTACAAAATTTGGATCACATCCGGTAAGCCGAAGATCGTTGCTATCACAAAATATAAATTGAAAATCTTAAAGCCGTAGGCTATCTTTGTCGTGCCGAGGGTATAGATGTATCTTCTAGTGTGTTTGCAGCAATAAAAAATTTCTTGAACACGCTGAACATGTCGATAAGAAAGGCCACAGTAGTCTTTGAACATTTGACCTGCAGATTGCTTTGGCTGGCGCGGTGTTCAAGGCCGCCGCTGGAACTGTATGCAAGGCTGCCTTGATCATCGCAGGCGTCTCCCGTCCTCGGGTACCGCCGATAAATCAACGTTGTAGCCCTTCGCGGCTAGAGCTTCGAGCACGAGGTACTTGACCGTAACCCGACGGTTTAGCGCCTCCTGACGCAACGCCATCCACACTGTATCTGGCACCTCGAATTTGAGGGCGGTACCCTTAGTAGGGGTGAGAGGAGCAAATGGGGCTTTGGGTTCTTGGGAGGTTGGGTTTATTGAAGTTGCCGTAGGTGTGGGTTCGACTAGTGGTTGCCCTAGCCCCTCGACCCGTGCCTGGGGCGCGGACGAGGAGCGGGTGAAGCCTAAGTCGCTGGTAGCCACAGCGAGTTGCTGGGCATCCTCGGGTGAGATCCGAGGCCGCGGGCGTGGTGCGGGCTGGAAAGCGGGCTTCGTCATCGTGCTCAGGCCGCCTGCTGCTGGACTGCCAAGACTTCAAGAAGTTCACCCAGCGCACCGGCAACTTCTTGAAGGGCTTTGGGATCTCCGTCCGGGTGAGCGGGCGTAGCGCCAGTGAAGTGGATCGCCTGATAGGCCGCTCGTTGGATGACCTCAGTGCGCAGGACCGGAATACTGGCGGACTGAATCTCCTTCCGGGCGTGCTGCGCCACACGGCTCTGCAGAGGTGACATCTGCGTGAGAGCCACCCGAGCCGGGATCGGCCGCCGCAGCATCTTCTCTGCACGCTGCACCACCTCGTACGTGCGGAACACCTCCTGTAGGTCCATACCTGAGACCTTAGAAGGGATCAGCACGAGGTCGCTTTCGGCGATAGCGTATGTGACAGCTTGCGAGGCCGCGCCTTCGAGATCTACGAACACGAGACTGTAGCGCGAGGCGGCGTCGGAGATCCGGTCCAGGATCGTCTTCTCGGTCACATCCGCGATAATATCTACACGGCAGTCCTCGCCGGCCCGCTCGCGCCATGAAGCGACATGTCCGTTTGGGTCGGCATCGATAATAGCGACGCTACCGCCCTGCCGGGCGTAGGCATCCGCCAGACAAATCACGAGCGTCGTCTTACCGACCCCACCCTTGGTGCTGCAAACGCTGATCACGGCCATTGCCCCAGCTCCATGTTATACGATCTCCCCAGTGCCCAAGTGAACTGACGCCCAAATGATCAACAAACCATTAACCCGAGAGCCCTGATGGGCAAAAACCCCTTTGGTCTACTAGACTGGTGGGCGAAAGCCCATGCACCCTTGTACCCATTGAGGCAGGTGGGTGCATGGGTGACAGGCCTAAAGGGCATCTGGGCGAAAGCTCAAGTGGGCAGATGGCTTCGAGCCCGTCTGCCCCTTAGGACGCAAGGTACTGACGGACCAGTTCACGCGGCAGCGTTGACTTAGCAGTGCTGCCCAGACGACATGAGCAGTCCCGGCTACGCCCGAGCAGTCGAGTCGTGAGCCGGAGAAGGAGATGATCGCCGCGGAAACGAGACCCTAAAACGACTACGGGCTCCCCGTCGCCAAACGAGGAGCCCGCGAAATCGAGTGGTCTGTGAGGACCTGTTCCAACTCCTCACAAGCCACATGGCGCCCCCGGGTGTCAAGGCGGAACGCCAATTCCGCCGCCGATGAAGTCGTGCTTTGTGGAAAGGGGACCTACTGGGTGGGTCCCCTGGCTCTGCCGCGGCCCTGCGAAGGGCCAGGACGATGTTTGCTGAGGAGATCCGCCGACAGGCGGAGATTGCCCCCCAAGCCGCGCTGCCGGCCGTGACGGCTGCGCTTTGGCGTGCTTACGGGGAGGGAAAAGTCACAGAGATCGAAGCGGAAACTCTGTCGGGGCTGATCGCGGCGCGCACCATTTCCACGTCACGACGGCGCGAAAATCCGCCGACGGGGCAGGTTATGCACTCCCCCGTTCCAGGAGTTTCAACCAACGTCGGGAATGCAGGCATTGCTTCGGGGAACGTAGGATCACCTAGTAAGGCCATCGGCTCACGCCCGCGCACGGATGCCTCTCTAGAGCGCCGTCGCCGCTGGGCCGCCTCGGGGCGGCTCCCGCCGGGACTGGCGGCCCGGTTCACGCTGGCCGAGCAGGCGGTACTTGCCCTAGTGGCGGCCGAAACCGTGCGCCGGAAGGATTGCCGGTTGGCGGTCGGGCACATCGCGGCGATCGTCGGTGTCGCCGAGACCACAGTCCGCAACGCCATCCGCGAGGCCGTGAGGCTCGAGCTGGTGACGGTGGAGGAGCGGCGGATTACCGGCTTCCGCAACGATACTAACATCGTGCGGATCATCTCACCGGAGTGGCAGGCGTGGCTGCGGCTGGCGCGCAAATCATCGGCGGGACCCGGTGGCCTTGCGGATGTGCGTCGTGACCCGGCCAAGGGGGGAGGGTGCAAATCCGCGCAGCGCACGTCTACTCAAGTTCTAGATTCGGGAATTTCGGAGACAACGGCACCGTCGAAATGCTGCCGAAGGGCAGCGGGCGACCTCGACCGATCAGACCGCCCGGGAATCCGCGCGGGTCGTAGGACCAGCGCAGCCATGCGCTGACGGTCTGGCGCTGTACGATCTGGCGAACGCGATCCCAGCCTCATCGGATGGGCTGAAGCTCCACGGCCAGAATCTGGATGGGGCAGGGCGGCTCACACCAGTTGACGACGAAGCCCTGGGCGACCGGTCCGTGCTGTTCTACGGTCACGCTTCAAATTCGAGCGTTCGAACCGCACCATGCCGATCCGGCGCGAGCACCGCTTCTTCTACCCGATCGACTGGCCACAGCTCTCGATCGCGATCCGGTTCGGGCGCGCCCAGGGGGCTTGCGAGGGTTGCGGCCGGCCGCACGGGCGAACCGTCGTCCATCTCGGCGACGGTCGCTGGTGGGACGACGCGGCCACCGTCTGGCGCGACGGACGTGGCCGGCGGGTGCGGGTCGCGCCCGGGTCTGTCGACATCCTCGGGATTGCACGTCGGACCCGGGTGGTGCTGGCAGCAGCCCACCGCGATCACGACACGGCTAACAACGCCGGAGCCAATCTCGCCGCGTTCTGCCAGCGCTGCCACATGATCCACGATCGGCCCGAACACCGCCGCCGTCGCTGGGCGACCCTGTTTCGGCGCAAGGCGCTGGGTGACCTGTTCCGCGGGCCCTACGGTTGATCCTGGGCGACCGGGATCGTCGAGCCCAGGGTCCATGACCGGGCACAGGGCCGACCGATCGCGTTCACCGCTCGATACCCTGCCCGCGACCGAGTTCCGGATCGCGGCGGCTGAGACGGCGCGTGACCTGCGCGACCAAGCTGCGGACCGCCGGGGCCGGCGCACGGCTCAGCCGGCGTCCGTAGGCGTCGACCAAACGCCAGGCCGGCACGATCAAGCGCTCGACCCCGAGCCACGCCGCGGCCTCGCGGAGCGCTCGCGCCGCGCGCACCGCCCGACCGACGTCGATCCCCGGGGCGACGCGCTCGGGCAGCCTGAGCAGCCCATCGCGCACGAACGCGACCCGATCGGCGGCGTAGTCGATCACGTTGGCCTTCTCGTGGTAGCTCAGCGCTTCCCGAAACAGCCGCTCCAGGACCATCGTATCGGTGGCCGGCATCCGCGGATCCGCTTGGCGTTGACGGCACAGGGCGTCGAGCCGGTCGCGCTCGACCACCACCCGGGCCTCGTGCTGGTGCCGCGTCAGCCCGACGTAGATTTCGCGCGCGTCGGTGCCGGACCCAAGATACATCACCGCCGCGGAACATGTCCGACCCTGGGCCGCGTAAGTTGTTCCGGCATAGGCGTGTACGACCTTTGGATGGGCGGGCCGGCGGCCGAACCGCGGGACCCGCCGCAGTTCGTTCCATGCCACCTCGATGACCCTGTTGTCCTCCAGCGCCAGGCGCAGGTGGGCATTACCGTCCGGTTCCGCGACGATGGCCTCGACCCGGGCGCGGGAGCCGTTGCGGAGCTTGAGATGGGAGAGGCTCTCGCCGAACCGGAGCTGATCGCCGACGGCGAGCGCGAGCGGCACGACTCGGTCCTCGCGGTCGCGAGCCGGTGGGGTGATCAGGTCGGGGCCGAGCTGACCCTCGGCCCGCAGCACTGCCCGCGCCCGAGCGTTCAGCGCCGCCGCATCGGCGTTGCGCCGGGTGACGATGAGCACATCCCCGCCGTGGCGGACGCGCTGCTCGGTCCACGCTGCGATCACCCGCCCGCGCGCAGCCTCGATGCCCGGGACCAGCTCGACCCGATGCTCGGCCGCGTAGGCGCGCAGGCCCGCCTCGGCGTCACCGCGCGCCATCACCACCGAGGCGGCGCGCTGCCAGTCCACCGTCTGCCGGCGGACCTCCCCGAGCACCGCCGAGCGCCCGACCACCTCGGCCACCGCCCGCAGCGCGCTCGCACCCGCGACCGAGGCCAACTGCTTGCGATCGCCGATCAGCACCACCTTCGCTCCGGCGATCTGCGCGGCGCTCAACACCGCCTCCAGATCGCGGCTCCCGACCATGCCCGCCTCGTCGACCAGCACCAGGGTATCGCGGTCGAGTGCCGCAACGTCGGTGTGGCGCTCAGCCCCCGAGCGCGTCGCCCGGGCGCGGTCGTGGCGCCAGCGCGCGATCGCCTGCGCCGGGATCCCGGTGGAGCGGGCGAGTTCGTCGGCCGCGACCCAGGAGGGGGCCAGGCCGACCACCCGCATCCCAGATTTGTGCGCGGCGTCGACCAGGGTCGCGGCCGTGGTGGTCTTGCCGGTCCCGGCACCGGCTTGGAGCAGCCCCACCCCATCCGGGCCGGCGGCGTGGCGCACGGCCTCGGCTTGCTCCGGGCTGAGGCGGTCGTCCCGGGCCAGGGCCGTCGCCACCGCCTCGGGGGTGATCCAGGTTCGCTCCAGCGGGCGATCGGCGGCGCGCAGCATCGCTGCCTCGCTCGCGGCGATGCCTGGGCTGGTCCAGCAGGCACTCGCCCCCGGCACCATCTCGGCGGCGGCGAGCGGCAGCAGCGTGCCGTCCTGCTCCATGCGGGTGAGCTCCGCCTCGACCTCTCCGACCCCGAGGCCCTGTAAACCTGCGAACTCCAGGGCACGCTGAAGCAGATCCTTGCGCGTCAGGACGCTCTCGTGCCGGAACAGGGCCGAGGCGGCGCGCGCCACTGGACTGTCGCCGGGGATCTCGGGCGAGTCGAACGGGGGTTCGAGTTCCGCCGCGCGTGCGGCCGCGAGGGCGGGGTCGAGCTCGGGATGGTGCGCAGCGTCCCATGGATCGAGCGCGCAGGCGGCCAATTCCTCGCGCCAGCGGGTCTCCAACTCGGGGCCGGTCGGCAGCTCGTGCTTGCCCCGGCGGGTGGCGAGCGCGGCGACTTCGCGCTGGGCGGGCGTGGCCCCGGCGCCAGCGTAGTCGAGGATCTGCTCCGAGCGCTTGGAAAAGTTCGCTAGCAGCGCCTCGGGCGGGCCGGCGATCTCCCATTGCCCGCATCCGGCTTCGCGGTAGCGAAAGCCGAACCGACGGTGCAGGTCCTCCGCCAGGGCAGCGCGATAGGCGGCACCCACAGTGATCTGGTAGGTGTAGAGTTGTTCGACCTCGATGGTCAGGTGCGTCTGCGATTTGTACCGACCTGAACCCGTATTCTTCGGCGCTCCTGCGACGTTTATAAAAACACAGTGCGTGTGGATATTTGGATCACCTTCCCGAGTGGTGTAATGATCGAAGCGGCCGATGATCAAATCACTCGGCCGATGCCGTTCGACGCCTCCCGCACCGGTTCGGACGGTGACCAGCCCCTCCGCCGCCACGAAGGCGAGCGCCCGCTCGACCGCGGTCCGGTGCGCCGCCTCGATCGCGGCGCGCTGCTCGGGTGTGCCCGCCATCCACAGGACTGAGACTGATTTCCCGGGTGTCAGGGTACAGTCCTGGCCGGCCCAGTGGCCCGCGCCGGCACCGCGCACCAGCGCTTTGCCGGTGCTGGGATGATACCCGGCGCAGAGATCGCGGAACGAGGCCGCGTCGATCGCCGCGCCGTGGCGCACGACCGTCCCGCCGGAGCTCCACCACACCCCATCGCCGTCCTTGGCGTAGTACTCGTCGCGCCGGTCCGGGCGCGCCTCGCGCTGGCTATCGTTGGTGTAGTACAGCCCGGCCGCTGGGCCGGCCCCGAGCCGGTGCAGCGAGGCGGTCACGCCACCGGGGCTCCGGTGCCGTCGCCGTCGCCGTCGTCGGCTCGAAAGCGACAGACCTTGGTCAGATCGATGCCTCCTGAGGGCGCCCCGAGTTCACCCACGGCCTGGGCCATGTCGAGCAGGGCGGCGTCGATCTGTTCGGCGCGCTCGATCAGCACGCGGTGGCGGATCGCGACTTCCAGGTGTTGAGCGACGCACTCGGCCGCCAGGCTCTCGGCCGACCAGCCGCGTTCGGTTGCAGCGGCGCTGAGGCGGAGGGCGAGGGGGGCTGCCAGGGTAAGGGTGAGCTTGACCTCGTCGGGCATCGGCGTACCTGCTGCGCGTGGAGCGGGCCGAGACGCTGACAGGTTCTGGGCACGGCGGCGAGGCGCGCGAGCCCCCTTAGTTAACGCTTCGGCAGCTTCAGTGCGTGTGGTGTGACACATCCTTCCTTGCCGTACCCGTTACCGTACTGCTGCCGACGTCGGCCGTAGCCTGCCGTCCGATGCCGGACCCTAACGTGCGCTTGCCGTCATCTCCGGCATTTGAACGATCGGCTGCACGGCCTGGCAGGTCCCGTCCTGCTATGCCCTCGCCATGGCCCAGCGCCCCCGCCTCGATCTAAGCCGCCTCGCCCGCGACGCCGCCGCGATCCCTGACAGCCGCCGCAAGGTGGGGGCACCGGGCGGTCGGCCCGCCACGGGTCTGATGGATGCCGTGCGCGACCATCTCGACGCCCTCGTCGCCCTTCAGGCCGGCGGCCTAACCTGGAACGCGGTCGCGGCCGGGCTCACGGCGCAGGGCTTCACCACCGCCGGCGGCCAGCCGATCACCGGGCGCAATCTCACCGGCATCATCTCCAGCGTGCGCCGGCAGACTGCCGCCCGCGCGGCCAAGGCGGCGGCGCGGGTAGCCCGACCCGATCGGCCGGATCCCGCGCGACCTCCCGCCACCCAAACCTCTTCCGATCCCCGCCCGTCGCGGCTCGCACCTGAGCTGCGCCCGGATCGCGACGCACCCACCCCGTCGACCGCGGATGCGCCGCTCACCGAGGTGGAGATCCGGCGGCTGCAGGCCGAAAAGCACAACCACCTGTTCAAGAAGGACTGACACCATGCCCCGCGTCCTCCTCGTCGCCCAGGAAACCGGCGGCGTCGGCAAATCGACCGTGACCCGCGGCCTGGCCGAGGCGGTGCCGGACGCCCCGATCCTGGAGATCGAGTCGGTGCCGCGCCTGACCGAGTTCAAGGCCGCGACGGCCGCCAATGAGCCCGGCAGCGTGCGCTACTTCGAGATGCGCGCCACGCGTGAGGCGATCGAGGCCAGCGGTGGCAAGGCCGCCCGATCCGAGCTCGACGACGTGATCAACGCGCTCCACGAAGTAGCGGCCCCCACCCTCGTCGACATCGGCGCCAACACCTCCGCGAGCCTGCTCGGCGTCCTGAAGGACGAGGCGCCGGAGCTGCGCAAGGCCGGGATCGAGCTCGGGCTCGTTGTGGTGGTGGCCGCCGAGGCCGGCTCGCTCGCAGATGCGGGCAAGCTGCTGCAGGGGACGCGGGACTGGGCCGGTGCCCGGTTCGTCGTAGCCAACGGCGTACGGGGGGTGATCGACCCGGCGATCCTGAAGCGGGTCGTAGGGGACGCAACGGTCGCGCACCTGCGCGCCTTCGAGCTGGAGGACGAGACGCGTGCGGTGCTGGCGGCCGGCCAGCTGCGCGGCGTCGGCCGGCTCGACCGGGCTGGTTTGGTCAAGCAGACCTCACCAGCCCAAGCCGGGCGGATCCTGCGTGACCTCACCGCCTTCCGCCTCGCCGTGATGGAGGCGGTCAGACCGGCTGCCCTCTGGTTGGTCCAGGAGGCCCCGGTTCCGGTTCGTGCTGGTACGCCGACGGGGGGAGCCAAGCGTGCCCGCAACGCCTGAGGACGTGCGCGCCCGCATCGCGCGGGCCAGCCGTGCGGCCGCTGAGGCTGCAGCCGCATTCGAACACGACAGCCGCGCCGCGCTCACCCGGCTGAAAGCGCGCTCTAGA
>Ga0160427_10000968_pt1 | contig 17531 bp, 17 predicted proteins | sample SolpanmetagenomL_FD_108194 | JGI IMG/M metagenome (GOLD analysis project Ga0160427, IMG submission 108194) | Solar panel surface microbial communities from Lawrence Berkeley National Laboratory, California, USA - L | ecosystem: Engineered > Built environment > Solar panel > Unclassified ...
CACTACCACTTCTTGAACAACACTCGTGACAATAAGCGCCCACTCACCTTCTCCAGATTTGCCGGACCTGGGTCTCATCGATACCCAGTAGGATTCTCTGGTGACAGTGTGATTAGCTGGGAGAGTCTGAACTTTCAGCCAGAGTTCACAGCCAGTGAGTCTGAGTAAACTTGTTTTGAACGTACTTTACTGATTACTACCTAGCCGCCTCTAACATCGGATATGGCTGGTGGAGTCACGATATTGGTGGCCACATGCAAGGCTACAGAGACGACGAACTTGCGACACGATGGGTACAACTCGGCGTATTCTCTCCTATATTGCGCTTACATTCTGCGAATAATCCTTGGAACGCCAAAGAGCCATGGCGATTCATACCAGAAGCACGTAGCGCCATGAACGAAGCACTTCGTCTTCGTCATCGTCTCATTCCCTACATCTACTCCATGAACGTGCGAAGTGCTCGCGATGGAGAGCCTCTGGTGCAACCAATATATTGGAAGTATCCCAAGATTGGCTCCTCGTTCCACTACAGAAACACCTATTTCTTTGGAAACCAGCTATTTGTAGTACCAATGACATCTCCTCGCGACAAGGTTACTCGACGTACTGGCGTGGAATGCTGGGTGCCTCCTGGTCGTCACGTCGACATTCTCTCAGGTCAAATCTATGATGGTAATCGTACGCTCAAAATCTTCCGTCAGCTCGACGAGTATGCAGTACTAGCGCCGGAAGGTGCCATCATCCCCTTCGATGCTGCCGATAGCCCACGTTCTCACTCTGCCAATCCAGTAGATTTGGAGATCAAGGTGATAGTTGGTGCTGATGGAGAGTTCATGCTGTATGAGGACAATGGCATGGGCACTGGTCTCGACACAGTCGAATGGGCTACCACACCCATCAAGTACGAACAGAAAAATGGGACTGTCACGATTGGACCTGCAAGTGGAGATCTCAAGGCACTACCACAGAAAAGAAACTGGAAAGTCACGTTCGTATCACTGGAACGCAACGCCAAGATCACGTCGTCTAGTGACGGTCAGCAAGCAAACGACTGCGAAGCCCAGACAAGTGTTGTTGGCACCAGTGTCAACGTGACTTCTGCACCTGTCACATCAACCATCACCGTCACAGTCAAGTCGCAGGCATCGTCCGGTCCTGTTCTGCGCATCCGGGACGCTATGGACGATGACGTGTATGGTCTAATTGCCTATGCACAGATGGAATTCGAGAAGAAATCGGCAGTCTGGAAAATCATCAACGACAGAGAAAAGCCTCTGCTGGTTAGACTGGCAGGGTTGAGAGGCTTGAAGATAGACGAGAACTTGGAGGCAGCATTGGCAGAGTGCTTGGGTGCGGACTCGAGGTGGCATGGATGAGCTGTATTGATGGCGGAGCGCTCAATGGCATTCTTCATTATTTATTAGACCGTATCGTTATAGATAGCCTAGATGAGGCAGGGCCTCTCGTCAATGACATTCTTCTTTCATCACTTTTGTCTATGATCCGACCATATGCTGTCATCTGTTTTGCTGAGTTGTTGTTCTGAGCCTGTATGAGCAGCATCCTCAAATCAGCAGCCAGTGCTGTGCTACGGGACTTATTCATCCAACTGCGTCCAACGAGAAGGCAATTTCGCCAGTGGTAATCCTCCACTTCTGTCTGTGTCATACCAACGATGGGAACAAAAGTTGGCTCTTGCTTCATCAACCTCAACCTTGTCTCACTTTGTTGGCGGCTTGAGCAGCTTCTGTACAGATCTATCGTCAGCATACTGCCATTACACCTCAGTCATCAGATCTTTTGCCTACCTCTTCTCGTGGCATCTTCTAGTAACGCAGTATCGACAGATCCGCTAGATAGATGCACATATCGCACTACGCTTCCTCGAATGAATACATTGCGCACAGAACTCTGGAGTACAGAACGGGAGCATTAGCTTGGCTCTTTTGTCTTTGTCGCACTTGTCTTGCTCTTCAAGGCATTGATGTGCGCAAACGTACCAGATGCGGGTACTTCAAATCATCTACGACGGAAATGTCATCGAGTTTGATATTGAGGTATTGGTCTACGCTCTTCAGGGTGCCGCGGATGGAGATGTCGTTTTTGAGCTCGACGGTCACGGTGGTGTCAACCAGGGTTTTGAAAAAGCTGCGAGAAGTTGTGTCAATTTCGTGCAGACATTGGAGACAGGGGTGTTAGCGGGGCGAGGCAACGTACCTGAAGAACAGCATGGTCTGCCGGAAGAGAGAAGTTCACATGCGAGCAGAGGGAGATGAGTGGCTTGTGTCAAGAGTGTTTCACTTGTTGCGAGTCAGGTCCAGGAGTCCACTTTCGCATGGGGATGCCTTATTGAGGTGAAGAGCTTTTGGACCTGAAACTTGAAGGACTACATTACATGCACAATACCGACGACACGAACCAGTTGATACGTCTTCAGCTCCCCAGCCGTGCCTCTGCCCCTATGGGCAAGTTCACCCTAATCACAATTAATGTGGTTTGCGATGCCGGAGGCTCTGGCCTGAGAGTCTAGAGATAAGAGATACACCTTTTCTTAACCTTGTAGATCCGTACTTTCAAAAGCTCTTATCACGCCGCGCAGATACCTACTCTTCGCCCGAAAGATGTACCGTCTTATCATAGCTTTCTGGCTCACTATTGGCTGCCATGCATCTTGAAGCGCCCCTCAATTGAAGCACATGATTGCTCTGTTGGAAAGATACTAAGACTCGGTCCTCCTTTCGCGTCTAACATCCTCGTTTGTCTCGACAGTGCTGTCCTCTCCCAGATATAGTGACAAAACTGCGAGATGTGATATCTGTCCCATGCTTTGAAGTTGGAACAATACACCTCCGAGGTTGTTGTGCCCTGCATACTGTTCGCGCTCTCTTATCTTACGATATCTACCTATCCACTGCAACACAACTTCCTCGCTTTCCCAAAAATCCATCGCGCATCTGATAATACTACCTCTACGCCATCCTTTCAACGACCTCCAGATCAAGTAACAATGGACAAAAGACGAGATAGCACTCGCAAGTACAGTGTGGCAGACGAACCCGTGACTTCGATTCTCAAGCCTGGTGAAGTGTTCTTCGACCCAGAAAACCCCGATCATGACTGGAGCCAGGACGAAGAAGTGCTTGCTGCGCTTGGCTACAAAGCAGAATTCAAGCGCGAGTTCAGTCTTTTTACTACGTTCTCAGTCTCGTTCGCTGTCCTAGGGTTGCTGCCGTCCTTTGCGTCGACTCTGTGGTATGGAATGGGTTATGCTGGGACTGCTGGTAGGCTTTTGATCACTTCAGTCTTGATTTTTTTTCGCTAATCTTCGCTAGGCATGACCTGGGGATGGTAAGCTATGTATAAAGCCAGTCTTGGCTATGTTGCTAACAATGCTAGGATTATCGCAGGTACTGGCATACAATGTGTGGCGCTGGGCATGGCGGAAATCTGCTCTAGTATGCCAACTTCAGGTGGATTGTATTACGCTTCAGCTGTTTTAGCACCACCAGGATGGGGCCCATTAGCAGCTTGGCTTACCGGTTGGAGCAACTGGTTAAGCCAGATCACGGGCGCTCCCTCCGTCAATTATGGCACTGCTAGCATGATTCTTGCTGCTGCGTCTATTCAAAGTGGCGGAAGCTATGCGCCTGAAAATTGGCAGGTGTATCTGCTAACGATATGTCTCATGCTCATTCACGGCTGCATAAGCTCTCTTCCAACAGCCGTCATCGCCAGATTCAATGCATGTGGTAGCACATTCAATATGATTGCGTTGGTTATTGTCATCATCATGATTCCAGCGGGAACGAACAGAACATCGCAGGGCCTGCCAAGGTTTAACTCATCGGCGAGTGTTTGGGGTGAGTGTTACAAGGGTTTTAGTCATCGCACCGTCCGTTAGTACTGATTCACAACGTTCAGGCACAATTTATCCTGGAACGGACTTTCCAGCTGGTATCGGAATTCTCATGAGCTTCCTGGGAATCATCTGGACTTGCTCGGGATACGACTCTGCCTTCCATCTATCCGAAGAGTGCAGTAACGCCAACATCGCCGCGCCTCGTGCGATTGTCATGACTTCGACCTCTGGTGTTATGGTGAGTTACTGTTCTTCCATTTCGCTTTCTTTTCGTTTCGTAAATCGTCTGAGATGCGGCCTTCCACATGTCCCGTCAGGTCTCTAGTCAACTCCCAGCACTCCTCACACCCCTCCCAAGACGTCATGTCTCAGTACATTGGAAGCCCGCATCTCGGACGATTTGGTACTGGGATCTCGACTTGGCTGCAGCTCCCGTCAGGCCCTCAGTGACCTCTGGCACTCCTCACTTTCAAGACCTATCTAATCCCTTCTCGCAGTTCGGCTGGTTCCTATCTCTCGTGACCGCCTACACCGTCGTCGATATCAGCGCAATCCTCGGCTCCGAATCAGGCCAGCCATTCGCCGCATTTGTCAACCAAGTCCTCCCGCAAAAGATCGCCCTCGCTATTCTCAGCCTCACTATCATCGCTGGCTTTTGCATGGGTCAAGGCTGCATGGTTGCCGCGTCCCGCGTCACTTTCGCCTATGCACGTGACGGCGTCTTCCCGTTCAGCAAGTTCATCGCCACTGTCAATAAACGCACGCGTACACCCGTCAATGCCGTCATCGTCAATTGCACCACTGGATGTATCTTATTGCTTCTCATCTTTGGCGGTTCACTAGCAGCAGGAGCTCTATTCTCAATTGGCGCCATTGCGGCATTCGTCTCCTTCACCATCCCAATTTTTATCAGGGTACTAGTCGCACCTGAACGTTTCCATCCCGGACCATGGCATCTAGGCAAGTTCTCCATGCCGATTGGAATTGTTGGACTGGTGTTTGTGGCGCTAATGGTTCCGATCATGTGTCTGCCTGCTGTCACGGGCGCGGACTTGACGGTACAGACGATGAACTGGACTATTTGTGTTTACGGAGGTCCGATGACGGCGATTATGATTTGGTGGGCCGTGAGTGCGAGAAAGTGGTTCAAGGGGCCAAAGGTTAACGTTGAGCATGTTAGAGTGAGTGATATGGTTGCTATTGAGGGTGTTGTTGGTGGGAAAGGGGATGCATTGGGATTGAAGAAGAGAAAGTCTGCTAATGTTGGGCTTGAGGATGACTCTGGAATTAGTCGGACGTCGTCTTCAATTGCGGCGCGCCGGGAGAAGGAGCTGAAGTAGGTTGTAAAGAGTGAGGGATGTGGTGGTCATGGAGTATGGCGTTAAGGGCGCGAATTCCCAATCTTAGTAATGCCTTTTTAGGGATGTTAGCAAATACATTGTCTTAAATCTCTTCAATTCACTGGGACGTCCTTCACAACAGTCTTCTCATGCTCAAAACGCGTTCCAGCTGCTCTGAATCCAGGACGAGACTTTGACGAGATGCAAGATGTCAAGCTGCTAGTACATGGCAAGAAGGAGGCACAGCACTCGCCACGAGCAGAACTTCGTGCATTAAGAGTCAGTCAGTCGGGAGAAGTCTACAAGGAGGCATTCCAGGATCAGCGCTCTTCGTATAAGAGAATTGATATCGAATGCAAGCATGGTATTCCCCGCATCTGGTCATTCTGAGTGAAGCTTCGGTTCGAGAGAGTAGAGCAAGGCAAGGAGGAAGCGAGGCCAAGCAAGGAGTTTTATTCACTCTCTTAATCCATGCATGAGTTTCCATCAATCCTCACGACTATAATGTGCAATCAACGTATATCAAAACACATTCCCACATTGTCGAGCTCGAGTCGATAGTTGTATTTACACACCTCTATACGTCCCAAGCTCCAATTGCTGATCATTAGGAACAGTCACTCCATCTTTCTTATGCTTTAAACTGTGCTCCATCTCCCCGCTATAGACAGACGAATCCGCAAGAGGTGAGGAGACGTCGGACATGGTCGTAACAGGCTGTGATATGCCTCGTTCGGTCCTATAATGTGAAGAAAGCATGTCAGTTCAGCTATACTCACAGCTATTCTCATAGCTATTCTCAGTGAGCACACCTCATATTCTGACGGATCTTGCTTCCGGGAGTCTCAGGTTCGATGATAGGTGCTTGAGGTGTATTTGCAGACATCGTACAGTCGAGATTGATGTGTAATAAGTAAGAACTGATGGAATGAATAATGTTGATTGTGCTGTTGCTAAGATAGGTCGTCAGGTCATTTTAGCCGCTACGGTCTGGAAGAATTGAGATGCACACGTGACGTAGAGCTACCTGAAACAGGTCTCAAACACGCTCTTCAATGCACGACAAAAGATGACATTATCAAAATCAGGCTCTTGAGAACGCATGGCGGAAAACTGATACCAAAATCACGCTAAAGAGGGACCATGATACGGAGATTACAATGGTCTATTCAGATATGCAATGTTAGGTGATGTAGCGTGCGTAACATAGGGACAGGTGATAATGATATTCGATGAGGATGAATTAGTTGTTTACGCAGTCACATGCTTCGGAGCAGTTCCGGTTCTACTGTTCCTCAGCAGCCGTATGGAGAGTTGTACATGTTCTTAGTTATTGGCATACTCTTCTATATCTCGGCATCCCAAGGAGCCATCAAGAAGAGTTTTGGTTAACTCTCAATCCCCTTCCGTTGAGCACCCTCGGAGGTCCCAGCTTGGCTACTACAGCACGAGCAGAAGGCATTATCAGTCTGTCAGAGCGACGGTGGATGTAGCTATGAGCTACGGTAAAGGTTGTAAAGGGAGATGTGAAACAGCTGGTGGAACAGCTGGTGGTCGAATTGATGACTAAAAGTTAAACACGGTACATCTTCCTCGAGGCAACATCACAATCATGAAACACAATTACGATTCTGTTATGACTGCTATGACTACAGTAAATGTGCTCAGTGCACAGCCGCAAACGATAAATATCGTATTGCACCTCCTTTGATAACGATGTTTCCTTCCCAGCACATTTTCACTATGTCGCCCTCTCCAGTCCTGATTTCCAGGACCCCTGAAACTCTCTCTCAGACTATTCATCTTCCGGAAGAGCTTATCACCTTGATTATCAAATTCGCGCTCGAAGATTCCTCTCCGAAGTTACTGACGGATCCTCCGATACGTGAGTATGACGAGGATGTAAGATTTGAGATGAGAGAGACTCCAGGGAAGTACCCCTGCCACGAGCACGATTGCGGAGGATTCTATACGAATAATGAGAAGTTTAGAATGACTTGCTATATCATGCATAAGCAATTTGACGATCTTACTTACCACCACGCGGCTTTGTACTATGTCTCAAGAGTGAAGCGTTTGGCATTCAACACGAGCTGGTTACAAATCTGTTGCAACCTGTTCCGCAAGAAGACCAAGGAGATTCAACACTTACAATGCAATTTTCGCAATTTCCACCTTCTGCCCGAGTCCCAAACCCGCGATGGTTACTGGTACTGCCAGCCTTCCCCGGAGCACAAGGCTCAGAAGTATGAGGCGTTGCAGAGCTGCAATGCAGTAAGGGTGGCTTTTCGACCTGAGTGGCAGATCCTGGAAGCATGCGAATACAGGATCTTTGGCGCTGAATGGATGGTAAAGCAGAGAGCCGGAGTTTGGCAAACGAAGAGTCTTCAAGTGGAGATTGTTCGTTTGGAAGCAGGGAATGAGAGGGGGTTAGCAGAAGATGAGAGGCTGGCAGCAGAAAATGAGAGGCTGATGGCAGAAACCGAGAGGCTGATGGCAGCAATGAGGTTTTGAGGGTGAAAGTACAGGAACGAAAGTTCCTCGAGCATGTTCTACCAAAGGAAGTCGCTTGACTCGAGATGTGACTTGCGTATGAGCCTAATACGAGTTTCTGTGCAGACTGCTTCGCAGTAGAGACAACTGCCATAAGTAAAAGCCGGCATTTCGAAATCTGAGAAAAAGTACAGAAGCCTGCTTTGGTGAACTCGACTAGGACGCAATATGTGGCCGTTTGTGCATAATGAAATTACAAGAGCTAGTAATCGGCCCTCCACAACCAGCAACTGCGCGCTCAATTGTAGAGTAGTTTGAGATGGCACTGCAAGTGGTTGCCCTTTAGCTGTGTCATGCTGAGCATCTGGTGTACGAGTGTGATGCGAAAATTATCTTGCAGAGAATCGCTTAAGGCTAAGAATAAATCATGCAGAGCCCGAGGCTGAATGTCGAATTTCTATCAGGAAGCCACGAGGATGAAGGTAACTCGAGCGAGCAAGTATCAATACCATGGAATCCCAGTTTGGTTAATTTGTGACTCATTACGACACTACCCTAAGTGAAAACTCAAAATGGCTTTCCATATATAAGTCAAGAATTAACGTGGGGTTTTCGAAGAAGCATTCCCAGCTAACCCCTTGGCAACAAACACACTCCCTACCGGTCGCAGCTTCTTATAAGGATTTCAGATAGTGAATTATCAACAACATCCTAATAACAGTTCGCTGGAGATCTGCCAGTCATCCTTAACAGCCACCTATTCACTTGTTCAGCTGGGAGGAAGTCACACCACGAGTTTGTTGAAATCTCACGCTCAAGACTGTCATCAAATCTCAATAACGAGGTCTTCAAGAATTTACCGCCTCCAAGAAACGCCTTAACCACTTTCTACTAAAGGCAACAGTCACACCTGATCATTCCCCTTTTATATGGAGACTTCCTTAACACCTCCTCAACCTTCACAGGCGATGGAAAGTCAGTCTCGCAACATTCACCTCCTGACCGAAGTGGTTATGAACATTGTGTATTGGGCCATCGAAGGTGCGTATCCAGACTACCTACGTCACGCTCCCATAACTACAGCAGAGGAGGAGGACGCACAGCGCTCTCCCCAGCCGACACAGCAGACATGTGTACGGCAGGTGCACGCCCTTTAGATCACGTGGCACAGGTGGTGGCTGCTTCATCTCGACACGTTCTGAGCACGAACCGCGACAGACCATACAGGCGTGGAAAGTGCTACACCAGGTGACTGGTATCGTATACCACGAAGGTTTTACGATTTGTGAAAAGTGTACGAAGCTTAGCCGCAGTGAGTGCCCAATGGCTGCAAGTCAGCCAGCGCGTCTTCGAAAAGAAAATGCAGGAGATCCGTGGCACTTGGCAGGACTTCGAGACGTCGTCGCCGTCATCCTGGTGTATAGGACAGAGAACAGCTTACGATGTCGAATGGAAAGCGCTCTTGAAATGTAGCAGACAACTTCTTCTGATGAGGTACAGTATCGAAAATCGACTAGGCTATAACGATAGTGTGGAAATGGCGAAGCTCAAACATGACTTCAAACATGACTTGAAAATGAAGGAGGAGTAGATCTGCAGACTGGAGAATACTGTGCAAGATATGTCAGGGACTATACTCGGAGATATGGAGACGATTCACGAACTTGAACATCAGCATCGGAGTGACCTGCTGGGGAAGGAGCGGTTTCAGAAGGAAATCAAGAAACTATCTGCAAGTAGCCGCGCAGACAAAAGGAGGGTGCAGACGCAAGGAAAGGAGCTGTCTTCGCTGAAGAGGAAGGCTAAGGATGAGGGTTGGTACGAGAAACCGCTTGCTCCTCCTCATCCAATAAGGTTGAGATCAAGTATGCGCAAGTTGTGATTTCTCGAATGATCGCCGTAACAGTCGCAGCACTGAATTATATCCAGCCCCGTCTGCTTCATCTCGTTGACTTGGTGCTTCGAGCTTATGAAGCTCGGACGCTGCCACGGAGTACAAGTTCCCTTCTGCACTCCTCACATAACTCCCTTGTTCAGTTTATCTTCCACAACATGGCTTTCAGCTCACATGAGAGCGAAAGAGGTTCTAACAATTTCTTCATACCTCGAACACCCTTGTTTCATATCAGCATCCCTCACAACATATATTTATCATTGTTAGAGGAAGACTGAATGAGGGCGGGGATGAGGAACGTCTTGCTCCCTGGAGATTACGAAGCGCGACATACTGGCACTGTGATCGAGTAGATATAGTTTAGTCTACGTAGTTCATTACACTACAGAAGTAGTTTTTCTATTTTCATCTCGAGGTCCTTAGTGTTTTCGAGCCACTCTTCGCCTCCATATATCACATCACTCTACTTCGCCTGCTTAGCCGCCTCAAATGCCTTCACATATACAGATATCCTCAACAAGAAGTCCTTTATCACTGGCCGCCATCCCAGCACAGTCGTCGCCCTTCCAACATCCACATTCGCCTTGACAGCCAGCGCCTCGTAGAAGGTATTCCCATTAGCGCCCACATACTCAACTTCATTTTCAACACCTACAGCTTCCTTGACCGCCTCCACAATCGCCTCAATCCCAACATGCTCACCCACCAAGTCGAAAACAGGCCAGCTCCCCAGCCTTCCATCAATCCGATCAATCACGGCGTGCAGGCCAGATACTACATCATCAACATGCACAACACTCGGCCTTCCCTCCTTGCCAGCGGGAATCTCAATCCTCCCAGGTCCGCCCCTCGCCGCAAGGATGGGAGACCACCATGTATCCCAGATCCAGCCGCCGCGGCCGTACACCATCCCAGGACGAACTATGGCGACGTCGAGGTCGCTGCGAGAAGAGAGGATAGCCTGTTCGTGCTGAGCGCGCCAGGAAGTCACCGAGACTGGAGACCCGAGAGACTTGCTTGTGCCTATGGGATGAGTGGCGGAAACACGCGACCTTGGCGAGCCGTGTACCCATGTGCCAGAAACCTGGTAGCTTGTAAGTAGGACAACTTCTAGGATGAAGAACGGAGCAAGCGGGAGAAGAAACGAACATAAACGAAACCAAGTTTAACCACCTGTCCAAAGCCCTCCTTGTCGAGCTCGACCTTTCTCTTCTTCGCCGTAGCGAGAAGAGCCTCTAAGATCTTGCCGGCATGCTCGTATCCACTGCTGCAATCAACAACTACATCCACATGCTCGTCCTCGATAACTTTAGTCCATGCCGCAACGTCACCGGCATCCGCAACGACTGGTTGGATTTCGTTTTGGAGGAGAAGTTTGGCTTGTTCCTCGCGGCGGACGAGGCCAAGGACGGTGTGGTTGCCTGAGCGGAGGAGGGATAGCGCTAAGGGTAGAGCGACGTAGCCCGCGCAGCCCAGGATGAGGATTGTTGGCATAGTAGAAGAGATTCTAGGGATGATAATAAGATGAGATGATTGTCACTGACGAGCACGCTTGGAGCGAAATGTCACAGTCTTTGTAATTGGTATGAATGTCACAGTCTTTATTATTTTTTCCCCTATGTCTATAGTATATGGATGGTGTTGTCAGGGGAAGGCACAGAAAAAGGATGATGTTAGTCAGCAACGGACTTTACGCCAGATCGTCATTGCCCCTGAAAATCGTCATAGGTTTTCCCCGCACCTTTCCCCGCATTTTTCGACCATGTGGTGGCGTGAGTCCCTCATAATCCTCTCGCCTTTCATGTTTCTTCCCTTCCTTCCTTAAGCCTTTCCCGTTCTAAACAACAATTGATCCATCCATAAACTCCTCCTAATTCTTCACCATGTACATTCCAACCGCTCAATCCGTGCTCACAGCCGGCCTCGCTCTAACCGGCATGACCCAAACCTTCACCAAATGTACGTTATCCCACCTCTCCCTCCTTTGAGCTTCTCTCGTCCTCTTCTCCTCTCAAGCACATCTTCCGTAATATCAATCCCAACTCACCACCGCCCTTCCCACACACAGCCAAAGAAATTGCCTCCGGCCACGTCCTCGACTATGCCATCGAATCCTGTCTCGACACCGACGGCAACATCCGCTGCACCCCTCCCTTCCTTGTCAGCAAAGACACCTGTTACAACATCGAATGGTCGACCAATGCCACGCTGTCACACACAACTGTGGAAGTGAGAGATGCCAAAAGTGGTGAGATGGTGTACTATCGTGATACGAATGGAGAGTGGACGCCTGAGAAGGGCGAGCTGGTGTATTTGGATTTCAAGGTAAAATAACTCTTTCATCAACATCAAGCGTCCTTGAAGCTGATTTGTTTTTAGCCGAAGGTTTGGAGAACGGGGAATGATACTGTTGAGTATACGGTCAAGAAGTGTTAGTTGTGTGGTTGGTAGTGAGTGAAAGGTGCGGGAATGTGATGGAGTGTGGTGATCCGTTTTTGTACAGCTGTTGGTGTTGCGTCGGCTTTGTTGGCGCGACGGACGAGCAGGCGTGATGCCGATTTGGTTCGATGCAGGTTAAGCCAGTAGGCCAGTAATATGAACAAGTATAATATCTTTAAAGGCCGCTTAGAACGAGAATCACCTCACTGCCTCGTCCTGTTGTTTCCTTCACGGGGCGTGGCCCATTCGTCCCAATCGTGTTTGTAAGTGAGTCCAATATCTACTTAGAAGCAGCGAAGCCAATAAAGTGTAAACACAACGGTAGTGATTGCTTGACAGAGGCCAGTCCAGTAGTGGTGAAACCAGTACAACCTCGATAACAAGTTCTTTCGAAGTCTGACGCCAGGACGTCTTGCAGTGTTGGCCTGGCCCTCAGGTGCCTGTCGTATCAAGTGCGTTTATAAGCAAGGTCAACACCCACTTTTCTTCCAGCATCTTCAACAACTTTACTCCACTTCAGAATAGAGTCAATCTTGTCAATCCAGCTCTCACTCTCACGAGTCGTCTTCATCCCACTCATGCCCACACCACCAACATCAACACCGTCACCCTCACCACCGCCATCCTTCCCAATCTCCGCCACCTCTTCGCCCACCTCACCCTCCATCTCCTCAACAACACCCCGTCCAAGCACCACTCCCATACTCTCCATCAACCGCACAACTTCCATCTCTCCCTCCGCCACCTTCGTGACCCCCTTTTCTAACACCCCACACCTCTCTAACTCGCCCAACGCCCCAAGCAAAAATCCAACCCGCATCCCCAAAAGAATGCCAGGCGGATATCCCTCATCGAAGCCCTTTTGAGCAGTAGCGGGGTCTTCTTTACCGGCGGACAGACCGGCGCGGTAGCCGTCGGTGGTGTGTTGGCGTCGCATTTGGGGCAGTTCTGACGGTGGTTGCTGGGAAGGCGTGGTAGAGGTGAGGAGAGGGGAGGAGGGGTAGATTGGGGAGGGGGGGGCTGAGGAGGGTGGTGTTGGTGGAGGCGTTGGCATTGTGAGAGAGGCTATGATGACGGGGATGTTTGGAGTGAGCTTGAATGGGGATGCTAGTGGGAGATGACTATGGGTTTAGGTGAAGGAGATTTTTTCTTTGCTGGTTGGTTCTTGTGCTGAAAGCTTGCAGGCTTTTTTGGCGATTTTTGACTATGTTCACTGTCTTCGAGTCTGTGCGAAGTTGTATTGTGAAGGCTAGTATGCAGGAAGAGAAAGTGGTCACGTTGTCAAGCTTGATGAACTTTTTTCGTACGTGGGAGAGACTTCGAGGTCGGTTGTCACATCGTTGTTTCAGAAATTCGTGCTCGGTGTGTCATCATACCGAGCGGACTTCCATCCGCCACCGAGCCCCCACATCCATCATCCGTTCTGTAACAACAACTTACCACCATTTTCGGAGCTCACTGGGTACAGCGCGAGAAGCACAAGAAAACATTCATCGTCTTCTCCCTTCCTTCAGCAATCACGTCTTGACTTCCACCTTCTCTGTGCTTTCTCTCATTCTCAAACCAACTACTTTGAATCACAGAAAAAATCATACATTTACATCAACAGTCCTCGTACGTCGAGGTGACAAATCAAGAAGCAAAACCCACCACTATCTCCATCACCCAGCCTCCATTCATCCACACAACCCTCGAAACAAGGAATCCCGACAGCCCAAAAAAATGCCAAAAACAATCCTCATTCTCGGCGGTTCAGGTCGCGTAGCCCTCTGCCTGACCCGTCTCCTCACCACTCGTGGCGATACAGTCCACTCTCTCATCCGCAATCCTTCTCAAAGTCAAACACTTATCTCCCTTGGAGCCAAGCCCGTTGTTCAATCATTGGAGGAGTCATCTGTTGATGATCTCGCGGAAACTTTCATACGGATTAGGCCCGATGTCGTTGTAAGTCACCATGTAATACAACCGAATCTGCACCGCCAGTAGCATGATGTCTGTTTTTGATTGGTGTTTGTTCATTTTGACGAGTCTCTTATTTTAACGAGTCTTTTAATTTAACGACTTTTAGTAGATATGGTCAGCCGGCGCCGGCGGCAAAGGCGGTCCTGAGCGCACAAAAGCCATAGACCACCTCGCCGCAATCCGGAGCATGGACGCCCTCGCCCTCGCCTCCAAATCGCACTCCATCTCCCCCCGATACATCATGGTCTCCGCCATCGACGTGCGCGATCGCGATACCAAGCCCACGCCGCCCTGGTACAACGACGCTGACAAGGCTCGGAGCGACAAGACATGGGGCGCCATTGGGACGTATATGCTTGCGAAACTGGCTGCGGATAAAGCGCTGGTGCAGGGGAATGCGGAAAGAGGGTTGGAGTACACGATTGTGAGGCCGAGTGGGTTGACGGATGAGAAAGGGAGTGGGATGGTTGCGGTTGGAGAGGTGGGCTGTACGAGGAGTGTTAGTAGGGAGGATGTTGCGGGGGTGTTGGTAGCTGTTGTTGATAGGGAGGGGGCGAAGGGGTGTGTTTTTGATGTTGTGGGGGGTGATGGGCGGAGTGATGAGTGCGGTGTTGAGGAGGGTGTGGAGAGGGTTGTGAGGGAGAAGATTGATTGTTTTGAGGGCTTTTATTGAGGTGGAAAATGATTAAAGAGGAGGATCCAAGTGCGACATTAGTAACGGGAAGGGGGGGGCAGGGTTCTACTAACTGGAATGGGAAGAATAGGCGTAGCAAGGATTGTATAACCCACCTAATAACCCCCGCTCAATCCTCAGGCTGTAGATAATGTTGTAAGTAAGAGAATTGATACTTTTGACGGCTTTCATTGAGGATGTTTTGAGGCGGCAAGTGGTTGAAATGGAAGCAGTTAACATGCAGAATATGGTGATCAGGTGAGGAGGTAAGAAGTTCCATTGATAACCTCTTGATGAAGATTGATGAAAGAGACGATTGATATTTTTGAGGGCTTTTATTGAGGATGTTGTGTCTTGAAAATGATTAAAACGAGAAGAGTATAAGCATGCAAACATCGCCTGGCTAGCGTAATCCCTGGTCGACCATCTTTCTAGACAGAGGTTAGAAGATAAAACGTACGAGATTTCTACCATTGACAGTATAGCTAGAGGATGAAGTAACATAGTAAAATATGAGCATAGGTCTTTATGTACATCATTTGTGTTCGTGTACTCGCAGCCGTGAAGGTGCTACACATGAAGTCTAGAAAAACAATCAGCAATGGATTGAGGCAGTAGAATATCTCCAAATTTCTTAAAATTGCTCTCACATTACATCTCGCTTGACGGAGTACAGATTACACCATCTCTCACCCATCCACCTATCAATCACCTTACACACTAACACACTTACTCAAAATCTCCCCTCTACGCCTCCGCCTTCCCCATCCCACCCGTCCCCTTCTTAACCGCAAACTCCCCAAAATACTCCGGATTCGCCTCCAACTCCTCCTTCACAATATCCAATCCGCCAACCAACTCCCCCTTCAAATACAACTGTGGAAACGTCGGCCAATCACTATACTCCTTCAACCCCTGCCTGACCTCATCATCCGCCAAGATGTTGAAGAAGCCATATCGCACATTATTCTCGCGCAACAAACTGACGAGTTGGCGCGAAAAACCGCATTGAGGGGCTGATGGCGTGCCTTTCATGAAGAGCATGGCGGGGGCTGCGTTGGTGAGGGAAGAGAGCCGGGATTGCAGGTCTTCGGGATTGGATTGGGCTTTTTCGTCAAAGTTGTTGGTGTTGGGCGTGTTGGTGTTCAGGGAGGGTTTGGTGTTGCCGGAGTATTCGGGGGCGGTGGCGGGGTCGGAGGAGTCGGGGGCGTATGCGCTGAGGTTCTTGGCGGATCCATTGCCATTTCCATTCGATCCGGCCTCTGTCTTTGGTTGTGCAGGATCTGTGGCGGAGGTCGCGATGGGTTGTTGTGTGGGATGAGTGACTTGTTGTGCTGGCGGGAGTTGAGCATGGTGGCCATTCGAGCCTGCGCCGACGTGCTTCTCCACTGCCGCGCGCACTTTTTGAGCGTCGCTGCCGGAGATTGTGTCGACTGTGTTGTTGTCCTTGCGCAGGACGATGTAAGGCACGGCTGTTACGTCGTGTTCTTCTGAGATGTCGGGGAGGTCTTCGGCGTTGATGGAGAGGAAGCTGATTTTTGGAGGGTCACTGATGGGATAGGTGGAGGCGAGGGTGTCGAGGACGGTGGACATGTGTTTGCAGGGCTCGGCCCATGGGGCGTGGAAGTAGAGGAGGGTGAGGGCGGAGGAGGGGATGGACGAGGTGGCTGATTTGTAGTCCTCGTCCGAGGTGATTTGTTGGACTTTTGTGTGGGAGGCCATGGTGGGTGGGATATGGGATATTGGTGATGGATCAAGCAGAGATGTGGTATCTATGTGTAAGGTGTTGTAGCACAAAAGTGTCAAAAGGTCGCCGCGGGAAAAGGTTCAATCGTCATCAAATTTGATAAGCTTATCGGACCCTTCGGAGCTGTGTCCGCTTCACTTTGGGGACTTTTTTCTGAAACAATCCTCAAACATCATCATATCAACCACGCACCCCTTCACGATGCTTCAAACAGTGTAAGCAATCACTCTCAATCTTAGATATCCCTCTCACTAACGTCTGTCCCTCCCAGCAAACCCAAAACCCCCCGCGCCGCCCGCGCCCTGAAAGCCCGCGAATCCCAAACCCACGAAAACCCAAAGACAGCACTCTTTCTCAACTACACAAAATGCTCCGAAGTCACCCAACTCGCCATGAAAGATCTCTACGCCCTCAAACGCCCCCTCGCCATCCGCTTCACCAAGAAAAACGACATCCACCCCTTCGAAGACTCAAGCTCGCTAGAATTCTTCTCCGACAAAAACGACGCCGCGCTCATGCTGTTCGGCAGCCACAGCAAAAAACGGCCGCACGCGCTAACATTCGTGCGCTGTTTCGAGCACAAAGTCCTGGATATGCTGGAACTGCTCGTGGACGCTGAGAGCATGCGGACATTATCCCAGTTCAAGAACGTGCGTAAAGCGACGGTGGGCTTGAAGCCGTTGGTGTGTTTTGCGGGCAGTTTGTTTGAGAGTCCGATGAAGAATGAGTATACGCTGGCGAAGAGCGTGTTGTTGGACTTTTTCAAGGGGCCGGATGTGGATAGTGTGGATGTGGAGGGTTTGCAGTATATGATTTCGTTTAGTGTGGGCGAGGAGAGCGATGCGGATCCGAAACCGAAGATACATTTGAGGACGTATTTGATTAAGACGAGGAAGAGTGGGCAGAGGTTGCCGAGGGTGGAGGTTGAGGAGATGGGACCTAGGATTGATTTTAGGATGGGACGGGTGCAGGAGGCTGAGGAGGGGGTGATGAAGGAGGCGTTGAGGAAGCCGAAGGGTGTTGAGGTGAGTTTGTTTTGGCGGGTTTTGTTGTGTTGTGTTTTGTTGCTGACGTGTTTATTACAGCCACGGGCGAAGAAGAATATTGAGACGGATCTGATG
>Ga0160427_10000969_pt1 | contig 17526 bp, 19 predicted proteins | sample SolpanmetagenomL_FD_108194 | JGI IMG/M metagenome (GOLD analysis project Ga0160427, IMG submission 108194) | Solar panel surface microbial communities from Lawrence Berkeley National Laboratory, California, USA - L | ecosystem: Engineered > Built environment > Solar panel > Unclassified ...
GACCTTCATAGAAAGGAAGCCCTTAAGGTTCGTAAGTCTTGTGCTTGCGACACATGATACATGTTAACATAGTCTAGGTTTTGTGCGGAGCGGTTGACGTCTCTGGTGCGTACACTCGAGCTCTCGAATGTAGAGGATTATCAGCCTTTGCAGGAAGTGGCCACTTTCGCTACTCTAGTAGCAACTTATGAGAAGGGATTTCTACTTATCCTCGAGCCCTTCGAGTCAGACACAGCCACTGTACCAAACCCAGTTTTTCACTTTACCTGCTTAGATGCGTCAATTGCTATCAAGCCTGTGTTTGAAAGATTCAGCTCTGTAGTCATCACATCCGGAACTATGTCTCCATTAGAGATGTATCCCAAGATGCTACAATTTGAATGTCATGTTCAAGAATCGTATGCAATGACTCTGGCTAGAAGGAGTTTCCTACCAATGATTGTTACGAGAGGTAGCGATCAGGTGACTATCAGTAGTAGATTTGAGATTAGAAACGACCCTAGTGTGGTGAGAAATTATGGCAATCTGTTAATCGACTTCTCGAAAATCACTCCAGATGGAATGGTGGTCTTCTTTCCGAGTTATCTTTACATGGAGAGTATCATCAGCATGTGGCAGGGTATGGTAAGTAACTCGTGTTTTCTTCATAATTATTGAATCAAGAATCAGGTTTTAAATTTTTATAGGGTATTCTTGATGAGGTGTGGAAATACAAGCTCATTCTCGTCGAAACCCCGGACAGTCAAGAAACTAGTCTGGCATTGGAAACATATCGAACAGCATGTTGCAATGGTCGAGGAGCTGTTATGCTTTGTGTCGCTCGTGGTAAAGTGTCTGAAGGTATCGATTTCGATCATCAGTATGGTCGTACAGTATTATGCATTGGAGTGCCATTTCAATACACGGAGTCCCGAATCTTGAAGGCACGACTAGAGTTCCTACGAGAAAACTACCGCATAAAGGAGAACGACTTTTTATCTTTTGACGCTATGCGGCATGCTGCTCAATGCCTGGGTCGTGTCTTGCGTGGAAAAGATGATTACGGGATCATGATCCTAGCCGACAAACGATTCGCCAGAAAACGAGGCCAGCTTCCAAAGTGGATCAATCAGGCTCTACTTGATTCAGAAACAAATCTTAGTATAGACATGAGTGTTGCAGCTGCGAAGAATTTTTTGAGAACCATGGCTCAACCTTTTCACAATAAAGACCAAGAGGGTATAAGTACTTGGGGTATGGAGGATTTGATGGAGTTTAAGAGAAAGACTGAATTCTTGGATGAAAACGATGATGGTAAAATGCAAGTAGATGCGGAAGAGGAACAGAATGGAGAGCACGATGGGAAAAATGGTATTGACGAGGCAAAACACATTGTCGATAAGGCTGACTCCGATTATGACATGTCTGACAATGACGAAGTTGAGGCTGCAATGATTAATATGACAGCATAATTCCTTGGTGAGTTTTTGTTTCTATTATAATACAATTTACCTTTAATGAGGAGTGTCCTGTATGTATATAAAATCGGTTCTGGAATGGGGGACATCAAAGCCAGCTTAACATTCACTCTCTCATCCTTTTTCTTCTCTTTAGATTTATTGATGGACTTTTGTGCTAGATGCGACTATTAAATGATCTTGACAGCTAGTACTTGCTCGCCTACACACTAAGTAAGTAAGTACTAAGTAATCGGTGATTATAAAACAAAGTTTTTCAAATTCCGACTAATAAACAAATACATGCCCTCGCCAGCCATCGTGCAAATAACCTGTGAGACAGTTTACTTGCTCATTTATATGAGCCGAATATTGCGCACTTAATATGGGAGGTATGCTTAACTTAGGAGTCTTCAAAGATTGGGGCAGCGGCCTAGGATCATGGTAGTGGAGGTAGTGTTGAGCTTGATATCGACTAAGCTGTATTGGGATGTTTGTTTACTTTTAGAAGCTCTGCAGCGTCATACACGCATGCTCCAGCCAGCGGTACGTGAAATACAACACGGAAGCTTCCCGGCGCTCACTCAATGATGGAAAAGCACTGACAGACGCAAAGGTAAAGTGTAGTGGTTGAATATAGCGCGGTTTGCAAAGGATAAAAACAACAACAGATGACAATACAAAATAATTAATAACAACAACAACAAACAACAAATAACAATAACAACTACCCTACTCCATCACAACAACGGAAATAACATCACATTGACCTGAAGCTTAAGATCGAGCAGACTCTGCTTTCCAATTGCAAACATGATCCTTGATGTTTAGAATTTCGATTTAAGTCTTTTTCTTCCAATCCACTCCGGCCTCGTTACATTCTTCATTTTATTACATACGATATCGAACTACGCTTGTTCTGTCGCCACTGAGTTCACCATTTTTAATACCTGCGTTAGGGCAGTGAGGTGAGTTGAAAAATCTGACATATTTCAACATCTGATTCTGCCACTAACATATCCTGTCATTAGCAAAAGTACGAAACTCATATTGACTGATCTGAAATCATGAAGAGCAGCAGATCCAGTACAATGTCGTCGGGTTCATCAAATTCGCCTGCCCTCAGGCATAGTTCATCACAAGTTTTGACTCCAATACCAATGTAAGAAGGTCCTAAGATTTGTCCGCGCAAATGCGTTTCGTTTTAAACATGTTCGCAAAGCACATAAAACGTTATGAGTTTTTGTGGTTTTATACCGAATGTCGACTGACGTAGATTAGGTGGGATTCATCTGATCCAGCACGAAATCCGGCACCACTTCCCCCAAATCCTAAGCCTCCGTCGCCCACTATCAAACCTCTGAATCTACCTGATAGATCAGGATCACCAACAAGACCTCCTCAGTCACCTTCAAAGCAACCACAAACACCAACAACTACGGTCCACAAACGTCTTGACACATTCTCAACACCTTCCTCGTCACATGTACGCAATTTGTCTGCTGCATTGAATGGCAATGCCTCTGCAAACAAGAATGGTACTCCAGGAAATCCTTTCAAAGACGGTACTTTCGGCTCAGTCTCACCCACAAAGAAAATTCGTGATTTAGACAGCGAGAGGGACGCAGTGACATTCAACCTTCCACCACCCCAAATTGGCCTCAAGCCTGTTCTAGAAGGAGATTCCATATCATTTCCTCGTCATAGTCAATTGAGCAGCTCTAATACGGCACTCACGTTCCCTACTATGCCCGCCCACAATGACAGACTGACCTCCTCCATAAATTCAGGGGATTTCCAAATTTTGGCTGGACAACTTACTAGTTTGCTCAACATATCGTCGAGTTTACAGAAAGAAATGAACAATTTGAGCCGACGATCAAAAGACAATGCAACAGACTTGCTATCTCTGAAAGAAGCGACTAGTACTCGAGATGAGGATATAAGGAAAAGTTTGAAGGATCTCGTCAATACTATAAACGTGGAAGCCCTCTCTGGTAATCGTCGACTAGCCATTGCAGGACATGCCGACAGTGATGGCGGTCAGGCCAAGAGCTTGGCCAAGTACGCAACCCCACCGGATTTTACACGCAATTTTCTGAGCGACGCTGAGGAGGTGCTCGAAAAAAGCCGTGAACGTAGAAAGTCTGTCGGACGCGAGGTCCAGCACAATCTTGACCAGCAAGCCCTTGAAAAAATTGCCAGGGATATGGCCAACAAAGAAAATCAAACAAAAATTCTGGATGGTATAGATGAATTGCAAACTGAGCTTCTTGCGCAAGGCAAGGATATCACAGGAGGTTTGGAGACAATCATAAGTGGTATTCGAAATATCAACTTGACATCACCCAACAACGCCGTGATTCCATATGGCGAATCGACAATTGACGGAAAGGAGGATGATGTCATGGAAATGCTCAAGATGCTCAAAGAGGGTGTCAAGGAACAAGTGAAGGATGTGCAGGCATCATTGTTGAATCTCAACAACAGTACTTCATCCAAATTCGATCACCTTCATACAACCATTGGAAAGATAGATCAGAACACCGATGATCACTTCCAGCAAGGTGAAGATATCAAACGATTGGTGAACAGTTTCCAAGATGACTTGCACGAGAAAGAGAAGATTGTTGGGAACAGGCTTGACAATCTTATGGGCAAGCTACATGAAATTGCTCAACTATCAAGCTCTCAGTCTGGCATTGTGTCTTCAAGTAACGTTGGTGGGAATGAGAACAACAATCTCAAAATGTTCCAAGACATTACGCATCATTTTGTAGAAGAGGTGGAAGGACGAGAGAAGACGACGCAAAGCGCTCTTGAAATTATCCTTCTAGAAATACAAAGACTACCCGACGCCCTCTCACAATTTTCTTCAGCTCCTTCACAATGTGCTGATAACCTCTTAGACAGGCAAGCAAAACACGACAATCTTGTGAATATAGTGTCTGAAATCAAGCGTGAGCTAGTTCACGTACAAGATGACATCACGGGGAGAGAAAAGGTCACGGAGAAAGCTTTGGAAATCATCTTAAGAGAGACGTGCAAGCTTATGCCATCTCTGGATGTCAAACTCACCCAGATTCAAGACCAGAGTTCAGGTCATACAATCTCTTCGGTCGAAGCGATACTTAGAAAAGAGGTGGAATACCTTTTTAGCGGCTTCTCTGGTATCGAAAAGATCATTGAAAAAGCTACTTCCCGGATCATTGGAGAGGTGGAAAAGGTCAACGCTCCAACTAATATCTTGGTCAAATCGACCGATGGTGGACACCATTTCGATGGATCTGTAGCCGCTGTCAGTGCTATCGGTGCTATGGGCAAGGATCTGAAGAAGACCGTGGAGAATCTCCAAAGTGATATCAACTCTAGGGAAGAAGTCACAGAAAAAGCTCTAGAGATTATTCTTCGTGAAATAGGTACGATCAACAAGGTGGTGGCTGGAGTTCCTAGTAAAATTACAGAAAATATCGTTCGAGACATACAACATGAACTCTCAGGTCAAGAAAAGCACACAGAGAAGGCTATGGAGATAATTCTTCGCGAGGTTGCAGCGACATCCAATGCTATCAAGAACTTGCAATCGAATAACCAACAAACCGAGTATCCAGCGGCTGTAGATAAAGACTTGAAGTTCACTCTAGAAACTGTTCTCACGAGGAGCAATCGCACGGCGGACAATTCAGCATCCATCCTAGAACTGCTGGAGACTTTTCACACAAGTAGCACTGGGACTACGCAAGCTACATATTTACTGTTACAGGCACTTGAGAAAGTCATCAAAGAGCCAATTCTGTCAACCAACACTCATGTTTCGGCTCTCCAAGAGCAATTTGTTTCGGCCAATAGCAACACTGGAAAATCTCTTGTCGAGGTTGCTAAATTCTTGGACGATCTTGGCGCCACAGCTTCTTTAACAGTTGCAAAATCTGACCTTATCAAAAGTGAATTGGATGACACAAGAGTCGACATTCAAAAGATGCATGGTCTCGTAGAAACGTCCCACATTCCAGTCATAGAGGTTTTGGATAATCTCCGTGTTGAGGTCATGAAGTTGGAGGACGTCAAAAAACATCAAGAAACAGTTGGTAGCGACGTCAAGGGCCTCATCGAATCTGTAGCTGCTACACAATCGCATGTGAAAGATTGTTTTGGCAAATCAGAAGCTCAGAATGAAAAGTATACTCGAGATACATTGGAGACTCATGACAACATTCGAGCTGTAAAAGATGCTGTGCATAATCTAGGCAGCGATGAAGGCGCTATCGCAAAGATCCTCACTGTCATCAAAGACATGAGTAATTCTTTGGGAAGTTTAGAACAACTTGCAACAGCTGACACTGAGACCAAAAGGAAGGAACAAAAGGATCATCATGATGCTTTGGCGAACAAACTGGAGGCTTTATCTCAAATGTTACAAAAAGTGGAAGGAATAGATCATCAAAGTAACCATACAGCTCTAGTAACACAATTGACCACCGACACAACCTCTCAAAAAGAATTTCAAACTTCGTTGATGGGTTTCCTCGACAATCTTAACAAGAGCATAAAAGATATAGAAGCCACCTCAACTTCTGCCCGAATTGATGATGCAGATTTCAAAGCCAAACTAGAGGTCCTGCTAAACCACTCTGCACATCAGGCTCAATTCTTCTCTCAGATGGGTGCTCTTGTTGATATGAAGCAGCAATTAGCAGGTTCTTCGTCCAAGTTGAGCACCTTTTTGGAAACCCAAACCGAACTACTACAAACCACTTCCGCTACTGAGAAGCATGCAGCTGCCGAAGCCACACTCGCTCTTGAGCGAGCCTTAGCTGAAAAGACTCAAGCAGAGACTATAACGAATGTTCTTCGAGAGGAGGAATCGACACTGCGATCATCACTGGCCAACCTCAAGGAGGAGACAAGTCAACTTGCAACTGAACATCAACGTATGAAGAATGAACTCGCTGCAATGGAAATGGCAATTTCAATTAGGCGTGAGGAGATGATGCAACTAGAAACTCGAGCAGAGATCTTGGAACGAAGAGTCATGGAGGGCGTCATCAACCAGTCAAGGACTTTGCTCCTCGCCAAATCTTCCAACAATGCAAGTAAACCACTTAAAAGAATACCTAATCCTCCAGAATCAGGATCTATTCGGTCGAAGAAAGCACCTTCTGGAGGTGGCCGACGAATTTTGAGTCTAAGCCAAGTCAATGCAAATCAACCCGCTGTTCCCGATATAAGAATTGGAAGAACACCTTCGAGTGGAAGTAACATTATGCTTGGTATGAACGCGAACGGTAATGCTTTGAAAAGGAGTGTAAGCATGAAGACTGGTGCTTCTGAAGCCGCTCGAAGAGCCAGTTGGAATGTTCTAAATCTAGCTAGCAAGGACAATGATAAAGAGAACATCGATGATGAATCAAGCAACGCCAACCTTCAGGTTCCCATTATGCAAGATAAGCCAACTCATATTCTTTCAGAATTGGATGAAGATTCTGTTTTATCTTCTGATGACACTGTCCCAGAGGTTAAGGTCGAAGAGGCCCTCAAAGACGAAATTATGGAGGATATTATGCCAGAACCATTAGACGGTACATCCGAGGACGATACGTCCTATCAAGCCATCGATCTTGTACACAACACAATTTCCGGAATTGATGATATAGTCATCAGTGAGGCAAAGTTGGAGGATGTTGATCTGAATTTGGATGAGTCGATCACAACAGATGACACAACCATCGCTCCTTTACCTCTTTCTATCAAGCAGGATATTTCTAACGAAGACATACCAGCTTTAACGGGCGAAGACACCGAGGAACCACAGAAAAGCCTTGAGCCATTAGTCGCTGATGTGGGTCTTGTTAGTATCACTCCTGAAGACATTGACGACCTAGAATAACAAAATTCTTGTCCTGGATATCTCTGTTGAGATAGAGGGTAGTACCGTTCATACTATCCATTATACCGGAGATTATCTGTTTTGATCGTTTCGTTCAATATTATACCCATTTTGTCGCTCCTCGTTATTCAATGTTCTTACACTCCTTATTGTTTCTAGCTAGGTACTGTCTTTAGGCGTGGAGTTTAGCGTCCCATTGTTTGTTGTTGGCGTTCAACCTTGTTCTCAACTTTGTTCCATAAATGTTCTAATATAGGTACTAAAGACTCCATTGAAATATAGCGCAGGATCGTTTGTATTCAGTTATGCTGGGAACAATTTTCATGAGTGTCCAACGTGTGGTTGTATTTTTTTCCAAACATATTGTGAACATGAATTTTTCCATTGTAACACCTTGATCAATAAAGATTTGCAGCCGGATATTAAGTACGACTTTCGTGTTCTACTTCTGACATCATAATATTATATCAACGCATGCGCATGTGTTCGTGTTTGTGATTGACAAGCATGTCTATAATTGTTACATACATCTCCATTTCTGATATGATCTAAGGCTTTGCGAAAATTACGTCTCCTGGTATTCTAAAGGTTGCACAGAAGTACGCTTTAGCTTGCGAAACATGTCTGACATAGAAAATCCTTGCTTTTCCCTCGCCCAGTGCCATTTCATGTTCTACATCCGAAGTGGGCTTCTTATTCAAACTTGACTTATTGATGATCAAACTTTCTAAGGCGATAGGATGGCCAAGATGTTTAGAGATGGTTTCGCAAATCTCAGGTCCAGCGGCTAGGATATCGGCATCCGTTCCAAAGGCTTTGTTGAATATATAAACATGCACAAGAGGAAGTGGTGTTGATGTGTGAGGTGTGAATAGATTTTCCTGTCCATAATAGATTCCTTTGAAAGCGTCTAAATTCGATATTAGCTAAACTTCCGGCAAAAGAATTTATATAGCAAGGGCAGAGGAAGTTCTTCTGAGCAACACTGAGGGCGCTTTACCCAGAAATTCGACAGCGGTTGCAGGCAGATTCATGAGATAGTGGCTAAAAACTTTTGGCTGGATAATGCTTCGAGGTGTTGAAGGACTTTGAGATCTGCTCCTTGTGCCCTTCGTTTTCCTCAGAGCTCTCAGCCGTCTTTGTTCATTGTGAGGTAGTGATGAGACAGGTATGATTATCTCTTTCCCATCCTCTTCAATCAACATCTTCGCTGATTGCCTTATAAATTCTCGTCCGTCTATGTTAAAACAACGGACCAGATAATTGATCTGTTTTTTTCACTCTCTTTAGAATGTGCAATTACCAATATAAGAAGAATATTCATAAATACCTTGTTCAACTTAGCATTATCCCTTAAACTTTCAAAACATTCCGGGTTCAAATCATTAGCATAGACGACCGTTTCTTTGGACTTAGCTGCAGGCAGACTAAAAGGTCCTACTCCAGCCATGACATCACAAACAGCTTCGCCAGATCTTATGAGCCTTACTATACGTTCATGTTCAGTGCTCAATTTTGTGTTCCAGTATACCGTAGCAAAGTTGAATTTGAACCTGACATGCTCGCTTTGTACTTCAACATTCATGTCGTCCTTTCCTGCAAGAACTTCCATTGGAAATGTTCGAAATTCACTCTCACTTCCAACATCGTCAACTTTGTTGACAACTGTTTGTATCATTCCTTCTGATTTGTCTAGTATCACCTCCGCAATGAGGTGCTTGTATGGGAGGTACTCTGATTTGAGGTTGAGGTGTGCTAGTTTTTCTTGTTGGTACGATTTATCATCCTCCAGTTTGAATTGATTCATCTTTAGTGCTCACCAATATGTCCAATTAGAGCGAACCCTGCTGGTTTCCCATCAAGAAGTTCCTCGGGTAGTGTAGCAGAGAGTATCTCGTCTATTGATTCATTTTTTCAGTACACAACTGATACTAATCAAGGGCTGATTGACTGACTACTGACCGGCCTTATAGTTATCATATGTCAAGTCATATGTATATGGTACTAGTTCAATGACGTTCTCCTCCACCAATTTCCTTGTGGCTGAGCTTTGTGTTTCGACGTCTGAAGTGACAAATCATCTGTTATACGATGCTCGATATTGTGACTTTTTTGGAGAATTTTTCAGAAAAAGAAAGGCACAAAGTGTACAACAACATGTAACCACTTACCATCAAGTTTGACCTTGGGATGCATGGTGATAAGCTTCCTCTTATCCCCAACTATTGTCTGAACTGCAGCCAGAGTATGCGGTCGTATAAACTCCAAATCACCATTTTTCAGGTTGAGCATGTCGGATGCGCATTCTTGGCGCACTCTGAAGAGATTTCGAGAATCGTTGACCGCAGCTGCTACAGCTGGTATTTGTTTCTTGAATAACTCCCTATTAAGTGTTCGCATAGAGCGATGTATTGGAGCTCTAAACATTGAGACGTCTTGAGTCAAATCTTGTGAATTGTTTGACATTATTATTATTATCACTAATGCTATTCTTTTTTTCGAAATGTATGCATCTAGCAGTAATTCTTCCTGTGTGACGGTGGTTTATAGATTATGTAACTTGTAAGTTCAAGAGCAGAAAAGTATTCAACGGTGTTTATTTATATATTTATTTTCTCATAAACAAGGACTAACTCAAAAGGAGCATTTTCAACTTTACAGGACTCGATGATGATGATAATAGTGATATGTCTTCTTCCCAAGTACATGCAAGCACTCACTCGCTTTCCTTATATTGAATCTTGGAAGCAAAAAAGGTGCCGGTGCGGGTATTGATGAAAGTGAATTTAATTGCTTGGGAAAAAAATGGAATGTAATAAAGCAAAATTGAAGTAGAAATAAAAGTGTAGAAAATTAAGAATGAATGGATGGATGAATAGATAAATAAAATGAAATAAAATAGAATAGAATAGAATAAAACAAGACGAAACAAGTCAACCCTTGCTTGGACTTTTAAACACTCGCAATTGCTAGCTACCTAGGTAGCCAGCCAGAAGGGGAAATGCCGCAGCAGCTTATTAGCTAGATCATGAATACTTAAGTACCTAGCTCTCTCTCAGCCCTACATCTAACCTTATCAAGTACGCCTACTTGCTTGCTACAGCGGAACAAAACACCCCTCAAGCAGTTCGGCTCATTGATCAATCGATTCAAGAGACATCTCCGAAACATTCCTCCTATCTGCAGCACGTCATAGCCCGAGACGCGTTGTCTGTGTACATCGCAAGGACAGTTTTGGGAACATACAATACTGGAGCGCGGCTTCACATCTTGACAGAATGACTGATGGAGTCCGATCTCTCTACGCAAACGTCGCTTCGTTTGATCTGGATACCTTCTCGGTGAGTACGTATACTTGTTTCCTAAATACTATTTCCCTTCTCAAGTCACTAACAGATGTGTAGACTAAAGAATTCATCGTCAAAGACTTTATCGAGGGTCTTAGTCAAAATGTAACATCATCTAGAAGATCGCAAGAGTTTTCGGCATCTAACGGTATGTAAACTAGTGGTCCATCAATATCGAGAAATAAAATGTACTGAAATTCAGATGCAGGTGTCGCATTCGATCCCAAACCATATATTCGAACATTTGAAGCTGCCCTCGACAGAATTAAGGATATCAACCAGGACCTCGCGAATAAAGAAAGCGAACTAAAAGAAGGTGTTCGTCGTGCAGAAATTGACCATGGAAGAAGAGTACAAGAATTGAGCAAGAGGCTTGAGGATACTTTGAATAGATTTCAGAAACTCGACGTCAACATAGGAAGTATGGCAGTACAGATTGGGGGTCAGCTAGAGCAGCTCGACAAGCAAAGGAAAAGAGCGACTGATGCGAAGTCGCTCATCGAATGTTACTCTGAATTCGCCAGGGGAGATTCATCCAGGTTGGAAAAAATGAGGAAAAGTGGAAGGATTGATGATAGCATAAGATGTGCAATTATCAGTCGGCAATTGATTACCATTGCAGAGAAAATGGACCTTGCTGGTGAAGATAGAACACGGCGATTGATTGAGAAGTTCTCAGAAAGCCTAGAAAAGGACTTGCTTAACCAGTTTGATATCGCGTATAGACAGATGGACATCACAGCGATGAAAGTAAGTATCATTCCATAGGCGTAGCAAGATAGAGTCGGACTAATATTCCTAGGGCTGCGCACAAGTCCTGCATGATTTTAATGGTGGAGCATCAGTCAAAGCAATGTTTGTCAACCAGCACGAGTTCTTCATCGCCAAACAGCATCTGGTTAATGACGAGATCACATTGGGAGGAGACACGTAAGTCTATTATTCTGTAGTCAGGTTGAACCTATTCTAATTTCTCTTCAGATGGGATAAACTGCCAGATCCTGACGCAGATCCACCGCCCTTGGAGAAAACATTGGGAGAGATCGTCCACTCAGCTTCCATCGTTATTAAGGCAGAATCGTCGCTCATAAAAGATGTCTTTCCTATACCTGAAGATGTCATCAAGATGTTCTTGCAGAGAATATTTCAACAAACAGTAAGTTTGAGTATATGCAGACGATATTTTGGCTCATAAGACCTAGTTGCAACTGCGCCTAGAAATGGTCCTCGAAAAAGCTGAGACTATATCACCATTAGCTTTTCTGCGAACGCTCCAGACAGCCCGTAATAGTATAGATAGCCTTGTCGATGACTTCAAGGCTCACGGGCTCATCGAATATCCTAATAAAATGAGTAACAACGAAATCATCACCTGTTTAGACCAGAATTTGGAAGATTTATTCGTTCCTTACCTCGAAGGCAACATTCGCTATATCGAACGGGAAAGAAAATCCCTCGAAGACTTGTACGAATCGATTTTGTTCAAATTCAACACGTACCATGTATGTCAGGCTCACAGTTTGAGGGCCATTGGCTAACACAAAACAGGCTAGACGGAAGAAGCTACAAAATACTACTATTCTTGACAGGTGGAAGACTTCACTTCAAGCTAGTACTTCTAATGCTAGAGATCGTGTTATCGCTCAGCTGCAAGATTCAGATGCTGTAAATGCACGTAGGAAGGATCAACTTCTCCGACTGGCCGGCATTGGCTCAATAGGGGAGCGTAATAATCGTGGCGACCGACTGGCAGAGATTGAGCTTGAGGAATCTGATGGTCAACTATCTGTTGAAATATCAAAGCGAATGTTGAGCTGGCTTGCTGAAAGTATAGGAAGATCATTAGAACTCAGTCCTAGCTCAGATACGTGAGTGTGCTTGTGCTTCTCGAGCAAATTTCATCTAACAATGGATAGACCAAAGGATTCATCCGTCTTTCTCTCGGTACTGTTGGAAGGTATTGGCATTTACGTGGAAACTGCTTTGGAAGGATGTCTGGACTTTGCTGCAACCGCTGAATTGGCCAAAAATGAACCTGACCTGTCCTATTTTACTGAACTAAACTCAGCTTCCATCATTCTATCTCTTATGTACACCACAATCAACACGGCTCTGATCCCTCTATCCTTGAGTTCGCTCACTCTCAGGCGAGAGATGATGCTCATGACTAATCGATACTTGAGTAAAACGGAGGAGCGAATTGATCTTATCATTTCCAAGACAATTGATGTCATCATCAACCACGTCACCAACGTTTTGTTGAAACAATCGAAGCGTGATCTTCGCTCCAGAGACGACGACGTCCAGCTTACAAACATACAAACGCCTGTAAGTGTAACAACGGATGCTTTGTCTTGAAGTGATGACTAAACTATGCCTTGACTTTTAGACATGTCTCGCTATATCTACCTTCCTCACTAAAGCCCACACACTCGCCCTGTTATCACTTTCGGGAACAAACCTCAACGTGTTTCTCCTTGAAGTTGCTACTGGATTTCGAGCTCGTTTCCTCGAGCACTTGAAGCGGAATGTCATCAATGCTGCGGGTGGGCTTATGCTTATCAAAGATATTGTATTCTATCAAAACATGTTTGCCAAATGGGAAACTGGTGGAGAAAGTCTCAGGGAAGGGTTTGAATTGTTGCAAGAGATTGGAAATCTGTATGTGGTACCTGCAAATACACTGAAGGATAGATTGAGGGATGGATTATTGGGAAGAGCAAAGAGAGAACTGTTGATACCGTATCTGCAAAGGAGAGAAGACTACATGACATCAGGAATAGATTTGATAATTAGTGGAGGAATTTAGTGTTCTAATATAAGTATTGTATGTAGTCGTGATCCAGCGCTAGAATATGAATGCTTTTCACGTTCTTTGCGTAATATGTAAATCCATTATTCAAATACACATGTTCTTGCTTGTGATTAAGAAATTCTATATCTATAGACTGGTCAGAGATACGGTCTGTCCAGGGGAGAAATAGACCGGTATATCATGGTTTCGTTGCAATTCATTACGAGAAGAAAAGGGCAAACAAGTCAAATCAACTTCAAAAATGAAGACGCCCAGAAGCTTTTCCGAAAAAAAAAACATAGAGAAAACAAGGAGGCACGATAAAGAGACTGAAAAGGCAACGACGAGCTTATTGAACTCTTTTATTGCCTTTCTCATCAAAGGTTTGATTGTAGTACTATTGCCCATAGATTTAGTCAGTTACACAATATTTTTTTAATCATGAATTCAGAAGGACAAAGTGATTGAAACATTACCTCAACCGCCAGCTTAATACCATCTGCCACATTCACCACAGGTTCGTAATCCAACAAATTTCTCGCTTTCCTGATATCAAAATATCGATGTGCTGCGGAGAACATGACACGGAACCTTGTTAAACCTGCCTCTTTCCTCATCAAGGCTGCCCACCCTTCGGCTGCCGCCGCCAATATAAGGCCCAAAGGCAGCGGTAGTATTATATGCCACGTTCTAACAACTCCCTTGGCCGCAAATAGTGCTCTTGCGAAATCCCAAAAGTAGAGTGGTTCACCATTTGTGATGAAGACGGGTGTACCATCGACACGAGAGAGGACATCGAGGGACGAATCAGAAGGACCAGAGGGGTGTTGATGTAGTAAGACTGACGCAGCGAGGATATGACCGAGAGCGACATTGGTGACATAGGTCCAATCAAAGAGATTTTGATTGTTGCCAAGTTGCCATTGCGTTTGATTGTTGTTGACAACAGACATGAAACCCGGGACGACTTGACGGTCGCCAGGACCGAAAATCCCCGCAGGACGGATGGCAGTAATGAGCATACCGTTGATGCCATTTCTTTTTAGAGCTTCCTGTTCGGCGATGGCCTGTGTTGATTGGAATCAGGTAAAGTCTTGTCAGTTTTACACTACTTTTTTGTATGACTGACCAACGACCATCATGAGATGATGCAATCGTTGTTTAAATATTGCCTAATATTGTTTGGTCTTCCAGCGAGATAGGATATAGAGGCAAGATATACACACCTTTGACTCATTGTATGCATCCATAGCTACCATCGGTATCGGCGCCAGCTCATTGACATTGATTAAATCCTCCCCTCTAAATACCACACCCGCACTACTCGTCAACACAAACACCTTGACTCCAACATCGCTCGCTACATCAATCAAGTTTTTCGTTCCCTCAACATTGACCTTCATATAGATTGCCGCTCCCATCCCATGAACTGGACTAGCTGTGTGGATGACGACTTCTGGCTTTGTGCGCTCAAAGATCGGTTTGATGGAATTGATGCTTGTAATGTCGGCAGATTCATATGCAACGTTTGGGTGAGATTTTTGATCAACAAGACGAAGATCGAGGACGGTAATGCGGCATGACGGATGCCGTTCGAGGAGGAGGTCGACAATATGAGCGCCGACGAATCCGCAGCCGCCGACGACGATGCAGGAGTCGATGCGAGTATTGCTGGGATGACTTGTGGAAGTCATGGTCGAAAAAAATAGAAGTGACGGACGGAAGTAATACCTTGTGTAAAGATTGGATTTAGGTAAATGTTCTACCCGTTCATGAGTTAAGATCTGATGTCGGATGTCTTGTTGGTAGAGAGATTGTGTTTGTGGCGTTGAGAGGAGATGGTCGCGTTGGAAGCACGAGCTTAAGCTCCCAGGAACAGATTTTATCAATAACGATAGTAGATATAAAGGTGTCGTGCGGAGGAAACAAATTGCGAACTGGTCGCTCACCGGAAGCCCGAAACACAAGAAGGCTTGCAGCACATCTTGTAGCAGCTTTTTGTCCCATGATACTGAAACAGATGTAATTTGGTTATATATACTTAGTACCTATTGAGCACTCAATTATGCTTGTGAAAGATCCTTTCAACAATCAGTATGTGAGTAAACACGTCGAAAGTCGCTTGATGCGACCGAAGATGAATGATAAAGTAGAGATTAAATACACGAGGATCATTTGAAATATATATTGGAGAACAGTTTCCAAAAGATGAAACACCACTTCCGCAACAAAAAGTCTAATACACAACTCAGATCCTTTATCACATGTTTGACCAAAATAAAATAAACATCCGTTCAAAGTCTGAACATTCGAATTAGAGGTGTCCTTTACGCCATCATCAACCCACCAAAGAGATTGTCCATAACGCCAAGCCCCTGCAACCTAGATTCTCCAAAAGTTTTAGATTTCATATCTCTCATACCATTCCTCCAGCACTTGGAGGATCATCAAAAGTAAACTGAGTGAATGGATTATTAGCAAAGCCATTTGATTGATTATTGTTCCTGAAATCTACCGAGCCTTCCGTCATTGGCATGGGCGAGGCCGGGAGATTGCTCATCCAGTTCTGTAAAGATGTGTCTAGATTGATTCCTTGTAAGAAATTATCCCATTCATCCTAAATCAGAGAAAATTAGCAAACTTCAACTGTACCAGTTATAAACACGTGGACGATTTACCCATTCAAGTCCAGCTCCACTGTCAATGTTCATACCCATTCCCTGTCCAAAATATGACATCGACCCTAGATCGTTTCTGAGATCGTGAGGTGTTGTGGCACGACCATTCATATTGTATGGGACTCCAAGCATATTGGCGTTCGTAGATTCCATAGTCATTGGCAAAGGAGTCAAGCCTCCCGAGCTCATCATACCCAGCGTCATAGCTGCTGACTGCTCAGACGCCAATGTGTCATCCCCATGGCCAATGACCAGGCCAGAAACCGGACCTGTAGCCTGATACTTCTCGAGGATGTTCGAGTCTTGCTCAGAGACGTCGGGAGGTGAATTCATTCTGGTTGCTTGAGCGGCAATGTTCTCACGAACAATATGTGCAACTTCGTTCAACACCAAGACTGCCTTTTCCATTTCGAAATTTCGGGTTGATTGTGTATATATGAATATTGCTCGGTCTAGAGCCTTGAGCATCATATCTCGTTCTTCTGAGCTAATGACAAAGGTGGGTGGATCCTTGTCAGTTTCCTTTGAAGTGAAGTATAATTCCATCATGATGATCATAGTCGCTGGAAGTATATCTGATACAGTGATTGCTTCAATAGACCATTTGGATTGCTTCAGACGCCCATGCTGAGCATCAAATAGTATAGACTGATGAGACATCAAGGCCATAGAGGCTTCCAAACATATTCGCCTTGACGGTTCGTATTTGGACATTCTTCGAGTCTTCCAACCATAGTATGGACGGTGCATTACAAGAAGGGATTTCTGAAATAAGATGTCCAGACCGAATCTCTGTGTTATCAGACAAGGATGATCGAGTTCGGACTCTTCGATACGACGTATTTTAAGAAAGGCGGGTATTGTAGCATGGGCTTCCCGAAGTTCCTTCTCTAGAGCAAAGACGTCCTCATAGGGTGGTACAGGATGAATCCTGGCTATCGCAGTAATGACTTTTCCAAATGTTATAGCCATAGTTATTTTTGCTCTCGAATATGACATTGGTGTCTGCTCACTCAAATCTCGTGATTTGGGCATTTCTACTGAAGATTCGCCAAATTCATAATCGTGAACGTTATAAGGAGGCTCCATATCTGCTTCGTTGGACCTAATCATACAAGGGAGACCAAGCTTGATAGAGTAGAGAATGTCAATACAACAGAGAATACTCCACAATCGCCGTCGCATCTCAGCTTGGTAGGGCGGCATTTCGACATCTAGCTTCCTGTAGTCTCGATGCAAACCCATGGTAAAGGCGATGCGAATTGCGTATCCTAACAGAAGCCATGGTGCTTCCGCGCCGCCGGTTCTCGTTCCCATAACCAGCAGAATCAAGCATTGTATGATGGTCAGGTCAGGATTCGAAGCAAAACGACCTGCTACTAAA
>Ga0160427_10000970_pt1 | contig 17517 bp, 13 predicted proteins | sample SolpanmetagenomL_FD_108194 | JGI IMG/M metagenome (GOLD analysis project Ga0160427, IMG submission 108194) | Solar panel surface microbial communities from Lawrence Berkeley National Laboratory, California, USA - L | ecosystem: Engineered > Built environment > Solar panel > Unclassified ...
CGTGAAAGCGGTTAAAGCGACCGGCGCTATCGTAAGCGGCCCGATTCCGTTGCCCACGGAAAAGGAGAAGTACACCGTACTGCGCTCGCCCCACGTGAACAAGAAGAGCCGGGAGCAATTCCAACTCTGCACGTACAAGCGCTTGGTAGATATCTTCTCGACCAGCAGCAAGACGGTAGACGCGCTGATGAAGCTCGAACTGCCTAGCGGCGTTGACGTTGAAATCAAAGTCTGAGCCCAAGCTTGAGTAAACAAAAAGCCCCGTTGGCATTGCCAACGGGGCTTTTTGTTTTTAAATAGCTTAGTGAAGAAGCGTATGTAACGGCCACTCATGGCTACCGCTTACTTGAATTTACCCTCTGGGTCAGGCATCTTAGCAATCAGCTCACTTAGGAATTGGAAATCGAGGCTGGTAAGACTGAGGTTTTGGCCCTTATGCACAGCTTGCCAGGCCTCGGGATAATTTTCTTGGTAGTAGCGAATGCGCCCCTTGGTTTGCCAAGCGTTGGCGTTGGTGCCGTCGGCTAGCAGTGCACGCTCGATGTAGTCGTTAGCCTGTTGCAGGTCCTTTTTCTTTTTAGATTGCTCGTAGCGGCCCAGCGCCGTATTGGCCGCGTCGTTGAGTAGCAGCGTATTGGTAGGGGCTACTGCCAGCCCTTTCAGAACTAGGGCCTGAATGGCCTCCGTTGAGGCGTCGGGCTGGCGGCTGAGCAGCACAGCAAGGCCCCGGTAAGGCTCGGGATTTTGAGGGTTAAGTACCCAGGCTAGGTTAAAGCGCACGGTGGCCGTGTCGGGCTGATTTTCGCGCAAATACTCGAAGCCCTTATTACTAAAAAACTTGCTGGCTTCGGGCCGGGAAGCAAAGCTGCGGTCTACGTCGGCCAGCACGGCGGGGCCGACAAACTGCTGCGCCTGGGCCGGGTTGAGGCCACCGTAGAGTGGTTGTAGGCGCTGTGGGCCGGTAGGCGGCGGTAAGGTCTTGCTACCTCTGCCTGCCTTTTGGGCATGGGCGGGCAGGCTAAGAGAGGCGCCTAGAAGGAGAAGAAACGCGCCACGCCGCGCGCGGAGAGTCAGCCGAAAAAACACAGAGAGAGGGAGTTAGAGAGCCAGAATGCAGAAGCTGGTCCGGTGGGAACCAGGCAAAAATAAGGCTGGCTTCGGCTAAATGCCGGATGGCTGGGTATTTGAGCCAGTGGCGGTGGCTGTCCCTACCAGAGCCGCGTATCGGTGATGCCGGCGGGTAGCGGGGGCATGGTGCCCAGGCCGAGCACGCACCAGCCGGCCTCTACGCCAAAGGCGCCGCCGGGCATCACGTAGCTCACCCAGCGCAGCAGCGTTTGACCACTATAGGTAGTGGTGTCCGGGTCGTATTCGCGAATTAAAAGTGCGTCGCCGACCTGGAAGTCGTGGTCGTTTTCACGCACGTCGAAGGGCTTGGTGCCCGCAGCTACGGCCGTAAAGCAGGGCGTCCAGAGCTGAAGCTCGTGGGTACGGGTGCGGGCAGTAGTAACGATAGAGGCGGGGGAGGGCGTGTAGTGCTGCATAGGATATAGGGATAGAGGCGCTACCTGAGCAGGCCGGATTGTGGTAATTTACGTAGAAAACGCGACAGCTACTATTATCGTGCCGTTAAGAAGCAGCGCCTTAGGTAAATTGCCTTTGAGGCCAGCTACGTAAGCTCCTCTGTATGAAGTATGTTTTTCGCTGGCTGGCGTTGTCGCCGCTGGGCTTGCTGCTGGCGGCTGCCGCTGTCCTGCTGGCTAATGAGTGGGCCGTGGCGCAGGCGAGCCGCCGCGTGGCCGACGTAGCCTACGTGGCTGCTTCAGCCCCTGATTTTGATACGAAGCGCCACCGGCTTGATATTTACCAGCCCACCAAAGCTGCTGCGCCGCGGCCGGTGGTGCTCTTCATTCACGGTGGTAGTTGGGACAGTGGAAGCAAGGATGATATTCTCTACAAAGCCATCGGCCGGCGACTGGCCAAAAATGGCTTCGTGGGCGTGGTAATGAGCTATCGGCTGGCCCCGCAGGTGCACGTGCCCCAGCAAGCCGATGACTGCGCCCGCGCCCTGGCTTGGACGGTGGCGCACATTAGTGCGTATGGGGGCGACCCGGCGCGCCTCGTGCTCATGGGCCACTCGGCGGGCGGCGGGCTAGCGGCGCTGCTGGCTACGGGCTCTGACACGTTGCTGGCCCGCTATGGCCTGCCAGCGCGAGCCGTGCACGGCGTGCTGCTCGACGACCCGGCCGGCTTGGATATGCTTGATTACCTCACCAAGATGCAGTACCCGGGAGATGAAAAATACCTGGTGCCTTTTACGAAAGACCCGGCGGTGTGGCGGCAGGCTTCGGCGCTCTACCACCTGCGGGCCGGCGCGCCGCCCATGAGCGTGTATATCGGCGGTGACACCTACCCAAGCATCAGCAGCAGCGGCGAGCGATTTCGGCAGCGGCTGACGCAATTAGGCGAAGCGCCGAAGTACACCATTTTGCCCGGTAAGAAACACGTGGGTATGGTGACGCAGCTGTTTTGGCGCAACAACCTGCTCTACACAGAGCTGCACCGGCTGGCGCAGTGAGCGCTTAACTAAAAACGTCGTGCCGCGACCAGCGCAGCACGACGTTCAGGAAGCACGTAGGCAGTAGACGGGCTATTGGATTGCCGCGTACTTCACGCCCATGTTTTCAAATAGGAAGGCCCATTTATCGGTCTGCTCACCAATGACTTGCGCCGTGCTGCGGCCGGCGCCGTGGCCGGCCTTGGTTTCGATGCGGATGAGCACCGGGGCGGGGCCGCGCTGGTCTTCCTGTAAGCGTGAGGCAAACTTGAAGGAGTGGGCAGGTACCACCCGGTCGTCGTGGTCCGCAGTGGTGATGAGCGTGGCCGGGTAGCTGGCCGGCTTCAGGGCGTGGTAGGGCGAGTACTTGTAGAGGTAGTTGAACATCTCCGGCGAGTCCTGGGCCGTGCCGTAGTCGTAGGCCCAGCCGGCGCCGGCCGTAAACTGGTTGTAGCGCAGCATATCCATCACGCCTACGGCCGGGAAGGCCACCTTGCAGAGGTCGGGGCGCTGGCTCATAGTAGCCCCGATGAGCAGGCCGCCATTGGAGGCGCCCGAGATGGCGAGGTGGTCGGTATCGGTGTACTTGTTGGCCTTGAGGTACTCGGCGGCGGCAATGAAGTCGTCGAACACGTTTTGCTTCTGGAACTTGGTGCCAGCCTCGTGCCACTTTTCACCGTACTCGCCACCGCCGCGCAGGTTGGCCACGGCGTAGATGCCGCCCTGCTCCAGCAGGATGATGTTGGAGGTGCTGAAGCCCGGCGTCACGCTCGAATTGAAGCCGCCGTAGGCGTAGAGCAAGGTGGGGTTTTTGCCATTCATCGCCAGGCCCTTCTTGTAGGTGAGGAGCATGGGGATGCGCGTGCCATCCTTAGAGGTATAGAACACCTGCTTCGACTCGTACTTGCTGGGGTCGAACTGCACGCCTGCCTTTTTGTACACCGTGGAGGTACCGCTGGCCAGGTCATACTTGAAAATGGTGGGTGGGTAGGTGTACGATGTGAAGGTGTAGTACGTCTCCTTATCCTGCCGTTTGCCGCCAAAGCCGCCCGCCGAGCCCACGCCCGGCAGCGCGATGGTGCGCAGCTTCTTGCCATTCATATCGTATTCTTCTACCAGCGAGGTGGCATCCTTCAGGTAGGTAGCGAAGATGTGCCCGCCCACGGTGTTGATATCCAGCACGTTCTTGGTTTCGGGTATCACGTCCTTCCAGTTGGCCTGGGTGGGGGCGGCGGCGTCCACGGCTACGAGGCGGTGGTTGGGCGCGTGGTAATTGGTTTCGAGGTAGAGCTTGCTGCCCACGTTATCGACCACGTTGCTGATGCTTTTCTCATCGGGCACAATGGTGACGATGGGGCTGCCGGGCTTGCTCAAGTCCTGCAAGTAGAGCTTGTTGCCGGTGGTCGTATTCGCCCCCGAGATGATGAGGTAGCGCTCGTCCTCCGTCACGCTGGCCCCGATGTAGCGGTTGGGGTCTTTCTCGCCGCCAAAGATGAGCTTATCGGTGCTTTGCGGCGTGCCCAACTGGTGGTAGTAGAGCTTGTGAATCTGGGTTTTGCCGGCCAGTTGGCTGCCGGCGGTGGGCTTGTCGTAGCTGCTGTAGTAAAAGCCCGCGTTGCCCTTCCAGGCCAGGCCTGAGAACTTTACGTTCTTCAGCGTGTCGCCCACGAGGGCCTTAGTGGCCGTGTTGAGCACGATGACCTTGCGCCAGTCGTAGCCGCCCTCCGAAATCTGGTAGGCAGCCAGGCTGCCATCCTGGGTGAAGTTGATGCCTGCCAGCGAGGTCGTACCATCCTTTGAGAACGTGTTGGGGTCGAGAAACACCTCCGGGGTGCCCGCGCCCAGCTGCCGGTACAGCACGTACTGGCTTTGCAGGCCGGTGTTCTTGGAGAAGTACGTGTACCTGCCTTCTTTCTGCGGGGCGGTGTATTTCTCGTAGTTCCAGAGCTTGGTAAGGCGCTGGCGGATGGCCTCGCGGTAGGGGATTTTGCCCAGGTAGTCCTGCGTCACCTTGTTTTCTTCCTGCACCCAGGCTTTGGTGTCGGTAGCCTGGTCGTTTTCGAGCCAGCGGTAGGGGTCGGCCACCTTGGTGCCGAAGTAGGTGGTGGTCGTGTCCACCTTGCGCGTCTGCGGGTAGGGCAGCGGCTTGATGGCCGCCATCGTTTGGGCGGCGGCCGGGCCGGCCGTAGCCAGCAGCCCACCTAGCAGGATAGGAAGATTTTTCATGAGAAAAGGAAGGAATAAGGGCCGCAAAGTAAGCTGCGTTACCCAAAGAGCGACCCCTGGCGCTCGGGCTGCTCGAAGGCCAGCAGCCACTGCTTGCGCAGCAGCCCGCCCGCGTAGCCAGTGAGGGCGCCGTTGGCCCCTATCACGCGGTGGCAGGGCCACACGATGGCCAGCGGGTTCTGGCCGTTGGCGGCGCCCACCGCCCGCACCGACTTGGGGTTGTGCAGCAGCTTGGCTACGTCGAGGTACGAGGCCGTGCGGCCGTGCCCGATGCCGGCCAGCGCCGCCCACACCTGCCGCTGAAAAGCGGTGCCAACGAGCGGCACGCAGGGTAGGCTAAACTCGCGCAGCTCGCCGCCGAAGTAGGCCTGTAGCTGCCGGTGCGGCTCGTGCAGGCACGCAGCCAGGGCGGCCGGCGTGGTGGGCACCACCGCCTCTTGGTCGAGAAACTGCACGGCGTGCAGGCCCGCATCGGAGCCGCGCAGGGCCAGCATCCCGATGGGCGAGTAGAGGTGGGCAACGGCTTCTTGCATAGGGGATAGGGCCGAGTAAGGGAAGCAAGGTAAGCAGGCCGGCCACAAAAAAGCCACCCCGTTTGTGGCGGGGTGGCTAAGCTGGTGCGGCCTCATGGGGCACCGGGGCAATGGATGCTAGCGGCAGCTAGCTCACCAAGGCCGTGCGGCGGCGGGCTTTGGGGGGGCTTTGCTGGGCCTGCTGCACCATTGCCTGCGCCTCGCGCAGGGCCACGGCGCTGGGCTCGTGCAGGAGGCGGCGGGGCGGGCCATCGGGCCGCAGCTCGGCGTCCCAGAGGCCCGAGCGGTGCCACTGGTCGAGGTGGTCCCAGTCGGGGCGGTCAACCATAGGGTAGATGCAGGCACCGAGCAGCGGCAGGCCCTTACGCAAGGCCTGGGCGCACTCGCGGCCTATCATCTGCCACCACAGCGGCCGGTCTTCGCCGGGGTGGCTGGTTTCGGTTACCACGAAGGGGCGCTTGTAGCGCTTGTGGGCCTGGGTCAGCAACTCGCTCAGGGGCACCCAGCGAGGGTCCATCTCGGGGTCGTTCCAGCCCAAGTGGCGGTGCGGGTGCAGCTGCCACTGGTTGTCGTAGTAGTAGTTGAAGCCCACGATATCGAGCAGGCTCTCGTGGCCGCCCAACTCGGGGCAGATGCGGCCCGAGAGGATGTCGGTGGCCTGAAACTGGTCGTTGTGCATGCGCTTGGCTTCGCGCACGTGGCTCAGCCAGGGGTTGGGGGGGGGCACAATGCTGATGAGCGGTTCGGTGCTCAGAAAGCGGATGCCGGGGTCGGCTTCGCGCAAGGCCCAGCTGCCTTCAATGTAGGCGCGCATCAGGCCGTACTTCACTTCCCAGCCCTGACCTACGCAGTAGGGCGAAGTGCCCCGGGCGTCGCCCCCGAGCCACGACATAAAGCTTACCTCGTTGATGGGCGTCACGATGAGCACGCCCTCGGGCCGCACCGAGCGGTAGAAGTCCACAAACGCCCGGCAGAGGGCCGCAAAGCGGCGGGCAAACATGGGGTGCAGCGGCGTCAGGTCGTCGGGGTAGCCGAAGTGGCACAAGTCCCACACCTGCTGAATGCCGTGGCGCTGGCCCGCGTCGAGCATAAATTTTACCGTGCTCCAGTCGTACTGGTAGGGCGTTTTCTCAATCATCGCCCAGCGAATGCCCTCGCGCACGGTTTTCACGTCAAACTGCGCGAGGTCGGCGTAATCTTCCTCCAGCAGGGGCAGGTGACCGGTGAGGGGCAAGAAATCGACCCGGTTGCCAAAGGCGTTGAGCTGGTCGGTGCATTCGTAGCCCCCCCACCAAAAGGAGCTGAAAGGGGTATCGGTCGAATTATATTTCATATAACAACAGCGAAAGGAATGTGAAGCCGCGCGGCCCGGGCTACGCCCGATTGGCCAGCGACTTGGCTTCGATGAAAATGCGTTTAAACTCGGGGTGCTGCGCCCGGATGCTATCCTGCACGGCCTCCACGGCGGCCTCTACCTGCGTGGCCGTGAGGTGGTCGTCGAAGTCCACGTCGAGGGCCAGCATCACCTCCTCCGGGGCCAGGTACATGGTAAGGGGCGGGCGCACCTGCGTCACGCCGGGCACCCGGCTGGCCAGGTCCTGCACCAGCCGGTTCGTGTCTTCGCTCACGCCCTCGCCAATGAGCAGCGCCTTGGTGCGCGCCACCAGCAGCACGGCCACCCCCATGAGCAGCAGTCCGATGATGATGGACGCCCCCCCGTCGAAGGACGGGTTGTTCAGCAAATGTCCGAAATAAACCCCTAATAGCGCGATGAGCAGGCCCGCCACGGCGGCGGCGTTCTCCAGCACCGAGGCAAATACGGCGGGGTCGCGGCTCGTGCGCAGGGTAGTCCAGACGCTGCTGCCGGCGGCCTGCTTTTCGAGCAGCGCCCGCATGGCCAGCACTAGTGCCGCCCCTTCGAAGAGGATGGACACGCCCAGCACGATGTAGTTCCACATGGGGTCTTCGAGCGGCTCGGGGTGCTCAATGTGCTTGATGCCTTCGTAGAACGACATACCGCCGCCGATGGCGAAGATGAGCACAGCCACAATCAACGCCCAGAAATACAGCTCCTTGCCGTGGCCAAAGGGGTGCTGGGCATCGGGCGGGCGCTGGCTGCGGCTCATGCCGTAGAGCAGCAGGCCGCCGTTGCCGGTATCGACCAGCGAGTGAATGCCCTCGGAGAGCATGGCCGACGAGCCCGTGATGTAGGCCGCTACAAATTTGCTGACGGCGATGGCCACGTTGGCGGCGATGCCCCCGTAGAGGGAGAGCTTGGAAGAAGAGGATGCTGACATAAGAAGCTTACGTGTACGCGCCGGCCCGGTCGAGGTTGGGGGCGGCCCGGCCGGGGGCTGGCCGCAAAGTAGGATAATCCTGGGCGGCCGGGTCGCCCCGCGCCTGGGCTGCTCCTAGCTTGCCTCTAGGCATTGGCTAGGGAAAGTGCGCAAAGGATAGCCCGGGAGATAGCACACATGCAAGGGCCAGGCCAGCGCCGCTGGCCGCTAAAAGGTGTGCGTGTGGGTAGCCACATTGCCGGGGTAGTCCTCGGCCTCTACTGTGAGCACCGTGCCGGGCGCCAGCGGGTGGGCGTGCGGCGCCCGGAAGAGCCACTGCCCGTTGGGCTGCTGCCCGGCGGGGCCGGCGGCCAGCACGGCGCCCGATGCCGCGCAGCAGCGCACCCGCACGGCGGCCACCGCAAAGTCGTCGGTGGCCCCGATGAGGAGCGGGTCGCCGGCCCGGCCCTGGTAGGCCGCCACGTCGAGGGCCGTGATGCGCGGGCCGTGCATGTAGTCGGCGATGGCCACGGTGTAGGCGCTGGTGCGCCGGGCGTCGATGCCGGTGGCGTAGCGGGCCTTGGCAGCGGGGTCCAGCAGCTGGGCCTTGGCATAGAGCTGGGCCCGGTACATGCGGTCGAGGTGGGCCTGCTGCCGGGGCGAGCGCGGGGCGCGCGGCCCCGGCCCCTCGGCCGCCGAGGCCACGGTGCGCCCGCCTACCTGGCGCAGCACCAGCCCGCCCAGCTTGCCGCTGAGGCCGTGCAATAAACTCTTTCTGGATACGCGGGCCATGCCGGGAAGTGGCCCGGGGTTGCGGCCCCCGGCTGCGGTGCCGGGGAGCCGGGCCCCGGTGCGGGGCCAAGAGGCCGGGGCAATACTAGCCAGGCCGGGCGCTACCGGCCGCTGCCTTCTGGCCCGGTGGGCGCACTGTAGCTCGGCGGCGTCCACCATCTACCAAAAAGAGGCCGCCGGCCCGGCGACATAGCTAGCCCACGATAGCGCCGTAACTTGCCTGTTGAACTCCCTACTGCTTTCATTTTAGGGAGCCTGAATGTTGGATTGCTTATTTTTTTACCTCATACCCTACTGTATGCGCAACTTTTTCTCTTCTTACCGGGCAGGCTTGCTGGCCCTGACCGTGAGCGGCAGCCTGCTGGCCGCCGCCCCGGCGCGGGCCCAGGTGCCGGTGGCCGCCCCGGCCTGGCAAGCGGCCGTGACCGCGAGCGGCAGCGTGACGGTAACGGCTACCGCCACCGATGCCAGCGGCAACGTGCTGCTGACCGGCCATTTCAGCGGCGGCACCGCCACTTTTGGTAGCACCTTACTCAGCAGCACCAGCAACTCCGAGGTGTTTGTGGCTAAGTGGAGCCCGGCCAGCAGCAGCTTTGTGTGGGCCCTGCGGGGTATCGGTACGGCAGGTGCCACCAACTCGGCCAATGCCATTGCCGTGAGTAACGGGAGCGTGTACCTAGCCGGCAACTTCACGGGGAGCACCTTTGCACTGGGCAGCGCCCCCGCGCTCGCCAATGCGCAGGCTAGCACCAGCGACATCTTCGTGGCCAAGCTCACCGACGCCGGCAGCAGTGCCAGCGTGGCCTGGACCCGCCGGGCGGGTGGGGCCGACAACGACTACGCGGCGGCCATCGCTGGCGGCGCAGGCAACTACGTGTACGTGGGTGGCAGCAATGGCGCCGGCGCCTCGTTTGGCGCCACCACGCTGGCCGGTGCCGGTGGCTTTATATGCCGCCTGGGCGACTCGCTGGGCACTATAGGCGCTGCCGTGGCCGCCGGCGACGGAGTAACTGCCCTGGTCTATAACGGGGGTGTATACGCGGCCGGCACCTTTAGGAGCGGCGCCGCCACCTTTGGCTTTGGCAGCTCTACCCGCACGCTCACCAGCGCGGGGGGCGAAGACATCTTCGTAGGGCGCTTCGACTACTACGGTCTGGACCTGAGCTGGGCCCAGCCGGCTGGGGGTACCGGCAACGATTACGCCGATGCGCTGGTGGCCGCCAATGGCCGCCTGTACCTAGCGGGCGCGCTCGGCAGCCCCGCAGCCACCTTTGGCAGCCTCACCCTGCCGGCTGCCGGCGCGGGCAGCCTCTACGTGGCCAAGCTAGCCGATACGGGCACTACGGGCACCTTCGGGTGGGCCGTGCCGAGTGGTGGCGTGGGCAGCGCCTACAACCACGCCTACGGCCTGGCCGTGACGGGCAGCAGCGTGTACCTGACTGGCACCGTGGGTGGCACCACCACCCTGGGCGCTACCACGCTCACCAGCGCCGGCCTTTCTGATATACTGCTGGCCAAGCTGACCGACGCGGGCAGCACGGCCAGCTTTACCTGGGCGCAGCAGGCGGGCGGCTCGGGCCTCGACTATGCCTATGGCCTGGCTCGTGGTGGCACCCAACTCTACGTGGGCGGGCAGGTGAGCACGCCGGCCAGCTTTGGCAGCCTGCCCGTGAGCCAAGCGGCCGGGGCGCGGCCCGGTTTCCTGGCTTCGGTAACCGACACGGCTCCGCTGCTCTCGCTGGTGGCCCCAACCAATGCGCCGGTGGGCAGCACGGTTACGCTCTACGGCACTGGCCTGGCCGGTGCCACGGCCATCACTTTTGCCGGCACCAGCAACAACGTTGTGACTTCGGGCTTTACCGTGAACGCGGCCGGCACCCAGATTAGCGGCATTGTAGTGCCGGCGGGCGCCCAAACCGGCGTGGTGAACGCGACTTCGCCGCTGGGTACCAGCAATGGCCTCGTCACGTTTAGCGTGGCGGCCTCGGCCAACCCGGCCCCGGCCTGGCAGGCAGCCCTCGCGGGCACCAGCACCAGCGGCAGCTCCCGCGTCCAGTTCTCGGCGCCCGATGCCAGCGGCAACGTCTTCGTGGGGGGTACATTCTCCGGCATTATCACTTTGGGTGCCACCACGCTCACCAGCGCGGGCAGCGACGACCTGTTTGTGGCCAAATGGAGCCCCGCCACCAATACGTACGTGTGGGCTCAGGCAGCTGGCGGCACTGCTGCCGAAAGCATTTACGGCCTAGCCGTGAGCGGGACCAATGTATACATTGCCGGGGAATTTTTCAGCCCCACGCTACGCTTCGGCGCGGCTACCCTTACCAATACCAATACGCAACTGGATGGCTTCGTGGCCAAGCTCACTGACGCGGGCACTACGGGTAGCTTCGGCTGGGCGCAGCTCATCGGCGGCGATGACTACGACTATGTGGAGTCGCTCGCCGTGAGCGGCAACAACGTGTACGTGGGCGGCGACTACTATAGCTCGGCGCTACTCATTGGCACCGGGGGCCTGCCTACCAACGCGGGCAGCGACGATGGCTACGTGGCCAAGTTTGTGGACACCGGCAGCCAACCCACCCTGAGCTGGGTGTTGCAGGTGGGGGCGCCCAGCGCTACTTATCTGAACACCATTAACTTCTATGGCCTGGCCGTGCGGGGCAATACGGTGTACGCGGCCGGTACCTTGCTGGGTACCGTCAACGTAGGCGGTACCCAACTGGTGGGCGATGACAACGGCGACATTGCCGTAACGCGCATCACCGATGCCGGCAGCACCGCCAGCTTCACGTCGGCCGTGCAAGCGGGCGGCGCCGGCCAGGAATGGCTCTACGACCTGAAAGTGAGTGGTAACACCCTTTACGCCTCGGGCAGAAATGGCAGCACAGCCTTCGCCTGGGGTGGCACCACGCTCACGGGCAGCGGCAGCACCACTGGTTTCTTGGGTAAGCTCACCGACAGCAGCACGGGCCTCAGCTTCGGCTGGGCGCAAGCGCTAGGTGGCCAAACCAATAGCCTCGTCTACCGCTTGGCCACGAACGGCACTAGCGTGTATGCTGCTGGCTACTTCGGCGGTACGGCCGCCTTCGGCCCTAGCACCCTCAGCAGCGCCGGCGGCAGCGATGGCTTCGTGGCCAAAGTAACCGATGCGGGGGCCAGTGCCAGCGTGGCCTGGGCTCAGCAGTCGGGCGGCATTGGGAGTGACATCAACTACAGCGTGGCCCTGAGTGGCCAGCGGGTGCTGGTGGGGGGAAACGTAACGCCCGCTGCCGCCGTTGGCAGCCTCGTTCTCTTGGCCTCGCCGGGTGCCCCGGTAGCTACCCAGGTAGCCACCCTAGCTACTCTCACCGACCCCACCATCCTGGCCACGGCCCCGGCAGCCTCGGCGCTGGCCGGCGGCCTGGTGCTGTACCCGAACCCCGCCCACGGGCGCACCACCGCCCAGCTGCCCGCCAGCGCCGAGAAGCTGCCTCTGCTGCTGTATGACGCGATGGGCCGTGAGGCGCGCCGCTACCCAGCCCCCGGCAGTGCTGTCACCGAGGCTTCGCTGAGCCTGTCGGGCCTGACTCCCGGCGTGTATGTGCTGCGCTGCGGCGCCAGCAGCCAGCGCCTGCTTGTGGAGTAAGGCAACCGGTAGCCGGCCCGGTGTACACTGGGCCGGCTACCGACTGGGCCCGGCCTGAAACGAAGAAAGCCCCACCTGCTAACAGGTGGGGCTTTCTTGTGGGGCAGATGGCCTGCCCGCCGGAGCCGATTATTGGACTCGAACCAACGACCTGCTCATTACGAATGAGCTGCTCTACCAGCTGAGCTAAATCGGCGTATCCCGTGCGGCCGAGTGCCGTTGGGGCTGCAAATATAGGGCGCCGCGTCGCAGCTACGCAACCCCTGCCGAAACTTTACGCAACTTGGCCGCCGCAATAGCGTCTGAGAGCAAATAACTTTTTACGTTAGCCCCTTCCTCCATGAAACTGCTGCCTTCCCTTGCCGCCGGCTTTGCCGGGGCCATTGCCCTTACCGCGCTGCACGAAACAGCCCGCCGCCTGCGCCCCCAGGATGCGCCCCGCATGGATGTGCTGGGCGAGCGCGGCCTGCGCAAAATCCTGCGCCTAGCCGACTTGCCTCAACCCACGGAGGGCACGGCCTACACGGCTACAATGGTGGGTGACATTGTTAGCAATTGCTTGTATTACACGCTGGTGGGTAGTAGCAAGCACAGCGTGCAGCGCGGCTTGCTACTAGGTGCCGTGGCCGGCGTGGGCGGGGTGCTGCTGCCCGGCCCGATGGGTCTGGGCGAGGCGCCCAGCAACCGCACGCCCCAAACGCAGGCCATGACCGTGGCTTGGTACACCGTGGGCGGCCTGGTGGCTGGCGCGGTAGCCCGCGCCCTGCGCCGGCGCCGCAAGTAGCCCGGGTGAGGGAGGTGGTGAGCCGTCACGTTGGTGGACAGGGGGGGCAACCCTTGCTGCGAACTGCGCATCAAGCAGCCGAATCATTTATTCGGTATGAAGCACGCATTTCTTCTCAGCTGCCTGCTAGGCTTGGCGGTAGCGGCCCGCGCCCAATTTCGGCTCGGCCCCCAGTCGGCTTTGCTGGTAGCCAACAGCACGTTGTTTATGCAAAAGGCGGCCGTGGCGCCCTACGCCGGGCGGCCTTACCGCCTCACCATGCGGGCGCAGGCCGACACGGCCGGTGGCAGCTGGGCCAGCCTGGGCATCGTGTACTACAAAAACCGGCGCTACCAGGGAATGGCCGACCTGTACAATCAGAAAACGCCCCTCAACCGGGTGCGCACTCCCGATTGGCGCACCTACACCATCAGCGGCAAGCTGCCGGCGCAGGTCGATTCGGTGAGCCTGACGCCTAACGTGAGCGGCAACGGCCGCTTTGCCTTCGATGACTTTCAATTGGAAGTGAGCCAGCCCGACGGGTCTTGGCTGGCCGTGCCGCTAGTCAATGGCAACTTTGAGGCGCCGGCCCCGGCCGACTCGTCGGCCACACGCCTGCCGGTGGGGTGGCGGCCGGCCGCTGCCGTGGCGGGCTACACCTACCGCGTGGCGGCCGAGGCCGGCACCAACCACTACCTGCTGCTGCGCGGGGCGGGTATCATGCCCTATGGCAGCTACCGCCCAGCCGGCCACTATCAGGTAGCCAACGGCGTGAAGCTCTACTACGAAACCTACGGCCAGGGCCCGCCTCTGCTACTGCTGCACGGCAATGGTGAGGCTATCAACAGCTTTCGCTACCAGATAGCCGAGCTGGCGCGCCACTATCAGGTCATTGCCGTGGATACCCGCGACCACGGCCGCTCGGCGGCCACCAAGGGCGTGCTCACCTACGACCTGTTTGCCGATGACGTGCTAGCCCTGCTCGACGCGCTGCACCTGCCCGCCGCGCACGTTGTGGGTTGGAGCGATGGCGGCAACACCGGCCTGAGCCTATCTCTGCACCACCCGAACCGCGTAAAAAGCCTCGTGACGATGGGTGCCAACCTCACGGCCGATTCTTCGGCCATCGATGGCCGCTTGCTGCGCTATGTGCAGCAGGCCAGCCACCACGGCCCCCAGCGGGCGCGCCGCCTCAACGCGCTCATGGCCACTTACCCCCAGATGCCGGCTGCTTCGCTGGCCGCCCTGCGCGTGCCGGTGCTCGTGCTGGCCGGCGAGAAGGACGTTATCAAAGAGCCGCATACCCGGCTTATTGCGGCCAGTATTCCGGGGGCGCAGGTGCGCATACTGCCCGGCCTCACGCACTATGCCCCGCAGGAAAATCCGGCGCTGTTCAACCAGGTGGTGCTGGATTTTGTGGCCCAGCACCGGTTAGCGCAGGCGGGCGCCGGTGGCATCTACCGTCAGGGTATAGGGGCGGCCTACCACCAGGGCCTCATTAGTCGCTTCGTGGCCCACCGGGAAGCCGTAGCCCACCGGAAAGCCGTAGCGCTGGGCGTAGTGGTCGATAAGCTCATAGGCCGAGTGGCCGAAGGGTACGGCGTTGTCCTTCATGTCGGAGAAGTGGCCCACCACCAGGCCCGCCACCCCGGTCAGCTGCCCGCTGCGGTGCAGGTGCAGCAGCATGCGGTCGAGGTGGTAGAGGTACTCGTCCAGGTCTTCCAAGAACAGGATGCGCCCCGCAAAGCTGGCCTGCGAGGCGGTGCCCGTGAGGGTGTGCAGCAAGCTGAGGTTGCCGCCCACCAGCTCGCCGGTGGCCGTGCCGGGACGGTTGAGCGCATGGGCCGGTGCTTCGATGCCCACGGGCGCCCCAAAAAGCGCGGCCCGCAGGCTGGCCAGCGCCGCCGCCCCGCCTTCCTGCCCAAACAGTACCGGCATCACGCCGTGAATGCTTTGGTAGCCCAGGCGCAGCAAGTGGCAGTGCAGCACGGTAATGTCGGAGAAGCCCGCCACCCACTTGGGACTCTTGGCAAAGTGGCGAAAGTCCAGCTCATCGACCAGGCGGGCGGTGCCGTAGCCGCCGCGCGCGCACAGGATGGCCCGGATACTGGGGTCGTCGAGCTGGCGCTGCACGTCGCGGCGGCGCAGGGCATCATCGCCGGCAAACTGATGGTGGGCCGCGTCGATGCTTTCGCCCAGCACCACTTCCAGGCCCCAGCCTTGCAGGGTGTGCTGGGCCAGCGCCACCTCGGCCGTGCTGATTTTGCGGGCCGGGGCCACGATGGCCACGCGCTGGCCGGCTTGCAGAAAAGGGGGGGCGATGGCAGGCATAGGTAAGGGGAGGGGTTGGCAAGAGTTCACAAAGAAACCATAGCCTGGGCGCTAACCTTACGGCCTTAACCCACGTTGGCAGAAGTCGTTCTTCACCAACCTACTGCCGGGCTGCGGCATCTCTTTTCTATGAAACTACTTCTCCGCATTGCGTTCGGGCTACTGCTGCTGGCCGCTCCCGGCCTGGCTTCGGCCCAACTGGCCCCCATCGACACCACCGGCGGGCGCTACTACCGGCCGGTGTTTGCCGGCGTTACCGTTACCAGCGGCGTGGCCTATGCCACGGCCCCGACCTACACCGGAGCTGCCCAGCAGCTGACGATGGACATCTACCAGCCCACCGGCGACACGGTAAAGCGCCGGCCGCTCATCATCTTCGCCCACCAGGGCGGCTTCTTTGTGGGCTCAAAAACGGATGCCTACATGGTGAATATCTGCACTCGGATGGCGCGGCTGGGCTACGTTACGGCCAGCATCGACTACCGCCTGGGGGCCACCTTCGACACGCTGGGCATTGCGCAGGCGTCTATTCGGGGTATGCAGGACATGCGCGCCGCCGTACGCTTTTTCCGCAACGACGCCGCCACGGCCAAGGCCTATCGCGTGTACAGCAACTACATCATCGTGGGCGGCTCGTCGGCCGGTGCCTTTATGGCTCTGCAAACCGGCTACCTCGATAAGCCCAGCGAAGTGCCCGCCTACGTGGGGCTGGCCGCCCTGGGTGGCCTCGAAGGCACGGGCGGCAACGCTGGCTACAGCAGCGCCGTGGCCGCTGTGCTCAGCCTGAGCGGCGCCACCGAGAGCCCCAGCATTATTGAGGCCGGCAACGTGCCGCTGTGCAGCGTGCACGGCACCGCCGACGCTACCGTGCCCTACCTGCAAGGGCGCGTCGGTTCGTTTCTGCCGCCCAAGTATGTATATGGTAGTGGCCGGCTCAACCCCCGCGCTACCGCCGTGGGCGTCCGCAACACGCTGCGCACCCTGAAAGGGGCAGGCCACATTCCGTTCGAGAGCAGCGCCACCTACGCTGATACCACGTTCTGGACCATCCGCGACTTTCTGCGGCCCGTGCTGCGCCTGTCGGGCACGGCGCTGGCGGCGCAGGTGGCCCGCGTGGCCGCGCCCAGCGCGCAGGCCTACCCCGTGCCGGCCCGCGACTACGTGCAACTAGTGCTGCCCGCAAACTGGCGCGACTTGGGCTCGGCTCAACTCTTCGATATGACGGGCCGCATGGTGCGCCAGTTCACGCCCCAGGCGCAGCAGGTGCAGCTAGCGCGCGGCAGCCTCGCGGCCGGCATCTACTCGCTACGGTTTGCCGGCCAGGCGCCGGCCCGTATCGTGTTTGAGTAAAGCCTGCTCGTAAGCAAGCGGCCCGTCGTGCTTCGTATAGCACGGCGGGCCGCTTTGTTTTTAGCGAAAGGCTGGCTACTGATACTGCCGAAGCGTCTCGACCAGCACCCGGAAGTCTTTCGGGTAAGGGGCATCAATTTTAATGGGCTCGCCGTCCAAGCCCGTAAAGCCTAGCTCCTTGGCGTGCAGCGCAAAGCGCTTGATGAACGGCTGCTCGGTTTCGCCCTCCTTGAGATTAAATTTCTTCTTGAGCGAGGAAAGAAAAAAATCCTCGCCACCGTAGAGCGTATCGCCCACAATGGGCGTCTGCACATAGGCCAGGTGCAGGCGTATCTGGTGCATGCGGCCCGTCACGGGCTCGCACTGCACCAGGGCGTGGCGGGCGAAGGTTTCGAGCGTTGTGAAGCGCGTTTCGGCCGGCTTGCCCTTGAAGGCCAGGCGGGCCTTGCCACTCTTGGTAGTTTCGATATTGCGCTCTACCACAAACTTTTCGAGCGGCGGCGCGCCCCAGGTTACGGCGTGGTAAACCTTGCTTACCTCGCGGTTCTCAAACTGCATCGAGATGTGGCGGTAGGCCTCGGGGTGCTTGGCCAGCACGAGCGCGCCGCTGGTGTCGCGGTCGAGGCGGTGGCCCACCTGCGCATCGTCGGCATAGTCGCGGGCCAGCCGCAACAGGCTGGGCGCCACGCCAATGCGCTCGTCGAGGGTGGAGAGAAACGGGGGCTTGTTGACGACGATGTAATCGTCGTTCTCAAACACAATGAGGTCTTTGAACTTGGGTGGCTTCATGCGAACCACAAAGGTACGACGGCCAAAACCGCCGTTCTATTTCACTTCTTTCGGCCGGGGCAGCTTAAACTCCATCGTGGTGCCCTCATCGAGCACGCTCTTGATGTGAATCGTGGATTTATGCGCCTCCACAATGTGCTTGCTGATGGCCAGCCCCAGCCCCGAGCCCCCCGCCGCGCGCGAGCGGCTTTTATCGACCCGGTAGAAGCGCTCGAAAATGCGGGCCTGGTGCTCGGGCGCAATGCCGGCCCCGTTGTCGCGCACGGCCACCC
>Ga0160427_10000971_pt1 | contig 17511 bp, 21 predicted proteins | sample SolpanmetagenomL_FD_108194 | JGI IMG/M metagenome (GOLD analysis project Ga0160427, IMG submission 108194) | Solar panel surface microbial communities from Lawrence Berkeley National Laboratory, California, USA - L | ecosystem: Engineered > Built environment > Solar panel > Unclassified ...
ATTTCTACCGCCCGCAACCGCAGAACCACCTTCCCACGCCTATCCACACACCGACACAAGAGTTCTACTTGTCCGACGGGCGCATCGTGAGCAGAAGAAGATCAGGCATGGATACCACAGACTCAGTTCAGGCGGCGCACAAGGCGCTAAGACCTTTGTTGACGGGGCACTCTTCGAGCATAGGTGACTTTGCGCCTGAGATTCCCGCTACACCTCGTGGTACAAGTCAAGATGAGGAGCAACAACTGAATGCTATGAATCAGGCATCTGGTAAGACTATTATATCTCTCGGTTTGCTGTAAGATGGCATAGGCACTTTATACTGACATCATCACAGCGTCGCGGCGGGTGCCAAGTTTTGACAGAACAATGTCCGACATTTATCAAGATGAACTATACAACCCGAATGCTGCCCCTATAGCGCCGGCACCTACAAAAGGGAATGCATCAGCTTTACTAAGTCCATACCGGACCATCGTCAACGACCGACTACAAGCCGCAAACGAAGCGCGTTCGACGGAGTCGCCTCAGTCTGCTTCGCGAGCCACATCACCTTTTCGTCAGGGTTCACCTTTTGCACCAGCATTGCATGGTTACGGTCCTATCGGTTCTGCCGCTGCAGCTCGTCAAAGACAGAAAGCGGAGGCGGATGCTCTTGCGTATCATCAACACCATGCTCGAATGGAAGAGACAACACCCAACACAATTTCACCGAAAGACGCATTGCTGGAGTACAACGAAGTCGAAGACCAAGGCCCTGCATTATTCCCAGCATCTACGAATGTTTCAGAGAGTTCGAACTTCGAGTCGACTACGCCCATGTACGGACCTATCGGAGTCAAAGGCGGTAAGCCTGGACCGCCAAGCTCGAACCAGTTTGCATATCCCGCTGCACCTGCAAGCGCCAACCCAGATTACACGCGCTACATGCCACCACCAGCACAGTTTCGCGCCATCAATACATCAGCCAGCAGTAGCCAGCAAGATACTACAGATTATCCAGCTCATTTAGTATCCATGGAGACGAGTCGTAGTGAAGCAGATTCCGACTCTCCAATATACGACAATCAATCTGATAGACAAGAGTACAGCAAACCACAAGGCACTAATGCAGACTCTGGCTCCTACACTTGTCCGTACAGCGGATGTACCAAGCGCTTCTCTTCAGGTGCGCTACTGCAAAAGCACAAGCGCGATGAACACCGCACTGTTGCCTCGGCCACTTCCTCGCTGCCTGTAACAACGCCGGCCACCACATCCGCATCTGCCTCTCCTACACCAGCATCGTCCACCACACCCACCACATCAGGCATAGGTGCGCCACCGCTCTCCCCCGACTCGGCTGCAGCGCGCAATAATGCCAATGGTCCTCATCGCTGTGACAAGATCAACCCAAGCACAGGCAAATCATGCAATACTGTCTTTAGTCGACCGTACGATTTGACAAGACATGAAGATACGATACATGGACAAAGAATGAAGGTCAGGTGTCAGTATTGTACCGAAGAGAAGACATTTAGCAGGAACGATGCTTTGACGAGGCATATGAGGGTCGTTCACCCGAATGTTGAGTTTGCGGGCAAGCATGGCAGGAGGAGGACTGGTGGGCCTTTGGAGGGATGAATTTAGTATGTTGTTTGCTTCGATGAGGAAAAGTGTTGGATTGCGACAGCATAAACAAATTGTGCAAGGAAGGATGTGCCATGTAATTGTATAACGAGGAGGAATTCTACATGATGACAAAGATGAAAGGTTACCAGGATGACACGACGACGAATAACAGGCGTTTTCCAGGGCGGAAAAAGGGTAGAAACATGTTACTTCTTTCTTCACTGTACTTTATTATCCATCTGCTACTGTATAACTAAAGCTTAGCTTTGTAGCTCTACTCGGCAGTGTAGGTTATCAATTAGATCACCACTTCCAGATTACTCTCTTGCTGCATTCTATACACGAAGAAATGTTCAATTCGATCGAGGTTCAAATCAAAAACGAAAGTGCTCAAGCTAAGCCTGGACAAATCTTCATGCTATGGCGTCCCGACAGCAAGGTAATGTTGAGCATCATATCGCCTACAATTAAGTCTGAGAGCTAGTCGTCTCTAAGCAAGAGCGATCGTTGTGCTCTCTATCTTACAATACAGCCACATATGTGACTATAACATGATGCTACACACCATCACTTCTTCTTCCTCCCTTCACTTTTGATCATATCCGGCGGCGCACCATTCCCCGTCTTCGGATCGACAAGTCTCACTCTCTTCCCTACCCCACTCCTCCTCCTCATCCTCGCCGCCCTCTTCTCCTCCCACACCCGCCATCCAATCTCAACCAAATCCTCTTCACACACCAAATCCCTTATGCGCGCCATCCTCACAATCCCCAACTCCAGCGCCCACTCAACCCATCCACTCCATCGCAGCCAGGACACGAAGAAGAAGTATGCCACTCCGAATGATGACCCGGCCAGAAGACCAACAAGAACTTGTTTAGGCGTGTGGTAGGAGAGGTAGATGCGTGAGTAAGCGGTTGCGAGCGTCAGCGTCGTGACGATGACCGAGAGCGCGACGTTCTTGAGCAGTGGATACCGCAGTTGCAGTGACAGTATCGTACTAGGCGAATGCGTGTACGGACTCGCATGTTTCTCACCATCACTATCCCACTCAACCCCATCACCATTCGTCGCCGCCGCTGCCGACAACACAGCCGGACTCACAGGTCCATTCTTCAACACCCCGCCACTAACCCGCCTCCTATGCACCTGTCCCCCCATGCCCATGCCCATACCCCCACCACTCGCATCCCCGCCAACACCGCCTGCATCCCCATCCGGCCGCAATCGCACCCATAGGAACAAAATAACGTAAACGCCCCAAAACCCGACAAATTGGGCGTGGCTGCTTGGCATACCATACCCCGTTTTCACTTCGCGGATTAGACTGGGTCGTTCCTCTTTGATGAGGCGTTTGAGGCCGAAGTTGAGGGCTTCGCAGGCGAGTTGGCCGGAGAGGAGCAGGAGAGCTTCGAGTTCGCGCGTCGATAGGATTAGGAGGATGTAGGAGCCTAGTAGAGATTGGGGCAGGAGGGCGAGGTAGGCGGAGAGGTGGGAGAGGGGGTCTGTTGGGTTCTGGTTGTTGATGAGGTTGGTTAGCTTGTGTGGTGTGAGGAGTGTGATGTTTATGGATGTGGTGCTCACGTAGTGGACGTGGAAGAGCGAGAGAGAGGCCAGTGGCTGTGGCTCGGGTGAGGCCATGGCGACGCAACTGGGAGCGTGGCTTTCTTTCTTGGCAATGTGACTGTGAAACAATGGTCAAACAAGCAAGGATACGTAGTGACATGGTTGCTACCGCGGCTTGGACCATTTAACGGCTATACTGATATTTCAAAACGACCTCGCATGTGTTGATATGATTCCATCCACCCGGTTCATGTCACTTCTAACTCTCTTGTCATGTCTGCCATTGCTTTGCTTATACTTTTTGCGGTATCGAGTCGTTTGTCTATACCTTCGTCCGGGATTCAAACAGTCCTCGCACATAATGTACCAGCTCTGACTTCATCGCATTATGATCGGTTAACAGTGAGTCAAGTGCAGCCCTTTCCTTCTTGTGATATGCATTACACCTACACTCTAAGCTTAAAACTTATTCTCTGCTCATTCCCATACCTCAGTTCGATGACATTTTCCTCCCCAATACAAATACATCCCCACCATTTCTCAAAACCCCCTACCACAATCTCAATTTCACCTCCTTCGCACTCTTCAATACAAGCTCCGCTCCACAATCATCACCACCAATCGACACAGATTGCGCATCCTCCGGCACGAACGGCCTTGTAGCTTCACGCCGTCCAAACGAAGCATGGCCACGATTTCTGCTCGACGCCGAGCTCGCTGCCAAAGCAGGGCTTGCACCGTTCTTCAGCCTTCATGGCTTCTCACAGAAACCAGTTGGTTACGTCAAGGCCGGAACGAGACTTTGGGTGCATGCTCTAGGCGTCGTTGATCACGGCACTGGCACCAGTGATCTAGCAGAAGCCAGATCACCGCCACATTCCATACCCATCCACCACAATAGTAGCCGCACAGACTGGGCCTCCGATCGCTACGAAATCATCTCATCATATACGCTCGTCACAGTAGTGCAAGGGGATGGATATACCGATAATTTCTATCTCAACATGAGTGGCTTGTTCCCTGGATTTGGGGAAATGGTCAATATGGTTGAGGTGTTTGCGGAGGCGCCGACGGGTGAGGATGAAGAAGGGTTGTATACTGGGTTTGAGGATTGGGTGTTTTGTATTGATGATTTGGTTGTTGAGTGGATAAGTGATGAGGAGGTTGATGGATTGGGAAGAAGGGTTGGTGATGGTGGACGGATGACGATGAATGAGGTGAAGGTACTGTATCAGAATGAAGTGGTTGTTTCAGATCGAAAGACGAGATTCATGCAGGTGCAGGTCGACATATAATGGCATGGTGACCTAAACAAAGATGCTCGCAATTGTGATTGTTCCTGGAACACCTTATGGCGCTAATATTCGTCATACACCAGATATGAGCTTCGTCACTCCTAACGACTCCGCAGCAAGGTGAAACTCAGGCACTGGATAGGGAGGAGCCTGAAAATCTAAGTTGACCTCCGCAGCTAAGGCGATGTCCGGTAAATTGCTAAGAGAGGTTCTAAGTGTCAAGAAAACAGTAACACCATCTGCATAATTAACTGGTGGCGACAAAGGAGCACACGGGGCTTCCATCCATCATTATCGAAGCCCTCCATGTATTCAGCCCGACGTTCACAGCCCCGACAGCCCTAACTTTCACGGATCGCGAGAAAGCTATGCAATATGAATGCATCACCAGGTTCCATGCTGTTACACAAACGACTCATAGCTTGAAGCATTACCACCTCAAGAGGTAGGATCAAAGTTGTTCAAATAATCACAATTTGGTTTTGCTTGAGTAATATTTCGATTCCAGGTTGTAGATTCTATATGTGGTCAAGAGTGTAGCACGTTCTCATCACGCTGACGGCGCTTACACTTTCGATTCAATGGTCTCGCCGAAGTCTTACGAAGGATTGTTCGTGTGCCGTGTCGACCCTGTGTGACGTGCGCTGGGCTCAGAGGTTGCCGCGAGTAGGTTGTCAGTATAGTCGCTACCTCAACTGCAAAGAAGCCAATTGCGCCTGCTCTCCAAGAAGAATTCTTCAGCATGATCAGGATACTCGATTCGTGCCTATATCTGGTCGATGTAGACTTGGGCAGGTCAACGGGCCGAAGTGTGCCCGGTCAGTTTGTGTGGATGACGCAGCGTAGGTATTCCTCTATCATCAGGCTGTCGTGGTGAGCGTGGAGAGGGTTTGAGTTTAGGTCTCAAGGTCGTAAGCTTGAACGAGGTAGGAGTGAATTGGAATAAAAGAGTAATAAGATTAGTTTATACTGGCAATCGCCTTTGGCCATTATCATCACCGTCGAAATCTTTCGCGCCATCTCATGATAGCAGACTGTGTGCGTTCCGTGTGACTCCTCCCTATGCAGCATTCTACTCACCACCTTTTACCGCCTCGATCCTTGGTCCTGCTCCGGGTGCTTAGCCAACCATGCTTTGTCCTGATCATGTGCCGCTCTCAATCCTTCAGCAGCTTGCCTATTCACTCGTTAGCTCTCATTGAGATAAGTTGTCGTGGAGCATTCGTGGCGTCTTACGCAAAGTGATCAGCTGCAGCAGGATTCGACGCCGTCTGGGACTTTGCAGCAATCTGCTCCGCAAGCTCAGGCTCATCATCCAGTGCAACCATTCTGCCAGGGACAGAAGCTGCCGATTGAGTTGGATTCGGTACTGCTGCGTCCTAAGATTGGTAGTGAGCAGACTAGCCATCAAGTGATAGGCTATTCTTGATTTACATTGTTAGTGGCAACGCCTGCCACATAGTGACCCATCGCAGAATCCGTCTTTGCAGCCGCAGAGTCTTTGGGGACCTGAACGAGTTTGTCAGACCGAGTGTTTCTTGTTCAGTTTTAGGCTGTTCAGAGGATGGGTGATTGAACCTTTTCAGCAGAAATTTGCGGGTTATTTTGGCTATCACGTTCGTGACGCTCACCTTGAGCGGCTTTGAGCTGGGAGAGGAGAGGGTCATTTGTGTCCATGTTGAGCTTTCTTTGCCTTTAGTAAATTTGATCTAATATTACTGTTAAGCATGTCCAATAGTTGAAACAAAATCGTGACGACATACGTTCAATGCTCCGGAGCTCGACTCCGCCAGCCCCACTTCTCCATCGTGTTTTAAGATTGTTTCATCTTTCTGCCTCAAAATTATGGCCGGTAGATGCCTAGATTGCCCACCTCCCTCCTCAAGCAAGCAAGAGCAATCGATCCATGCCTAGTCTTCCTCCTTCCAACATGCCGTGACCTAGCAAGTGCTCGCAACGAGCTCCGCTGGCTCAAAGAACACGTGGAATCAAAAGCCGTGACGAATGGTGTAGCATGCAATTCGGCGACCGTACGGCATGAGTTACGGAAACTGAGCAGGGAGAGAGGTAGAGGAAAACCATTGCAGTATATACTCGGGAATGAGTATTTTGGTGAATTGGAATTGAAAGTTAGACCGGGTGTGCTTATTCCACGGTTCGTACCAATATATGTTTTACAGTTTGAATGCTCCAGCTGATCAGTATCTTGCGTCAAAGACCTGAAACAGCAGACGCAATCACCCACCTTGTTAGTCGTCTTCAATTCCGCAAAGGGTTGCGCGCATCAGAGCGACACTTGCGCATCCTCGATCTCTGTACAGGCAGCGGTTGTATGTCTCTACTCCTCCACGAGAGTATCCGCAAAACCTTCCGCAAAGTCAGCACCTCAACAGTCGGCGTCGACATATCCCCTAAAGCACTAGCACTCGCACGCGCCAACCTCAAACACGTCGGTTTCACCACTAGGATCCAATTCAAGCACGCAGACATTCTCAGCACCGATCACAGTAACCCGGCTTCTATCGACAACGTCCTCAAGGGCAGCTCATTCGACATCATCGTGGCCAATCCACCATACATATCGACCTCGGCATTCTACAAAGAAACAGCAAGATCCGTGCGCAACTATGAGCCACGCTTAGCACTCGTCCCAAATCCAGGTACAGCACCCACTAACCATCCAAGTCCAGCCGAGAACCCACACCTAGGCGACACATTTTACCCGCGCCTCGCCTCCATAGCCAATAGCACCAACACCTCCCTGATCTTAATGGAAGTCGGTAGCATGACGCAAGCAAAACGCATCGTCGCTCACTTTGCCTCCCTCACTACCCTCAGCCCTTCCGGCCAAGTAGTTCCAGCCTGGCACGCCATAGAAATCTGGTGCGATGGTATTCTAGCCGAAGGTGCGCAAACACGACGAATCCATCGATCGGGTCTCTTCCACATCCCTATTGTCGGTCCGAAGGAGATTACGCATGGGAGAACGGTGGTGTGTTGGAGAAATGAAGCAATGTATTGGTTACACACTGATTGCTATATTGATGGATATTGGCATCAGGACGAGAAGGTCTATGTGCCTTGGGCGTTTCCAGTTGGGAGTGATTTTAGAACGTTCTCACCTGGGTCTGGGGATAAGCCGGCGGAGTGGTTCAATCATGTGAGGGAGGTATCCAAGATAAGGAATCGTAAGGTCGAAACATCAACGGACGAAGAGGTTTATGCGTCACCACATTATTCTCAAAAAAGTCTGGCAGAGAGGAAGCCATAATATATTATATTAGTATCTATGTACGCCGTGTGACTTCTATTGAGTATTCTTGAATCAAGACATTTGTAAAAGCACAAGGCATCAACTCAATTCCACAAAGCCAGATACTTATTGGCAGAGTCCTCATGTAACTTTTGAGGTGACACAAAGGTTACAACAGACTTTCATCAAGATCAAGGCCAAGAGAAAGAAGTAGCAAATGGAAAGAGGAAGAAGTCAATTCATTGAAGGAATTAAGCTAGGTATCCACCTTGCGTCCAAAGTCCACTTGCATCCCCCATTCTCAATCACACCAACCCGTCGATCCAGTACACATCATGCCAAGTGAGTGTGAGTGAAGACCTTGACAGAGGTGCTCCTCTCGATGTAAGTCTGGTCAAACGAAGACTTCAAAGCACAAGCCTGCTCATAAGCATTGACAAGAGGCAGGTAGAAACCTGGAGAAGATGGTCAGCACAAGTCAATGAGAGACAGCTTTGCTGAGCAAAGTGACGTACCATCCTTCTTGCATTCGTGATATTGAGGCTTGTAACATTTGACAGCTTGTTGAAACTGGTAGCATTGGCAGGCAAAGTCGCTAGCCGTGCAGATGTTCCTTGGTTGGTGAGCAGCGATACACTGTTGAATCTCCCCGTCACGTCCATTGTGCTTCTTCTGGCAAGTGCTGCCAATGATGACGTTTTTGTTGCCAGTGTTCACATCGACGAAAGGCGCGACAGTTGCCAAGGGAGCCGAACCAGAGTAGACAGTCGTAGAGACAGTCGAAACAATCGCTGGTGGAGAGTGGGTAAGGCTGGTATAGGTAGCGGTAACAAGGGAAGTGGTCGGAATGGGTGAGATGGTCATGGCAGAAGTCGAAGAGACCACGATGGGAGGCAGGACGTTGTCAGTCGAGTAGGTAAGAATCGTGGGAAAGACGGTCTCGATAGGCACAGCTTGGGTGACCGTGACAGCGCTGGTGGCAATCGAAGTGACGACAGGCACATAGGACATTGAGCTGACAGTGCTGACTGGCACGAGGCTGACAGAGAGGGCCGATGTCTGCGACAAGTTGAGATGGTTAGCATAGTTGAGTGTCAATGAGCTGGAGGATGAAGAAACCTGAGGACGAGGAGCAGCCAAAGCCGGAAGTCCAAAGAAGGGAGCCAAGATGGCGAGAAGAACTGAGTGCTTGGTGGGAGCCATTGCAAAGTTCGACTTGTTTCGACGAAAAGCTGACAGAGAAGAGAAGTTGTTGTTGTAAGAGATGAGATATAGCAACCGCGAAGAATGAGAAGCAAAGCAAAGACAAACGTTGATTAAGTCTGATGGAGAAGCGAAGATGTTGATGATGATGATGAGAAGAAGAAAGAAAGGAAATGGAAGCAGATGAAGAATTGATGGAAGTTATATATTATTCCAGGCTGAATTCCAGGGCAAGCGCAGAGTGGGTGACTTCCTTCCTCTTTCTGTTCGGCATCGTCCGCACGATGTCATGTCCCAGAAGTTGGAGACACCAGATACAGCAAGAGCACAACGTCGACGCCAAGACTGGTGATAACTCGTTACTTTGCGAGACTCCAGCGAAATGCAGGATTATTAGATTTCTCGAAGCCGACAGAGATGAGATGAAATACGAATCAAAAGAAAACATGTTTCAGAACTGCCTCAGCAGGACTCGCAAGCCCTCGATCACAAGATTATGAGGTGACATTTACAATCTCTATACTTATCAATACAAACCTCCTTGTAACAACATCATATACCCCTCACACCCTCTCGTTGGTTCTACTCATACCTCGAACCAATCCATTTTCCTCGTCTTTAGAATGCCCATTTGATGATTCCAACTCCAATGATCGACCACTCGCAGCTGCTGCTTGTTCCAATGCTTTCCTGGCCTCTTCACGCTGCTTGATGCTTTCTTTCTGCAGGGCGATATAGATAGCACTGCTGACAATGAGAGTACTTCCAAACATGCTGGTTAGGTTGGGGTTAGTACCAAAGACGAGCTTGTCGAATATAAGAGCAAAAATCATCTGGGTATAAACCATAAGTGTGGCACGGCTGCTCTTTTCCAATTGTAGTCCGGCAGAAAGTAAAAACTGCATAGCAAAGCCACAGCAGCCAAGGAAAATAAGGTAGCTCCATTCCTCTCCATTAGCTGGCAGTATGAAGTCAATGCCAGGCAAAACAATCATCGCAATAGCTGAAACAACAGTGCAAAAGGCGCAAAAGTAGGTAACGCTGAGCAAAGGATGTGCTTGCTTTCCAATCCAGCGCATAGTAGTGAAGGCCATGGCTGATCCAAGAGCACCAGAGATCGCAACCAGCACAGCAATGAAGCGCTGCCCGCTGGTAACATGTGAATATTCTGAGTGTGCATTCGATAACGCGGCGTCGTCCGTGCCATCCGCAGGCACATTAGCTCCAACGTTGAAAAATGTCGTAGGCCGAGCAATTAGTGTCACACCAATGAAAGAGATCAGAGCGCCAATCTGTTCCAGTCGAGTAAAAGGTTCTCGCAGTAGTATTGCGCAAGCGAAGCAAGAAAGAGAGGGAGCAATGAACGTGACGACCGTGGCATCAGCAAGCGGAATGTATAGGAGGGAGTCTAAAGTCGAGATGTTAGCTTTGTTCTTCAGTCAGGCTTTGAAAATACTTACAGTACATCCCAAACACGCCAAAGAAACCACCGACACCTCTTAGCAAGAGGAGCCATCTTACTTCAGGCAAACCAAAAGGAAAGTGTGGTGTCTTGCTCCACCACATGTACGAATAGCATAATGTCGTCGTGATAGTCATGCGGACGAACAGAATCTGATCAACCAATTAGCCCATGCTGCACTCATGACTTGCTGCACTCTCCGCACCTGGAATGGATGCATGCCCTGTCCATTGTTGCCCTTGATCTCGAGTATTCTTGTTGTAACATTCATGAGCACACCAAAGACCTGAGCCAGCAGGACATAGAAGACACCCTTATTGCGCTCGTACAAAGACAAAGCTCCGCTCGGCGATTGATTGTCCATGGTGAAGATATTCTCGAAAAAGCTCTTCCTGTTTCAGATTCGGACTAGTATACCAGTATATGGCGTGAACCCGAGTCTGTGTCGTGACGGGAGTTCGACAATGACAATCGAGAAAGTCGTCTCCGCTTTGTGAGATGAGAAGAGGCCTTCGATAGGAGGAAGGCGAGCTGAGGAAGCTAGCTCTAGGTGAAATTGTTCAGACCGGCTGATAAATCATGTGGATAAATAATGTAGGTGGTTGTTGTCGTCGAGGAGTGGTGTTCGGTGGGGGCGTGGACTGGGAGGAGTACTAGCCTGGGCGGAGGTGTGATGGCGAGAAGAAAAGCCAATTGGCAAGCTGAAACAAAAACAAGACGAGCGCAGAGGCTACATCTTCAATATGTGGTTGATGATCGGCCTCTCGCTCCAATGTTAACTCTTGGCATCACACTATCAGGGGCGCTAGAGACTTGGCATGCACGACGACGAGATGACGCGCCTCCTGGAAAAGTCTCCAACAAGCATGAGTTCTGAGCGTGACGACGATGAGGTCCTCGGAGGAGGATCACTCACAGTCGAAGAGGTCAGGCAGAGTGTTGAGGATTATCCAGATTATGCACCACAGAAGCTGGAAGACTTGGACCCTTTTCGCTATGACGACCTGCCGGAGACATTACGCAAGCGTCGAGAGGACAAGAAGTCTGCAGTATCATTGACGAAAGATGAGGCAGTAAAGCTTGTAGAGTGGAAGCTGTGCGTATGCCCGCGTTCCTCAGCGTGGTTCAAGTGACTAATAATAGAATAGCAAGCATGGCAAGTTTCGGCCAAACTTGATGAAGCTCGTTACAAACAACAGTGAAGCAGCTGTAAAGGAAGCCACCGAGAGTGCTTTTGCCCATGCAGAGCCCCTCAAGGCTTTGGACATTCTGACAAAGCTAAGCGGTATAGGACCCGCAACAGCTTCCCTGCTACTTTCGGTCAATAGTCCTGAAAGTATTCCATTCTTCTCAGACGAGCTGTTCCGGTTCGTTCATCTTGAGAAGAATGGCAAGGGTGAGATGATTGGCTGGGATCGCAAAATAGCATACAACAAAAAGGAGTATACTCAGGTATATGAGACATGTACTCGGCTACGAGATGGTCTCAATGCGAAAGCTGCTTCAGATGAGCAGATCAGTATGCTTGATCTTGAGAAGCATGCCTACGTTTTGTCTGCAAAGCGGAATTCGGTGCCAAAAGCAGGTAATGACAAAGGCACGAAGCGGTCTATGGAGGAGGCGAATGATGATAACAACATTCCCAAAGTTGAGACTACAGAAAAGAAGAGGCGCACGCGGAGTACGAAATGAGCGATTTGGAGTAGTCTTTGTGGCAATCCTTTCCACAAGTATTGCAGCTTTGCAGAGACTACATACCATACAGCTTCCCATTGTTTGCCACTATCCGGATTAATTTGCATGGAGATGGACGTGATCTGTAGGACAACGTTTCGCTCTTTCTCTTTATGTTTCAGGTTTGCTTCGAGTACAGCTAACCCCACCCCGCGTCATCTCCGATCTCAAGCTTGCGACTCGAACTCAACATCAAGCTCTGCCACCGACTGGTGTCATCCTCCTTCCACTTCTTACCATACGTTTCGTCATTACTTGGACGCTCTCTCAGGCTGTTCACCCCTAACCGCACGACATCGTCATGCCGAAGCATCGCGACTCGACAAAGCCATCCTCGAACAGGGCCGAGCCATATACTCGCCGGGCCAATGTAGCTAAAGATCCTCCAGCCGACACCCCCACGTCAGAGAACGAGGAAATGCCCTTGGCAGCGCTTTCCGAGAAACGCATGGACCACCGTGATGAGGTGATGCAAATACTGTTCAATAATCTGACCAAGACTCTCAAAGACGAACGCGAGTTCCGCCAAAGGTTGCTCAAAAGATTGGAAGCGCTTGAAAGCAAGCAAGAGGCACAGGAGAAAACTCAAAAGGAACAAGCTGAGAAGATGGACGGGCATGATCGAACATTGTCTGAAGTTGATCAGAACATTGCTGATATCACCTCGCAATGGGAAGACGATCTAAATGACATGGTGGCACATTCCGAGAAACAGATTAACGAGAAGTTCGGCCAGTTTGGGGCAAGATTAGATCATGTCGAGTCTGGCTTGCAGGAGATGAAAAGAGTGCAGAATGGTGCGGTAGTTTCTGATCCGTTCCAACATTCTGAAGATTGGGACCCATTCGCCGGGGAGGACGAGGACGAAATTGAGCTGTCAGGGACATCAACAATTTCTGCTAACCCAGCACAAGCCAAAAGGGATAGCTTAGGCCATGTGCCGCGTTTCATTCGCAACCTTTCAAAGAAGATCAAAAAGTATTTATTCATCCAATATTGTTGAATCAAGCTCTAATAGCTAACGTTTAGTTACTCCAGAAAGCACCTGGGTTCGTTCAAGCCCCATACCACAATACCTCCAAAGCCCAATGCTACCAAACGTGGTGCCAGTAGCCAAGAGTTGTAAGAACAGCGCACGTCACACAAGCCTCCACTGGTGTACTGAGAGACTCTCTTTCGAAAGCAGTGGTGTGATCCCTCAATCCTCGCCTTCACCGAATCCACAGCCTTTGACTGCCGATCTATCTTCTTCGGTGGTCCCTCAAGAGAAACTTACAATGTTTGCAAACACGCAAGAAGCTATGCCGAACAAACGATCGGGCGGGTACGACTCGCCGATCGAATCGCCAGTTTTCTCGAAGAGGCACCTTTCGCCATCATTATGCTACGAGGTAGATGCTGCAGCGGACCAGGAGCGCATATCCGAGTACTTGACAGAAACTTATGAGCAGGCCTGGTTCTCCACATACACAGAACGTTACCATGATTTGCTTGTCGAAGAACGTCCGCCTGTACCTCTATCGCCATCATTATTTTACGACGTGGATGCTGCCGCTGACCAGGAGCGTATATATGATTACTTGACACATGATCAGGAGCCCTGGCCAGCTGCATACATTCAAAGTCACTACGATTCGCTTACTAAAGAACGTCCCCCAGTACCTCTTTCACCCTCAGCTTCTTACGACGAGGGTGCTACGAAATGGGACTGGGAGCGGATCGTTGCGAATGCAGATTTGAGTGGATATCCTCGAGGAAAGCTTGCGACTCAAAATCAGCTTTATGAATTGCCTTGACGTACTACATCGAGACCACAGGTGTGTTTGTCGAAGGAGCACAAAGGCAACCTCTCCATCGCTTCCTTGTACAGAACGTCATCACTGACACGACTCAAGTTTTCAGTACATCATGTTTACCATAGCACAACAACACGATCATAGCCGGAAGTCAAATCGATATCACCACCTTTATAGATTGAAGAATATACGCCACAAATCCTTTCCCAATGCTCCGTTCATGCCCACTGACTCCTCGCTTGCTGTCCCGTGTCATTTTCACGCCATCGTTGCCGTCTCATACACCATAACTACTGCCGTCTTGATCACGCAAACTTGCCCATCACTCGTAAACAACCCAGTATCAGTCACTGTACTCGGTGGCTGTCCTGTTGTTGACGTCGACCATGTGCCAGCACTCCCAGGTCCTCCAACAGGCGCAAGCGGTAATGTTGTCGTCGAACCGCCTTGTCCTTGTCCCGTTTCCACTGAACTGCCTCCGCCGCTACCATTTGTGCCCGGAGATTGGTTCCCGCCAATGTTGATAGTGGTAATAGAGACAGAAGAAGATGATGAAGATGAAGAAACAGCAGCAACCCGTGCGACTGCAAATGATTGGGATGTATATTGGCTTACACCATTCGACCCTATCATTTGCGATACCTGGATAGCGTAATTATCTGCTGGAGAAAGAGAGGATGGCACGTTCCAGGTATAATTGCCGCCTGTGGCGTTGGTGGTGAGTGTTGCTATGGATGTTGGACCCGACTGTTCAAAATAGTTAGCTGAGTGTCATGCGGTATGTATGTTCTGATTGTGCAAGGTGACTTACAGCATACAACCCATTCACAGTCACCGAAGCAGACCCCGTAGCTGAAGCTGTGCTTGTCGAACTTGTGGTAGTGCTAGTAGGAAGACGAACGAGCACCAATGTCGCGGATGCCGTGAGATCTCCTACGGTATACTGTATCACGAGCTCTGAGCCTAGCGTGACGGTGAGGTTAGAGGACCCGCTTGCCCCGGGACTGGCGGCGAAGGTGAAGGTTTGTGTTGCTGATGGTGCGGCTGTTGTGGTTGATGGAGTTGTGTTCGAAGTGGTGGCAGGGCTATTCAGTGTGCCGCCCGAGGCTGTGACGGGGGAGACGGAGGGAGTGGCGCGGATGGGTGTGCTGGATGGGCTTGAAGTGGTGGTTGGGCTGGATACGGATGGTGATGATGTTGACGCCGTTCCCATCAAGGCCGAGCCTATTGCTGCCGTGGCCATTGATGCAGAGCCCAATGATGCCGACCCAGTTGATGCCGTGCCCATTGAAGCAGAGCCCATTGACGTCGTGCCTGTTGATGCTGCGCTCGTTGACGCCGTACCCATTGAAGCGGCACTCGTTGATGTCGTGCCCGTTGATGCCGTATTCGTGGAGACTGTACCCAAAGATGCCGAGCTCGTTGACGCCGTGTTCACAGTCCCCGTCGACGTCGTTGTACCCGTTAATGCAGCTCCACTCGACGAAGTGCTCACCAACGGTGGAAAAGCCGCAAGTGTCGTCGTCGTTGACGAAGAGGTAGCAATGCCACTACTGCTAGTCGAGCTCATACTCGTACTAGTGCTGCTCAAACTCTGCGTCTGTACGCTCATACTCTGTGTCCCATTGCTAAAGTAGGCATCTGTGTCTGGTTGGACACCGAGGATGGTACTGGCGCAAGGAGTGGCGAGACCGATGTAGGAGTAGCCGTAGGAGAGACAGACTTCTATTACGTTGTACCTATTGATGAAGACTTAATATTAGCTGGGACCTGTTCAAGCGGTCACACAGTCACTGCCACTATCGAAATCTCATCACGATCATCACCAAGAACAAATATCTCACAACTTACGCAGTCTGATTACAACTCGCCTGATTCGCCAACTCCTGCTGACAGCCAGGCTCATCATCATACTCCGAATCATCATTCGTCTGACACTCGGTCACGCCATAGGTCGTCAAATCGCAATATCCCGACGCCACAGCGTTAACCTGAGTCAATTGTTGACTGTTGCAGGCAGCGCTTGCCACTTGCGGGTTAGCTGCACAAATATCTGAGGCGACTTTTTCAGGTGTGTATGATGGGGCCTGACGTGGGACGTGCTGGTGACCGGCTGAGACGTGGTGGTTTATAGATGTACGGAAACCGGAGGTGGTGCTTGTGGCGGCGAGTAGGAGGAGCAAGATGTTGCTGCTGCTGCTGGTGTGGTAGCGCATCGTGGCGCTTGAAGGGCGTGAGGAAATTGATTACGAACGAGCACGAAGGGAGGAGAGGAAGAGGCGTAGTGGCGTGAAGAAGTGAGGTGATGGAAGTGCCATGCCATTGTGGATGTCGTTCAGTTTAGGTAGCAACGCGGGTGGGTTCTGCCGAGTGAATCGAGGAGTGAGGAATGCATTGAATGAAAATAAGCATTACTCGTACATATTGTTTCAACTTGCACCCCTTGCATTACGCACATCACTGTGCAGTACGCGCAGCTACGTAACTCTTCATTGACTTATCGTTGCGGCTAAAAGCTTCCTCTGCCACGTCCCATGACTCTCTTCTGACTACCAAACGCAACGTAAGAACGACTGGGAGGAATGTCACCTTGAGGTGAACCAATGAAAGTGTAGAACGGGCGTCCGATGAGAGATTCATCATCCTCTATAAGAGTGGAGTTGACTGCCTTGACGTACCGATGGTATAGCTCTTGACTTCCTCTTACCGAGGGGAAATAGAAGCTGGGCGAAGTGGACGAAACTTCGATACCACTGAACACCATATCCTGAGCGGTTGTGCCGTAAGTAGTGGCAATACCAGCAGCTGGACTTGCTTGATAGACTGCGCTTCCGTTTTGCGTTGTGTAGAGATTGCTTCCTTGAAATTGTGGGAAGCCACGTTGAATACTGGGAAGGACATCGAAGGACTGAAGGCCTGATGGGAAGACGGGCTGGCCTGCAATCTTGATTGACTGGCCTCGTTCGAGATTCGCAGTAATGGTATAATTGCCGCTCGTATCAGTAGTATATGTTGAGTTGACTGTGATTGGATAGCTGATCTGCCTCAAATAGCCCGCCGAAGCAGCATCTGTGCCAGTAGTGCTTTGTACGTTGACTCCGTTGTTGCCATATGCTGTTAGTTCACCGTCATTAGAGTAGGCTAGGTTCTGCATCCAGCTTGCGGAGAAGCTGCTACTCGCAGTGCGGACATAGGAGCTGATGGACAATTGACGCTTAACATCGACACTGTAGGTCAGCGTCTCATTTGCACCAGTTGCATCAGTTCCGATAGATGCGGAGACCGCAATCGATGGAGCGGGCACGTTATGAGCGAGTGTAGAGCCAGTTGTGATTGAGCCAGGACGATCTAGCCACAAGAAGATCTTTCCTGTAATAAGCTACAGCATTGTCAGTATAGGCTTAAATTATCACAATAAGAACGACTAACCCAATAGCTTCCAACAGTCTCGGACAGAGATCCATGACCTTGCCCATCGTCATTGAGGCCAGACACCACAATCTGGAAAGTGTGGTTTCTGCCGTCACAAAGTATCGGTAGGAAGGGAGTGATGTCGATAGTATCCTCACGCAAGTCAAAAGCATCTATACC
>Ga0160427_10000972_pt1 | contig 17510 bp, 15 predicted proteins | sample SolpanmetagenomL_FD_108194 | JGI IMG/M metagenome (GOLD analysis project Ga0160427, IMG submission 108194) | Solar panel surface microbial communities from Lawrence Berkeley National Laboratory, California, USA - L | ecosystem: Engineered > Built environment > Solar panel > Unclassified ...
GGCCGAAAGGCCATGAGCCTGGTGCGCTACGGTTCGGAGCATCTGCGAAATGCCCTGCGCTGGGATCCGGGTGAACTCGCCGAGCTCTTTGCTCTCCTGATCCTTCCTTTCTCAGCGCCAGACACGGCTTAACCCGAAGTTGTCCGCTACTGAACTGAAACGTATCGACTTCTGCCATCAGAGCAGTGTCCCTTTGCTTAAAATCCAGCAATCCGGCCCTGCCGACAGTGAAAGGGGAGGCCGTGAAGGACTCAGGGTTAGACTTCGGGCCATGTTCCGGCGTGCACACCCGAAAGCACCTGCCCAGGCACAGCACGCGGCTCAGCAGGCCCTGACGTTTCTGGGACACGCTGACGTCCTGAGCGCGCATCCTTACCCGACCACGCCTGCCAGTCACAGGCGGGCGCTGATGGGCCTGGTGCGGCTGTGCGTGCTCTCGCTTCAGGGACCGATCCTGGCCGCCCCTCTGCTGGGGGAACAGAGGAAGTCGGACACGGATCTCACTCGTCTGTTCCAGGGGCCTCTCAATCGCCAGGGTCAACAGCTGGAAGACCTGTGGGTGGAAGTTCCTGTGCCGGAGCCGGTTCGGCTCGGTGACGGCCTGGTGCTGACGCGTCCCTGGGAGCCTGAGCGGTACGCCCGCGCGCTGCTGCGTTCAGGACCTGGCTGGCAAGATCCCACCTGGGCACAGCAGGGCGATCAGGATCAGGAACTGTACTTTCCCTGGGGCATTCTCGATGTCGGGAACGGCAACCACAGCGCCGCGAGCGGCCTGCTGCTCGGCGACGGCCAGCTGGAAGCGGAGATCGCCTGGGACTGGACGCCCTGGCCTGCGTGGACGCGAACGCGTCCGGCCTGATCCGTGTGGACACCGGGAAGCTCGTCTCGACCTCCCGGCACTGGGAGCTGCTGGCCCTGGTGGGGCTCGGAAAGCGCCTCACCGCGCTGGCGCAAACGGAATCTTGAAGGGAACCCAGACCCTATGCTGGAGCCAGGAGAACATTCCTCATGACCGACGAACTCATCCTCGCCTCCCAGCTCACGCTGGAAGCAGGACATCTGATCGACTACCACGGGCAACGGCACGTGATCCTTGAAGTGCTGGAGGGCGGCACGCTGACGCTGCGCAACTTCGAGACCACCGCCTGCCTCCAGGTGGCCGTGTCGGACCTGCCGCCCCAGCCCCGCCCGCGCCCGCTGAAAGGCGACCCGGACTACCTCAAGACCGACGAGGTCCAGGACGATCCCCTGAAAATCGCCATCTCCCGCTACCAGACCATCGAGCCCCTCCTGGGACTGGTCGGGCGTGCCCGGACCCGGGCAATCGTGAAGGAGCGGGCCGAGCTGAGCGGCGTGCACCCGGCGACCCTCTACCGCTGGCTGGACGCGTTCGAGACGTCCGGGAAGATCGACGCGCTTTCCCCCAGAAGCCGCCGCGACAAGGACACCCCCAGGGTCGATACGGGCGTCGAAGCCGTCATCCAGGCAGAGATCGCCAGGCTTCACCCGGGTGGCCGCCTCAACGTGCGGGCCCTAGTGTCCACAGTTCACGCGCAGTGCGGGGCGCTGGGCCTGCCTCTTCCGCACTACAACACGGTACGCAACCGGGTCAGGGCGCACGCCGCGAGGGCCGGCGAGGCGGAGGTCGGCGAATCTGGCTGACACTTGCCGAGATGTCACTGTCCGGTATCGACCGCCATTCACACCGACCCCTGTACATTTGTACGGGGGTCGGTGTACTCTGGACCCAGAGGTGACCCCATGGCACACGGCGGGCAGACCATCACCATCAAGATCGCGGGCGACCGGCCCCGCACCACCGGCAGCGGCAAGGACGTCAAGGTCATCCAAGGCGTCTCCGCCGAGCGCTACCTGAGTTTCCTCGAAGCGCCCCTCCGGGCCGAACTCGCCCGCCGCTACCCGGCCGCCGAAGTGATCCTCAGATCCGCCCACGCGCCCAGCATCGAACTCGTCGGCCTGAAACCCGTCGACGAGATCCGCAGCGAAATCGGCGAACTGATCGGGGAGACCCTCTCCGAGTTCACCGGCGAGCACTGAGATGCCGCCCGCCCTCACGCCCAGACGCCTGGAACTGCTCACCGCCCTGCACCGCCTGCTACAGCGGGGCGCCGTCACCGTCGCCGACCTCGCCTCGGCCCTCCGGCTCAGCCGCACCGCCGTCCAGCAGCACCTCACGGCCCTGCGCACCCTGGGCCTGATCAGCGAAGCGAACGGCAAGCACGGCGACCTGACCCTCACCGACGAGGGCCGTCTGGCCCTGCGGATCGGCATTCCCATCTACGGCCAGATCGCCGCCGGGCCACCGATCCTCGCCGATCAGGCGCCCGACAACGTCACCCCGAACTTCGAGACCCTGCTCGGATTCCGCGAGGGCGACTTCCTGCTGTGCGTGCGCGGCGACAGCATGCAGGGCATCGGCGTGATGGACGGCCACTACGTCCTCGTACGCCCCACCTCCGAGGTGCACGACGGCGAGGTCGCCGTGGTGCTGGTCCCGGGCGAGAACGCGGCCACCCTGAAGCGGTTCTACCGCTTCGGTGAAGAGGTGAGCCTGCGGAGCGAGAACCCGAACCACCCGATGATGACCTTCCACGCCAGCGAGGTGCTGATCCAGGGCCGGATGATCGCGCACCTCGGCCTGACCGTCTCCCGCCGGAGAGAATAGGCCGTGGCGCGCAGCTCGGTGATCTGCGTGCTCCTCGACCCCTGGCCCCTTCACCTGCTCGAACGGCGACACCCCGGCCTGCCGCTGGCGGTGCTGGGCGAACACGACCGCCGGGTGCTCGACGTCAACGAAGCAGCGAGCGCGGCCGGGGTCGGCGTCGGTTTCCGGGAGAGCGCCGCGCTCTCCCGCTGCCCGGACCTGCACGCCGAGGTGGTGAGCGGCCCGGACGCGAAGGTGGCCTGGGATGAGCTGCTGGAGACGCTCTACGCCCGCTACAGCGACCGGGTCGAAGGGAAAACACAAGGAGTGGTGTTCCTGACCGGCTCACCCTCGGCGGCCCGCGAGATCGCGGCGGCCCTGCACGCCCAGGTCGGCCTGGCCGACAGCCAGGAGGTGGCCCACCTGGCGGCGCTCAGGGTCAGAGCGGGCGAAGTGCGGGAGCTGAGAACGGAGGAAGAGAAAACCTACCTGCCCTTCAGTTCCACGGGGCACCTGCACGTCCTGGGCCTGAAGACAGATCAACTGTCCCAGCTGCTGTTCCTCGGTGTGCGCGGTCTGGCCGACCTGATGAAATGGAGCGCCACCCAGCGAACCGCTTTCCTGGGTATGGATGTCGGAAAACGGCTCAACCGCTTCCTGAAAGGCGAGCGCACCGTCGCCGTCGCCAGGTACGTCCCGCTCACCACCGTCGAAGACCGACTCGGCTTCGACGACGCCCTGATGGAACCCGGCGAGATGGAAGCCGCGCTGGAAGACCTCGTCCCGCCACTCTACGAACAACTGCGGGGCCGCACCGCCGCGTACCTGACCGTCCACGCGGACACCCTGGGCGGGCGGCTCAGCCACACCCGCAAGCTGAAGTGGCCGGTCCAGGCGGGCGGCATCCAGCGGCTGGCCCTGCGTGACCTGCTCGAACAGGGAGCGCTGAAGATCGGAGTGGACGCGCTGACCGTGTCGCTCTCCGGGTTGCAGCAGCCGTCCCGGCAGATCGGCCTGTGGCCCGGTGCGAAAGAACTGGACGCGGTGAGGGAGGTGCTGGAGCGCTACCCCTCGGCCCTGATGCGCGTGGAGTGGCGCAACCCGCACGCGCTGGCGAGCGATCAGCAGTACGTCTGGGTGGACTGGCTGAGCGGCGCTGAACGGCCCAGGCCGATGGATCCACAGCCAGCTCAGATCGAAGAGGCGACCGTCCCAGCGGGTACCACTGCTGTTCCCTTGTTTGAGATCAGTCGCCGATGAAAGACGTTCAGGAACTCCTCGAAGGCGTGACGCTCGACGCGAGTGGAAGGCCCGTTCGCTTCCGTCGTCAGAACCGGATGCACGTGGTGACGGCCCAGATCGACGACTGGCGAGCAGGCGGGCGCTGGTGGCTGGACGAGCCGCCCCGCGACTGCTGGCTGGTGCAGGCGGGCCAGCTCACGGCCGAGATCCACCACGAGGACGCGCAGGACGGCCGCTGGTGGCTCGCCCGGGTTCAGGACTGAGTTCGTGGCCGCCCCGAATCGACTGACGTCCCTGCTGGACGTGCACAGCTTCTTCAGCGAAGGAGCGAGTACCGTCAGCCCGACCCGGCTGGTACAACTCGCCGCCGAACGTGGTTTCACCGGCCTGTCTCTGACCGACGATGCCAGCGTAGGCGGCGTCGTAGACCTGTGTCATCAGGGCGGGGAAGCTGGCCTTCAGACGGTCATCGGCACGACTCTGCCGGTCCTGGTCGAGCGGCCCGGTTCGCGTGACGCCTTCGACGTGTTCCCGCTGGTGCTGCTGGCGCAAGACAGAGTCGGGTACGCCCGCATCAACGTGCTGCTGAGCGCCTTCAGGCAGGGCGACCGACCGGGTCTACCCCTCGCTGAGTTGCTGGCCGACACACGCGGCCTGGTGCTGCTGACCGGGGCGAGACGAGGCTTCCCGACGGTGCTCGGGGCCGACCGGCGTCTGGGGGAACTGGCGATCCTCCTGACACAGTTAAAGCAGGCCTTCCCGAACCGCATCTATCTCCAGCTGTTTCACGACGCCCACCCCGGCATGCGGCGCACCCTCGGGTTCCTTCGGGCGCTTGCACGCGACCACGGCCTGCCCTGCGTGGCCGCCCCGGAGATCCGATTGGCGAGTCCCGGCGAGTACCCGCTGCTGGATGCCCTGACCTGCGCGCGACTCGGGATCGACGTGAATGTCGCTCACCCGGATCGGCCCCGGAACGACGCGCTGCATCTGCGCACTCCGGAGGAGTGGGGCCGCCTGCTTCCCTACGCCGACGCCCTGCTGAACGCGGAGAAGCTGGCGAAGACCTGCCACCTCGATCTGAGACCCGAGCGGCTGACGCCACCGGCCCCCGAGCTGCCGAAGGGCCTCACGGCCCGCGAGTACCTGCGGAGGCGGGCAGAAGGAGGCCTGCTGGCGTTCTACCCGCCGAAAACGAGAGAAGCGGCCCACTCCCGCCTGAACACCGAACTGGCGACGGTGGAAGAGATGCAGCTGGAAGGGTTCTTCCTTTCGGCGGCCGAGGTGACCGACTATTGCTCGGAACACGGCATTCTCGCTGCTGGGAGAGGAAGTGCCGCCGGATCGGTGCTGTGCTACGTGCTGGGAATCATGCTGGCCGACCCGATCAAGCACAACCTGCTCTTCGAGCGCTTCCTCCACACGGGCCGCCGCACCATGCCGGACGTGGACATCGACATCGCCAGTTCCAGGCGCGATCAGGTACTCGCCTGGGTCGAGCAGCGCTGGGGCGCGGACGGCACTGGGGAGGCGATGGTCGCCAACCGCATCACCTACCGACTCCCCTCTGCCGTGCAGGACCTGGGCCGCGCCCTGGGCATGCCGCCAGAACTCCGCGACCGTCTTTCCCGCTCTCTGGGACGCGACCACCGCCACGCCCGGCCACACGACGCTCTCCAGGCAGCTGAAGTTTTCGAGGAGGTGCTCGGCAGCGCTCCAGTCAAGCGGCAGCTCCTTCGCCTCCTGACCCTGTTCGATAAGAAGTTCTTCCGCCACCACGCGCCGCACTCCGGCGGGGTGATCCTCTCCGCTCAGCCACTGACCCACTACAGCCCACTGGTCCGGTCCAGTGGCGGCATCCGCACGCTGACCTTCGACAAGGACGATATCGAGCACCTGGGCCTGATCAAGCTCGACCTGCTGGGACTGCGGATGCTCGGCGTGCTCGAGCGGGCCAGAGAGGACGTGACCAGGCTCACCGGAAAGTGGTTGGACTTCGGGAACCTGCCCGACGACCCTGAAGTCTGGAGGCGACTGCGACTCGGGGACACCATGGCGCTGTTCCAGATCGAATCCCCGGCCCAGACGATCATGACCGCGCGGTTACGCCCGGAGAACATGACCGACCTGGCGCACCAGATCGCGCTGGTCAGGCCGGGGCCGATCCAGAGTGGCACCGTGCATCCCTACGTCCGGAGACGCTTGGGAGAGGAACCGATCCCGACGCTGAGGGAGCCGCTCCAGAGCATCCTGCGCCCGAGCTTAAACGTTCTCCTGTTCCAGGAGCAGATCCTCAGGCTGGCGGTGCACTACGCCGGCATGGACTGGGTGGCCGCCGATCAGTTCAGAAAACAGGTGAGCAGCGTTGAGGAGCCAAGCGAACTGGCCGCGTTGAGGCAGCGTTTTCTGGAGGGCGCGGCGCGAACCTGCCAGGCGCCAGAACAGGAAGCGGCCGAGGTGTTCGGCTGGTGCGCGGCCTTCAGGGGCTACGGCTTCGCCGAATCGCACGCGTGGGCGTTTGCATTACACAGCTACGCCAGCGCGTACCTGCGTCACCACTTCCCAGCCCCGTACCTCGCGGCCTTCCTGACCGAAGCGCCCGGCATGTGGCCCGCGCACACCATCGCCCTTGAAGCGAAGCGCTGGGGCGTCACACTTCTGCCGCTGAGACTGAACCGCTCCGAGGCCACCTACCGGGCCGAGACCCTGACCGGCGTGCGGATTGCCCTGACGGCCGTGGACGGGATCAGCGAGCAGGCCGCGCGTCAGGTCGTGCTGGAACGCCACCTCGGAGGCCCCTTCAGGAGCGTCGAGGCCGCCTACGACCGGCTGGCCCTGAGCAAAGACCAGCACGAGAACTTGGCGAAAGCGAGCGGGTACGGCGAAGACCGGCGCGGGGCGCTGTTCACCCTGACGACCCTCGCCAACGCCCGGCCCGGTGGGAAGCAGGGCCTGCTGGCCCCGGCCTCGAACGCCCCGGAACTGGAGGCCCTCTCGCCGGACGAACTGCTGCACCTCGACCTCGGGATCACCGGCGTGACGGCCAGCGGGCGGGATCTGCTCGACGGGCAGCGTGCCCACCTCCGCGATCTCGGGTGTGTGGGTCTGAGCACGCTTCGTCACGGCGCTTCCGCCTGGATCGCCGGGAGCGTCGTCAGTCGTCAGAAACCCCCCACCGCTCGCGGCTTCGCGTTCTTCATCCTCCAGGACGGCTCGGAGCGGGTGCAGGTCATCATCAGCCCGGATCTTTGGGAGGCGCACCGGGTGCTCCTCCGGGACGCCGGGGCGCTGGTCGTCTACGGCACGGTGACCGTGCAGGGCCGGGCGGTCACGCTGAAGGTCGAGAGGCTGCTGGATCTGCCGCTGATCAGAAGGAATACGTTCTCGGCGCAGCAGCACAGCTACAGCTGATCAGGCGCGGGAGCGAAACGTCATCTGCTTTTCAGCCCATGAAGCTTTCAGCAGGATCATTTAGGGAGATTCAGGAGCACGAAGCGAGACTCTACCATGTGTTCGCCTATCTGAAGCAGTTCTGCAACTGCAAACGGCGCCACTCCTCCCTGGGGCACGTCAGCCCAGACGGATTCGAACCTCGGCAGTCCGCGAGTTTGAGGCGCATCGCTCATCCCATGCGCTTGTGGTTCTACTCTGCGAAGGCGCTTTCTCCCGGAGTAGGTTCACATCCAGAGTGAGGGCATGGTCAAATCTTCACTCTGGAACCGTGACTTCCTGATCTGGTGGCTGGGCAATGCCCAGAGCAGTCTGGGAAGTGCGCTGGCGGGCATCGCCCTGAGCTTCCTCGTGCTGAACCAGACTGGGAGCGCGGGCGCGATGGGGGTCAATCTGGCCCTGAGTCTGCTGCCCTCACTGTTCTTGCCGCTGTTCGGAACGCTGGTCGATCGTCTGCCGATCCTGTCGCCATTGGTGCTGGGAAGCGCGTTGCGCGCCGCTCTGCAACTGGGTGTGGGCTTCGCCGCCATGCGCGGGTCGGTGCCGCTGGAAGTGCTGCACACGCTGGCCCTGCTGGGCGGACTGGCGTCGGCGTTCTACGGTGCGGCCAGCATGGGCGTGACCGCGCGGCTGGTTCCGGCGTCGCAGCTGCAACGGGCAAGCGGGCTGATGCAGGGTAGTACCCAGACCCTGACGCTGCTGGGGCTGGTCGGCGGCGGACTGCTGGTGTCGCATCTGGGCAGTAGCACGGCCCTGATCTTCGACGGTGTAACCTTCGCGGTCTTTGCCGCTCTCCTGACCCTCGTGCGATTCCCGCCCCGCACGTCGGCCAAGGCGCAAGGCAGATTCTGGAGCGAGTTTCGGAGCGGTCTGCGTTATGCGGCCAGCAGTCCGGTTCTGTGGGGTCTGTCCCTGCTGACCCTGCTGATCAATGCCTCGTTCGCCCCGATGGAAATGCTGCTCCCCAAGCGGATGCTGGCACTGGGAGCAGGCGCGGCTGGCTACGGTCTGTTCCTCGGGTTGACGGTTGCAGGTTTGGCGGCGGGCAGTCTGTTGCTCGCCTGGCTGGGCGAACCGGCCTCACCACGGGTGCTGAGCGTCACGGGGCTGGCGGGAATGGGCGTGTGCGTGGGAGCGCTGGCGCTGATCCACTCGACCGCCCTCATGTACCCGCTGGCGGTGCTGCTGGGTCTGTTCAACGCAGCCACCAACGTCAGCCTCGGGGTCATGTTTCAGACGCGAGTGGCTCCTGAATATTTCGGGCGAGTGGGCAGTCTGATGAACATGATGGGCACCGCCGGGCAACCACTGACCCTGCTGGCACTGGCCCCGCTGGCGGACCATATCAGCATCGCCGTCATTTTTGCCGTGGCCGGCGCGGTGACGCTGCTGGCAGCAGTCGGTTGGGCCGGACTGCTGCGTGCTGACCCGCACCCAGCTCCAGAGGTCAGCCCTCCGGCTCTCCCGGCGTGATCATCAGGCCCAGTAAATAGCTGGCTCCCTGTTCATCATGACGCTCACTGGCCCAAGACCCGAGACGCGTCAGCTCACCGCGGAGGTGTTGGGCGTCATCGGGCGTCAGGCGTACGGTGCCCGCCGTACCGAAAGAGGTTCGCATCTGCTCAGGCAGAGAAGAGGGGCCAAAATCGTATTGCAGGTGCGCCTGAGCGTTCAGCCGCACCTGGGTGTCACGCCGCTCAACGGTCAACGCAGTGGCCTGATAACGAATCAGAGCTGTCAGGTAAGGGCGGTACAGGTGAACCATCAGTTCTTCTACAGTGGCGGCCTCGGTCAGCTCGAAGGGCACGGTATAGCTGGCGGCAGCACGATAGAGCTTGACGGCCCGGCCACTGCGTTTCTGCTCGCCACCGATCCAGATCAGCCCAGCTTCCAGCAGCCGGGTCAGGCGATGGTGGGCCCGGCCCAGCGGCAATTCGGCCCGCGCCGCCACCTCGCTGGCGCTCGTCTCACCCACCATGACCGCGCCCAGTACCCGGCCATAGGTGTGGTCGAGCAGCAGGCGGGCCTGAAGAGCGGTCTGTACGGTGAAAGATTCCGGCATGGTTCCTGACAGAGTGCCACACTGAACTGCACCGACAGCTGTAGAGCTTGAGCCGGTACAGATTGACCGGGAGTGCTCCAAGGTTGACTTCCAAGTTCTGACCCCGGAGGGAACGGGCGTCAACACCGCCCACCCGGTGCACCGCCCGATACTTCTGGTGTGCCAGGATGAACTCCTTATTCGGGCCGTCCCCGTGTCACTGCTCACCGGTGTCGCCAACGCTCCGAATGCCTCTGACGCGGGGTCACTGCCTGGCCTGTCACTCCCCCAAAGTACATTTCAACCACTGAGAGAAGCACAGACGCACGGTCATCAGAGAAAGCGTCTTCCGCGCGGCCAAGAGGGTGGGTCTGCGCCTCCCGCGTCCGTGTGGTTGTCGTCGCTGAGCTGAAGACTACGCTCTGTTCCTGCCGTGCTGAATACCGATGCAAACTCTATCTTCAGATGGTCACTTCTGTGGTTTCAGATTCGGAAGGGTGTGTAGATCCGGTAGTCACGGTAACGATTTCGGCGTTCAGGCCCAATGCCTCTGCAAAACCAGGAAGGCCACGCAGGCTGGAATAGACCGGCAGCGCCATCACTTCGTCCGGGATGATGCCTGAGGCCGGATAGACCGCCATGAACTTCTCCATGTCCTCAAGCAGGGCGTACACCTGGGCTGAAAAGCGTTCCCCGGCGACCGCGTGATCGAACGCCTCGAGTTCCGCACGTACGCTGTCCAGTCCGCCGAGCTGTTTGCGTGCGAGCCATAGACTGATCTGCACGTTGAGGCGGTCGGCGGAACCGAAGTGCTCCTCTTCTTCGAGAAAGTCCTGCAGAAAAAGTTGTACTGCACGCCAGCGTTGGTCGTTCAACAGACGAAGCGTAGCCGTGTCCATGAGTGCGATCCGCAGTTCTGAACCCCCAGTGTCGGTCTTCGACCACATGCTGTTGATCAGGCGCAGGCCAAAAGCCAGCAGAGTCTCGACCGCCCGGTGCAGGTACTCGGGCGTGACCGCGAGCGGCATATTGATTTCCACTCCGTTACGTTGTGCGGGGGAGACGTTGTTGAGATATTGACGACTGGCCCGGCTGTTGTTGTGAACCACCACGTTCCGGCGCTGATAGAGCTCCACGAATTCAGTCCAGGGAACGCTCCCTTTGCTGAGATCGAATTTGATGGCCCGCTTGTAGAACGTCCGCCAGTCGTCAAGAGACCTGCGCATAAAACCGTCGATCTCATGATCGATCATGGCGCTCAGGGCCTGCTCGAAGCTGCCGTGGGCCTTGAGTTCCTTGAAGGAAAAGCGCAGGTCGTCTCCAGGCACCGCCCCGGGATAGGTGCCGTAGTACGTACGGAGCACCTCACCCTGCATGCTTTCGAACAGCGTGATCAGGTTGATCAGCGAGGTGTTCAGCAGCATCTGACCACGGTTGACAGGGAACCGAACGTCCCAGACCCGCCTCAGGGCGGCACTGCTCGGGCGGCTCGGCTCGAGTCCGACGGTGCTCAGCAACTCCGCGAGGCCCGCTTGTCCTTCTTCCGTGATCAGTAGACGTGCGATGCCCTCAGGCGTCAGACCACTCGGGAGGTCAGGATGGCGCTGTTCGAGAAGAGCATAGAACGCCTGGAGTTGCCCAGCCGACTGCTGGATGTCCTCAAGGTCGTCCGGCGTGGCGTCCTCTTCCCTTATCTCACCTCGCTTGAAGGCAGCGGCGAACGACATGAGCTTCGAAGCACCCTCCAGCCCCAACAGCCCGTAGGAACTCGCCCCGGATTCGAGCAGCTCCTGCTCCTCGACCTGCTGGAGGAGGGGCAACATCTGATCGGCCAGGGTGAGAACCGAGTCGAGGTTCGCGGCGTACTGAAGCGTAAGAGCCCCCCAGTGGGCGCTGGCGGGGCTCATGTCCTGAAAGAGCAACCGGTTGGTCATATCTCAGTCTAGTGAGGACGCTCTCTCTCGTGAGCCGTATCTGTAGGCACCTCTTGATCTGACACCTCTTCTCGGCGAGGAAGGGAACATTTCCTGAACTCCTGCATGATCCTCTTGGAGTGGAAGTCGGCAGGTTGACTGGGGCAGTCATTTCCTGTGGGCTAGGAAACTGAGTTCAGTCGTTGTTATCAGACTGAGCAGCACCTCTCCAATGTCCAATCGAAACTGACCAGCAGTGATTTCCAACGTATGCCGTGCCGAGAGAAATCCCTCAAGTTCCGACGTCGCCACCCAAAACCTCGTTGTAGGATTCGGTCTCTCGCAAGCGTGCAGAGAGCTCCAGACACTTGTACGGCTGACCTCAGGATGACTGGGAAAGCTCTGTCAACTTGATCAGGGTCAGCGTTTCTCGATTCTGGTGATCAGCGTCTTGGTTGGTGGGGCACGCCAGGGAACGCAGTTCATCACGGCACTTTGCTCTGCGTCTACACGTCATGACTATCGGAAAAGCTCCGTGGAAACTGTTCCAGATGACAAGCAATAGGTTCCGAATTTCAGATCGAGTCTGCCGGGAGGCCCCATACGTTTCGCTAAGAGCTTGCTAAGAGCGGCAGCTATACCTTTCACTCACGTCTTGGGGGAGGCTCAGACGATGGCCGGAAGGTGGCTGAGAGGACATGTCCACCCCGGGCTCTGCTCAATGATCAACGGTGTTGAAGCGCTCTTGAACCACCTGGTGTCTGTGGCGCCCCCTTCATGACGAGGCCGAATTCAGCACGTGAATCGTTCGCGCAGGCCGGCGCTTCCCCCGACCGCACAGAACTTCCCCCCTCATAAGGAGTCATGATGAACATTCGTTTGATTCTGACCGGGCTGACTTTAGCCATAATCCTCGCTGCCTGCACTGAGTCCACCTCCTCGACGTCACCCACATCGGCCGCTACAGGACAGTCACTGACAACAATGGGCAATCAGGGCTCGTCTGAAACACTGCCCGTCCACATCGTCACCTCAAGGTCATCAGGGCCGGTCATCTCCGACGCCCAGATCGCGCTGATCGAAAACGCCCGCTTCGTCGCGCACACGTTCTCGAACGGCGAGACCGTGGACTGGGAAAACCGTTCCGGGTATATCGTGCGCGACGGTGACGTTCTGGTCATGAAGTCGAGTGAACTGCGTTCTCGACTTGTCGAGTACGAGCAACAGCTGTTGAAGAACGGATCGGGGAAACTCGCCACACAATCCTTGGTGGTCGTTCCGACCACGGTCTGCAGTTTCTACTGCACGAACAGAGACGTCCGCTGGAAGTCCCTTGGAATGATTCCGTACTCATTCGACCCGAGCCTTCCGTTCAGCCGGGTGGCCGCCATCACGAGTGCGATAGATGACTGGAACAACACTTCGGTCGGTTTCGGAACACCCATCAAATGGCAACAGGTCTACAACGCTCCAGACCGGGTTCAGTTCACTGCAGAGACGGACGCTGGCGCCTGTGGAAGTTCATTCATCGGGAAACAGGGCGGCGTGCAGTTGCTCAAGGTCGGCGACGGCGCATGTCTGGGAACGGGAATCATTCAGCACGAAATGTTGCATGCTGTCGGTACGGAACATGAGCAGCAACGCTGTGACCGCGATAATTTCATCTTAGTCGTGGCGGACCAGTACATCAAGCCTGAAAGGCGGTCACAGTTCGCGAAACTCTGCGACGTCGCTCATCAGACGAAGTCCAACTTCGATTATGATTCACTCATGTTGTATGGCCCGACAGGCATCTACCATGTTGACGGCACCACTGCTGTAATCTCAGTGCCGCAAAATGCGCCCGCCGGATCCGACGGTGTTCCTTCCCACTTCGGACATCGTAACAGCATGTCGTTCGATGACATCTCCGGCCTGAGACAGAATTACAGGAATTGACGCGAATACGGCCGAAGGAAATCTGTCCCTTCGGTCTTTTCATAGCTGCCGTCATCTGAATTCATCAAAACCATACCACACAGAGGATGCAACTTGTGACAGATGGTCTTTGCGCTGATACATTTTCGTTCCTACGGAGGATTTAATGAAGCGTATTGTTTGTTCGGCGCTCCTGCTTCTGGCCATGACATCCTGTCAATCTCTGCTCACACCTTCTTCCCACGAATTGACGCTCAAGACAGACGCCGTGAAAATAAACTGCATCGACGGAGCGTCGGGCGCCATCCTCGGGCGCGATTGTTTCAAGGTGTATACCGTTCCCGACCACGCCCTGTACGACACGTTCAGCGTCTCGACGGTCAAGGGATTCACATACCAGGAAGGGTACGAATCGACGATTCTGGTTCGTATCGATTCAGTCACCAATGCGCCCGCCGACGCCTCTTCCGTAACCTACACGCTGCTCCGGGTGGTGACCCAGACGAAGGTTCAATGAGTGGAGAGCAGTCCTGAAGGCGTCGGTCGTCCTCTTCAGTGATCGGCGCTCCAAGAACTGACGCCCCCGTCCTCGACCGGACGGGGGCGCTTCCCGAATTCCTCCATGATCCACCCTGAGTGGAGGCCAGCAGACCAACCGGGGAAAGGTGTCCTCCGGTGCTCAGGAAGCCGAGTTCAGCCGCTGTTCGAGTGCGATCAGACTGGGCGGCACCTCCCCGATGTCCAATCGAAACTGGCCGGAAATGATGTCCAACGTGTGCCGTGCCGAGAGAAATCCCTCGAGTTCCAGCGTCGCCATCACCAGATATTCGGCCAGCACCTCGTTGTAGGGTTCGATCTCCCGCAAACGCGAGGAGAGCTCCAGACATTTGTGCGACTGGCCCGCCACGTGCCACCGTTCAATCAGTTGCAGACCCGCCTTGATCACAGACCATTCCACTTCCCGTCTCACCTCCTGGGCCCATTGCCCGCTCGCTGCCGGTAGAAAGGCTCCAGTGTAAGCCTGAACCGCTGCATAGACTGAATCATCGTCACCCCTACTTAGCAACCTCTTAACTGTGTCGACGTCCCAGCACAGGCGGACGCCCCTCAGGCAGACCGAGTACGTCCCACTCGATGCCTGGAAGGGAAGCGTCAGACCGGGAAGACAGGTTTCGAGCTTGTTCTTGACCTGATGAAAATAATTCGCAGCGTCCTTCGGTGCGGTCTCCGGCCACAGCGCCGTCAGCAACTGTTCACGCGTGACTGGGCCTCGGTCTACGAGATACGTCAGCACCTCGACGCTTCGTCGCAGGCGGAGCGGTACGACCTGGCCGTCGAGGACGATCTGCGGCGTTCCGAGTGTCACGAGCATGACCTGGAGCGGCACGTCGTCGCCGAGTGCGGTCCAGTCTTCCAGGAGTACGTGGGCGTACCCCTTTGACTGCTCCTGGAGCCAGCGGCGAACCATCGGGAGGTCTCTGAGTTCGATCACCAGGGCAGACCCACTGCCCAGCCGGTGGCGCATATCCGTCGCGTCCCGGAGTGCTCGTGCTGCGGCAGATCTGTCTTCTCGCCTCAGGGCCAGTTCCGCCAGGGCGAGACAGACCCATCCAACTTCCCTGAGAAACCCGAGGGCCAGAAAGCCGTCTTTCACCCGGACGAGACGCCCGGAGATCTCAGCGCTCAGCTCCGAGTTCAGTCCAGGCTCCAGCAACGACTCCAGCAGCGCCGAGCGCCACTGCCAGAACAGGTTCAGTCTGGGTTCGCCGCACCCCCGACTGGCCCGGGCGAGTGTGGCCGACGCCTGATCCAGCTGGCCCGAAGCGGTCTGAAGCGCACACAGACACAGCTCGGCGAAGAATGCCACTTCCGTTTCCGGCCCGGCGGCGCGGACAGCGTCCTGAAAACAACTCGCCGCCTCGGCGCATCTTCCCTGAGCCCGTCTAAGGACGCCCCGGTTGTACGCCAGGACTGAGGCGAGCAGCGGCACTTGGGCCACGTGACCCTGCGCCTTTCGGAGGTCCTCCTCGGCGCCCGCGAAGTCTCCGGCGTAGGCGCGGCTCAGACTCCGCGCCGCGAGAGGGTATCCCTGTTTGGTGCCCTGCGAGACCTGGACTGCGGCGTTCAGGAGATGCACCGCCTGCAGGTCCTGGCCGAGCTGCCCATAGATGGTTCCCAGAACCAGCGCTGTACTGGCTTTTAGGGCGGCCGGGCCGGACTGCACAGAGGTCCATACCTGCTCCAGTCGCGACCGGGCTTGTTCGAGGCGCCCCTGAGAGATCAGCAGCATCCCGCGTTCCCGCTCAGCCAGTGCGCAGTCGAAGGCAATGAGATCTGGCCACGTCAGGTCGTCGAGAACCTGCCACGCGAGTGACACCTCCCCGAGATGTCGGTAGACCGTGGCGAGCTCGACACGTGCCGCGTCGCAGCCGCGTGCGACGGCCCGCCCGAGTTGATCCCTGGCACACAGCAGGTCTGCCATGAGGTACAGGGCATATCCACCCCACCGGTCATCCTCAGCCGTGGTGGTGCCGGCCGACCGGTATCGTCGCACGACCTCCGCTGCCTGCCCCTGGAGGATCAGCTGCAGATACGGATGCTCAGGTGTGTTCATGGTGATCAAGCGATGGTATCAGCTCTCATATTTTGTCGGCTCTCAACTGTGACAGACACGCCCCGGTGTGCCACACAGGTGCAAAGAGGTTGATAAGAACCGCATTTATACCCTCCTCACATGCCCTGGGAGGGGCGATGCGATGAAGAAGAAAGCACTGCGTCAGCTGATCTTCGGTACGACCGCCCTGGTCTGCACTCTGGGCTGGGTGCACGCTGATCCCGTAGCAGGAGGCGGGGGAGGTCTGCGACCCTCGGGCCTGAGTGCGCCCGTAGGCGATCCAGAAGAGACACCGAAACCGCATCTGTCGGTACCTCACGAAGGAATGGAGACGTCATGAGCGAACAGCGTGGTAAAGCCAGAAAAGCCTGTCCGGCCCAGGTCAGAAATTGCCTCCGCCTTTCATCGGCAGGAAGCTTGGCCCTGCTGCTTCTGCTGGCTGGATGCGGGCAGGGCAAATCCCCCGCTGGAGCCCTGGCCGGCAACGCAGGAAACGAGAACGCCACGTCCAGTCGACCGGGTCAGCGGGTCACGCTCGGGCACGTCGAACTCCCGGTGGGACCGGACGTGCTCTCCTCAGGATTGAGCGGTCAAGGTCTGGCACCGGATTCCTCGTATCAGTTCACCCGGGTGCTGGTACCCTACCGTTCCTACGATGATCCCAGCACCCAGCGCCGCTACGGTTCGATGACCTACGAAATCAAGAATCTGTCGAGCTCGGATCTCAACAACTTCACCCTCTATGCGGCGAACAATCCCCCAAGCGACATCGGCGGCACGGCCTACCATAGCGTCACGGACGTGAACAACGCTTCGATCACCGACCCTGCCGTCATCCGAACACTGCGACCTGAAAACGGCCTTCCGGTGAACGCCACATCCCTTCAGACCGACCCGATGTACGCCGACCTGCAGGCGTTCACACCTGCCGAAGCTGGCACGATCCTCAACGCGGCGAAGACGGCCGGCGTCGCCGGCGCGAGCGAGACGGTTCTCGAGTACGGCTGGGTGGCCCGCATCGAGGGAGGCACGAGTCACGTAATTCCGCCGAACGGCCTCGGGCAAGTCACCATCGCCTACTCGTTCCCGATCTCGTCGAACATCAAGAACACCCGGCTGTCGTTCGAAGTGGCCCTGGACGCCCCCGTGCGAATTACGCGCGGTTACGGAGAGACCACCGCTTCCGCCGTCAACCGTGCTCAGGCCGCTGGGGCGAGTCAGGTGGCCCTGATCGGAACCGACACGGACACCGCCGCCGGATACACTACCCTCCGGCTTAAATATCCCAAGCTTTACGTCGGACAGGATCAGCCCAGTCTGACTCTTGGCAGCGACGGGGGACAGCTGAAGCTCGGAGACGCGACCGTGACCGTACCGAAGGGAACGGTCGGCAGCGATACCAGTTTCGATCTCACCACCTCAGCGTCACCTCCCATGACCATCCCGGCCCCATACACTGTCGTGAATACCTACAACGTGTCGGCGGCTCAGCCGGTCGACGGGCTGCCTCTCACGGTTCGGTTGCCGCATCCTGCCCAAGATCCTACTTAGAGCCTGCGCTCAAAACCTCAGGCATGAGATGATCGGGCATGCCTCGGAAGAAAACCACGTCGATTGGAAATGAACTCCTACCGATTGACCTGTTTCAAGCGCTACAGACTGCTCAAC
>Ga0160427_10000974_pt1 | contig 17503 bp, 20 predicted proteins | sample SolpanmetagenomL_FD_108194 | JGI IMG/M metagenome (GOLD analysis project Ga0160427, IMG submission 108194) | Solar panel surface microbial communities from Lawrence Berkeley National Laboratory, California, USA - L | ecosystem: Engineered > Built environment > Solar panel > Unclassified ...
CCTCAATGATCCAATACTATCATAAAGTTCCTGAATCTGTGGCTCACGAAGAATCATGCCAGGTGGTTGATGTTGCAGCCTGTCAACCAGTGTTGAGAATAGATTAATGTTTTCAGCCTCTACTGGACTGAGCTCATACTCTGGTTTCCGTACAGGTGCTGCTGAAACATCACGATCTTTTGTACCTTGTTGCCTCAGTGTAGCTGTATGTCTTGTCTTTTGCTCTTCCATATCTGCAATTGATGCTGCAATTGCAGCTTTGAGGTCTGCGTCGTCGTCATCATCTTTGATAGTCTTCGAAGCTCCGTTAGTTTGGACTGGTCTGCTAGATGAAGGTTGTGGTGCTTGCTGCACATAACCACTACCAGCGCCACCACTCTCTTCCAGACTAAGCTCCAGAGCTTTCTTCAGGTCAGCATCAAAACTGTCATCCACACGCGCACTCCGTGGCTGCATCGAGCCTTGGTATAGGGTTTTGCTGGGTTTTGGCATCAAGTCGGTATGTCCTCCAAGCGGCTTCATTGTTTTTTCCATCAGTTTCGCATAACAGCCGTCGTCTACTCTTACAGGTTGTAGTATGCCCAAATGTGGAAGAGGGGCTGATTTACTCGAGCAGGCTTGGCAGAATACATTACCGCAATTGCGACAATGATGCTTGCGATTAGTGAAGGAAAATGCCGTACGACAGCGCATGCAGACATCGGAATCTGCCCATTCAGGAGGAGCGCTGCTGTCGAACATACTGGCTGCGACTTCTTGTCTAGGTGGGAAGTTCATTCCTTCTCTTTGCAATGTCTTGTATGTTTCACTTATGTATACCAGATTCGGCCGCGCTTCAGCACCAGATGCCCAGTTTTGTATGAGTTCCAGTATCTTACTCTTTACATCGTCGTTGATTGGTTCGGTGCCGTAGACCTTGAGCAGTGACACGAGGTTGTCCATGAACTCTCTGGACGCGATTTCATTCATGAAGTGGGAGCCGCCATTCTTGACGCACGTATCTGTGAGCTAGAACCATCAAGTTAGCTGTCTTTCCTTTAGCATCATGGCTCAAGCGCCTTACATTTAGCGCAGCAAGCTGAACATTTGGATTCTTGTTTCCTATCCGTTTCTTCAACGATCTCATGGCATCTTTCGGTTGCACAGTCTTTGAGCGGATTAGATCTGATATCTCCAAGTTGAGCGCAATGTCCTCTCTTTGGATGTAGTTTGTCAGCAGGTGTCCTCGGGCATGGCATGATTGAAAGACAAGCTTACAAGCTAGAAGAAGTGGCTCGGTCGACTTGGAGGTCCAGCTCTGAGCTGCCTGAGCTAAACCAGCCCGCCATCGTATAGTGTTGTCCTGAGCAGGACGACGTAGAAGTGGTGTAGCTCGATCAAAGTTGGATCCAAGAAGTATGGTAGTGGGGGATCAGGCGAGAGGGTGGCTCGTCAGGCTGGGTCAGTAGGGTGGCGAATGCTGTTCCAGTATCTTCAGTGACTTGTATAAGGCAGTAGACTAGTCGAGACACGCCCCGAAAGCCTCTAGAGGTAGCTGATGGAGGGATGGCAAGGGTTGTAAGTCGAAAGTGGTAGTAAGGCGTGTGGTGATTACTCTTCTTCCCCAGCTTTTGTCGCCCTCGTCATCCTCTAGTTCTAACTCCGCCTCGAACTGTCCATATTTACATCTCCGAACCTCGACTTCTCTTCATACACCTTATACACGCCTCGACCATTCGCTGCGTCTCTCACTAAGCCGTACCGCTCCAGACCGGTCTCATCCTGCCCAAATCACCACCAGAACCCTGCCTTCTGACCCTGACGCCCTTGACCACCTCTCTTATCTATCTTCACGACAATATAGACACCGGTCGTGCCCTACTAGCTTCACGCCTCCACGGTGATAAGTCTTCGCTCCATATGTTGTAGACGCTTCACTCCCGCCTTCTTATGCGTGCTGCGGCACCACCACCGCTACCACCACATCTCCATCCAGTACAACTTCCCTCAATCGTCTCCCATAATCAGATGGCTAGCAATGGACACCAGTACGGATCTCGCAGTGCCTACGGTGCAGGGGACAGCGATGGTGGACGAAACGGGGCACGGCCTCTGATGCATATCAAAGATATCTGGGTGCGGGCTCAGAGTGGAATACCTCGCGATACCTCTCTCGAGAAACTCCTTATGCTAGCTCAAGACCGTCTTAACTCGGCACAGTCATCATTGGATTTCAAGCGTCCCGATATAGCAGTTGCAGACTTCTTGACGGCGAATCAAATCATGGCAGAGCGCGTACCATCACATCCAGATGCAATGATGATACATGACCGTCCAAGACTGGCTGAACAGAAGAAGATGCTGCTTAAGGTATACAAGTCCCACCTTCAAGATGAGTTGTTAGCTAATGTAATACCAGCGTATCGACAATCAAGGAATCCAGTTTGACAGGATAATACAACTGGTGAAGGATGACAATGCTAGAAATGGAACTCTGGCGCAATGTGAGAGTCATCAGCCGCCAGAACAGCCTACTACAGCAAATGGACAACATCCGCTGCGAGACAGTCGCCCAGTCTCGTCACATTCGGAGACTACTAACGGCTCCAATGCACCATCTCGAAGACAATCCGTCCTTTTGGAGCACAGCAGGACGAAGCCGCCTGTCTCGCCCAAGCCGCCACAATTACATGGGCATATGTTGCCAACAGAAACTCGGCCTACTACCAGCAATGGACACAGTTCAAATATGGACGCTTTGGCATCTCGTTTCGCTCGTCTAAGGCCGTTAGATGCGCCACAACAACCACCGAAGCATATCGAGCTTGACACCAATTTTGCCAGTGCCAACCAGTCTAACACTGCCCCACGTACTGCTCCATATCCTGACAGCGCTCCAAGCAACCCGATACCCATCAACATGTCTAAAGATCTACCTAGACCACCAAGTCCAACGTATAGTCCTGCTAAAGCCACTATGCATAGTGGTGCAAGTGGACATCCAAGTAGATATGCCGGCAACAGTTTCTCAAGTCCTTCAGGCAGTGTCTCATCACTAGCGTCATCGCATTCTGTTCATAAGTCGGCAACGCACTCCGCCGCATATCCACCATACCCAGTTTCATCACAGACATCACAGAATCACCGACCGGCACCTTCAAGTCGCAGAAAGTCTCTACATATGCCTCTTGAGATCGAAATGACTGCAGAAAAGCTTCATGATTATCTACGAATGCATGAAGTGCTATTGATAGACGTCCGAAGCAGGGAAGACTATGATACTGGTCACATTTTCTACCGAACAAGCATGTGCATTGAGCCAGAAGCAATTCGCAGCGGCATGTCAGCTGATCAATTGCAAGAAGCGCTAATAGTATCACCTGATGAAGAGATTGCCCTCTTCAACTCGCGAGATAGATTCGACCTTGTCGTGTATTATGATCAGTCTACACAATCCACGAGATTTCTAGGAGATCACCTGGAGACACCATTGAAGTACCTCTATGACGCATTATACGAGTACAATCAGGATAAACCTCTACAATATCCCCCAATCCTTTTGAAAGGTGGTCTAGACGCATGGACTGAGCTGGTAGGAACAGGTGGTCTTGTTACTTCAAACACTGCAGCTATTGCGAGAGGTTCAGCACCTAGAGCAACCCACCAAATTTCGAGAAAGCCTTTAATCACTAGAGATTCGAGACTACGAGTACAGAAGAAGAGACATCGCGACTACAACCCGCTTGATGCCGAAGAAGAAGAGAAATGGCGTGAAAGAGCTCGAAGCGAAAGTGCTGCACTTGATCAACAGCCACCAGCAGAGCTGTTCGAGCATGAAGGTATGGCACGTATTGAGCCATATCTGCAAACATATCAGGACTTCCACAATCGATTTCCTGATGTCACGTCGCTGGAACATGGCAACCAAGTGCCTAGGTCACAAATACCAAATTATCCTATGGCACCAGTATCAACTTATAACCAACCTGAATTGCCACACAGGGCTCCTCCACCACCTCCGCCACCACCATATACATCACCACCACAAATACCACCACCACCAGTACCTGCGCATCCGTCACGTCCACCACCTATAATGCAGAGACCTAGTTATGCCGGAGTCAATGATCGCCCAAGTTCCCAGGTCATAGCACCAAAGACACAACTTTCAAGCTATGTGTCTCCCACGTTGAAAAGGCTACCAAAGACTGGTCTTTACAACTTTGGTGCCACGTGCTACATGAACGCAACCATCCAGGCTCTAAGTGGCACAATCCCACTGACAGCATTCTTCTTGGACGGAACATACCAGAAGCATGTCCAGAAGGACAACTGGAAGGGCTCAAAAGGCATCATGCCTGAGTATTTTACGATTCTGTTGCGAAATCTCTGGCAGCCAAACGGTGTCGACACGATCAGGCCAACCAACTTCAAGAAGCTCTCTGCACGCCTGAACAAAGAATGGGCGTCAGATCGGCAGCAAGATGCCAAGGAGTTTCTTGAATTCTTGATCGATTGTCTCCACGAAGATTTGAACGTCAATTGGTCACGGACTCCTCTCCGCCAACTCACAGATGCTGAAGAAGTCGAACGTGAGAGAACGCCATCATTCATTGCCTCCAAGAAAGAGTGGGATCGCTACCTCCATCGTGATCAAAGTCGAATCACCGACCTATTCGCCGGCCAACACATCTCTCGCCTTCAATGTACAACTTGCGGCACCTCTTCCACGACTTACGAAGCCTTCTACAGCATCAGCGTCGAAATCCCAATGCCAACTCGCGAACATCCAAACGTCACACTCTACGACTGTCTCAGATCATATTGTGCCGCGGAGCGCCTTTCCGGCGACGAAGTCTGGCATTGTCCTCGCTGCAAGCGCGACCGCGAAGCCACAAAGCAAATCACAATCTCACGCGCGCCCGACTTCCTCGTCGTCCATTTCAAGCGCTTCTCCGCGAGCCATTCTGAGCGCGCTAAGAAAATACACGTGCCTGTGCACTTCCCACTGAGTAATCTCGATCTCGAGCCGTTCATGCTCCCGCCGCCTAATCGACACGATGTCACTGCAATCGCGCAACGGTATGGAAAGGATGGCTTGGAGGTGCCCGTGGCGATGCGCAGACCGTATCGATATGATTGTTATGCGGTGATGCGGCATTTGGGCAGCACGATGACGAGTGGACATTATATTGCTGTGGTCAAGGATGCGGCGAGAGGGGTGTGGCGCGAGTTTAATGATGAGAAGATTGGGGATTATCGACCGCAGGATCTGAGGTTTGATACCAGCGAACCGTATATTTTGTTCTATCAGAGGGTGGATGTGTAGTGTAGGTTGGGAAGTAAGATGGAGATGGGCTGCGCAGATGATAATGAACACGATTATTATGTGATTAATGTCGATGTTCCTTACGACACGACATTCCCTTGTCCCTATTTCCTCGCATGTAGGTGCTCAACTTGGTTCTCGTTTCGTTGGTGGTCAAGTCTGAAAGCTGTTATCGTCAACCTGTTACATTGGACAATCGGCCGGCGTGGATGGGATAATCGCAATGGCAGTCTAGTATTGCTCCAACCAGATAAAACTGCAAGAAAGGTTAGTATCATCACTGGTTCCAGGCTGAAGAAGTTTTGCATTGGAAACACTTATGGAGGAATATTCTAGGTATTGCTTTAATCAGGTTTCGATTCTACCATCATGATTGGTCGTTATTGTAGTGGATCTTTATGCCCGATGGGATGATGCTAGGCTTGTATACTTGCTCGTGTGTTATCAAGCGGAGGCTTTTTTAATGATGCCTTTACCTTGCCTTCCGCTCCTAGCATTCTAAGCACCTGTATCTCCTTTGGCAACAGCAGTGTGCTGTGCAGATCCGTAGCCAAATAATACTATCCTGCGTCGTTTAGCACGAGAGTTTCATTTTGTAGGACAATCTGCAGGTGCACGATATTTGCTGTGTATGCACGGCACGCACTTAGCTTCTCCTCTACCTCTTTGTTGAGCATTAGTCCATTGAATGGCCTGAGCATCTCCGCCCTGACAGTATGGAAGATGGCCTGGAGCGGGTCGGCTGCTATCGGGTCGGCTGCCATCGGGTGCGGAAAATTGGGTGCTGCTGCCTTACTCTTGGGCTCACTACTCCTCCTCCTCAAACCATCACTCAGCAAGGAAGACTGCCTCGCTCGCCGACGTATCTTTCATTTCCTTGCCAATAGTTCTCAGAAAGCTCCTAATAGCTCGCGTGGTGCTGTCCAAGCTCACAAGTCTCTCGATGTATTCATTCTGCACCCGCGCTGTAAACTTGGCCATCTTTCGCACCTTGTATGCATGGTCGCTTTATTGTAGCCTGCAATACAGAGTGTAGCGACAACATACATCGCCATAGCTTTTCGGAATCCCGAGCCCTGTCTGTAAGTATATGGCGGTAGTGTGCCTGCATCTACGACCATCTCGCGGAAGTCATGTTCCACTAGCGCTGGAATGTTCATGGCGTCGTATGACTCGTATCTAGACTCTCCGTCGTCCCATTCTTCGCATATCAAGTTGTATGGCAAGGGCATGTCTGCTGCTCGAAGGCACTCTGTTGCATGGCTACGAAGAGAAACTCTATACTGCAGCAATGGAGTCAGACGCTCCATCTGCGCAGCAATCTCTACGTTGCCGGAAATCGAGCCTTGGCTGGCTATTAGGACGCGCAAATCACGATGTAATACTCTGTTGCTGCTGTAATTATCACTTCCAGTATAGCCCATAAGGTAGTTCTGGGCTAGACGCTTGAATGCAGCAAACGCGGCGTCATCACTGTAGTTCGCGGCGCGGTGTATATCGGAGGAATGGGATGCGTTGGTAAGAGCAAGATCGATGCCGTTGTTGACTAGCATACTAGGAGGATTCGCGTAATCTAGCAACCTTTAGAGATTCTGACGATATGTCGACAGTGGGAATCCGGTACGAGCAAGACCATCACTCTCCCGGTCATCGTTTTGAGCAGAAGATCCAAGTCCATGGTCGGTATCAGACATAGTAATGGAGATGGTCAATGTCTTGGTGAGTTTCAGGTAAGCGACGCATGTCATTGGTGTTAGCTTCAGTTCACATATGTCAATAGCCTCCTCACTGAGTCGAACGTCCTCAGGGCCATTGAGAAGAACGTCACATATTCTCTGAATGAACGCACACCCACTAAAGCGGTCCAGAATGTTGCTGATGTCGGGTATGCTGCTGCTGTAGAAGAGGTTCGCAGCCATGATTGCGACTTGTGATAACGGATACGAACGAAGAGGTCTAATATGTATAGACAGAGCTAGGGAGACCGCCCACATTTACAACGCTGCAGTCCGATTGCCGACTGCCGGACTGCGCTCAGACTTGCTGCGCTCACATCTTTGGGATGTTGTGATATGAGTTGACACAAGCACGTGGGCATTACACCATACTAGACATAGAGGCAGGAAAAGTCCATCACCAAGCTCCCTTTCGGCTTTACAAGCAAGTGCGATCCATAAAAGGACATGGATGTATGACTGGTGGGGAGTTTGGCAGCCCGCACAGAGGCAGCACATGACGGAATAAAAGCTATTTAGAAAGCAAGAGCTAATATGAGGATCGAATGGAACGAAGGTTGGAGAGAAGAGGGTGTGGGAGGGTTGTCAGACGGAGTGAAAGAGAACATGGAATATACATGTACGTCACGCGACCTTTGCCTTGGGATATCCCAATCGAATTAACAACGACAACAACAACAATATATTCATATCCGCTGTTGATGCAGTAATCAGACTGAACAACTACTATAACTCATCACTGAATGAATGTAGCTGCTCATCTCTTACGAGGCAATGCGCCTATGCTAACCGATGTACATTCCTTGCCAAGTAACTGCGGCCTGTCTGTGTCTGGTGATGGTTGCAAGGCGCAGTATCTAACCCGACACCAGTCACATTGATTATTGGCCTCTTATATCTGTTCTGTAAGAACCCCTCATCACGTATCACAAAGGCACAATCCCAGATCACACAAATATACCTGAGCTATGTCTGCATCCGCTGAGTCGCGTACCTTCTCTCCTCTCAGCTTCCCTCTTTCTACTTCAAGTTGCAAATGCAGCAACGTCCACTATCACAATTAGCAGCTACTCAGAAACCACCCTTACAAGTCTCGGCTACACGTTCACTCTCAACTCCGTATACCAGTCGACGACTAGCTCACGCACAACTACCGAGGTAGTCTCGTGTCCGGAAGGGTGAGTCACGCCTTCTCTTCACTGTGAACCACAAGAGGAGAACGTACTCAAACACACTTCGACGACCCAAACTAAAGATCACACAGTTATGGCACACTCGGCAACCTGTGCTTCGCCCCTGCCAGCGACTACCCCACGCAACCTCCTTCCACGGCACCAGGCGTAGTCTACACTACAACCATAAACAATCTCGTCAGAACTACCATCAGCAACTCAATCACCACGTGGGCACCATCGACCGCGACAATCACTGCCTCTGGAATCTACTGTCCTACGCCTTATGTAGTTTACTATCGGGGCGGTTGTTATGAGCCGGAGGAATTGAGCTCGCTTATGGCTAGTGCTGCTAACACGAACCGAACTGTGTATGTGCTTGCAGAGTCGACGACTGGTACGACCGCGTCTTCATGGACTACGACGAGTGGATCGTTAGTGTTGATTGCAGAGAGCAGTCCCACTGGTATTGGTGTGGTTACTGTGCTGACGAGTGTGGTGAGTCCAAGTGCGACGAGTGTGGCGTCTGCGACTTCACCAGCAAGTGCAGTTGCGAGCGCGACGAGTGCGTTGGCAACGAGTTCTGCAAGTGCGGCGGCGGCAAGCACGGCGGCTCCTAACAATGGCAATGGTGCTGGGGACGTAAAGGCTGGGAGTGGTATTGCAATGCTTGTTGCTTTGACGACCGTTGCAGCTGGTGTTGTGCTTGTGTTGTGAATATGAGCTTTTGAATATAGGGTTGAATGTAGCACAAGCCGCAAGTACGAGCACGATAGACATACATCAATAGTTGTCTACATCTGTGCCGGTTGGTGTGAGCACGGTGGAAATCTTCCTTGTGTCAGCTGATACTGTCTCACATTCTTACCCTCGTCCTCCAACGTGTAGTAATTGCACATACTGCACATGCTGGTTCATTGTGATAGAAATTCAACCCATACCAGGTCTTTGCCGCAAAAATACCTACATGGCAGGCCCATATTGAGAGGCAACTATAGTGAAGTTTTGGTCGTTCTCGGCGCTTGGCCTCAGGTAGAAGGAATGTTCCGTCGTCCAAGGGCCTTGGGGTCGGTATATAGACAAAGTGGACTTGGAAGGAAGCATGATTACCTCAGTATTATAACCGCAAACCTTCTTCCTAACGGATGGGTGATTAAAAGGTTGAACCTTGTTCCCACATTTTTCTTGGCAGATGAGTTGAAATGGACAATGAGATGATAAATACGCGCTCGACCCCTCCTACCTCGTTTTGAGGTCGTGCGCGTTGTTGACAAGGTTCGTAGCTGCATCGCTGGCAATCAAGCATTGTCGGCGAGGATAACCGAGCTGTCAGTCACGGTGTCAAAAAGATCAAAGCACATAGGCACAAGCCCGCACGCGATGTGCTTGACGACGGATATCTTACGCCATCAGCTGGGACGCCATCAGCTAAATCAAGTAAGAAAGAGAGAAAGAAAGCTGAGAAAGGTTGACGAGAAGACGTTGTGTTTTGAAGCCTTGCCCTAAAAAGAATTAGTGTGCCGCAGAAAAGCTTGGTAGCGGAACTCAGCGCGACCGTTGGCAAGGACTTTAAATCGACAACAACAACAACAACAACAACAACGATAAGGACTCGAGGACTCGACAGAACTCCTTGTGTTTGTGTTTGTTCCTGTTGAATCGTTTGCTTGTGGTGATGTCTGTGACAAGAGATGTCTGGAAGAGATGAAGCACGCTCTTCAGCTCTTGCAAAACTAGCGCGTGCTTGGTGGTGGCTGGTGGAGTTCAAGCATAAAAAACAGCCTCCAGGTACCAAAAAAGTAACTCCTCTTGGGGCCTCTGACTACTTGCAGTCTAGCGGTGCCACTATGCCTCCTAAGTCTTTGTCATGACAACTCCTGGCAGCCTATCCAGCAGCTTGGTTCTTCATCGTCTCACGATCGTGCTCGGCAGCTCGAGCTCTTCCCACTCGCCTACCTCATCGAAGGTGGGGTCAGAAATACTCGATGGACTCGACAAATTTATCCCATCCTGTTCTGTACTACGCTAAACACCGCTGTTGCCCAGCAGCCATCTTTGTGAACTCGTTACCTGTCGCTCTTGCTATCCAGCTCTCGGTTACTAGGGCTTATGCTTGTTTCAGCTTTTCGCTCCTAACCCTCGTTGACGACATTGTTGTGGCTTAGTACTGAAGAACTTGTTGCTGTTGCTGCCGTTACTGTTCAAGACAGTACTCCCGTCTCTGCCCTACTTGAACACTGACTTTTCGTCCTCGTGTCTGGGCAGTTCTTGGCTTCTGAGGTAGCTCTTGGCCGTTGCTCAACTCTTTCTACACTCTTTGAAACAACACTACATTCACTTTTAGCTAGCTGACTATCAGCTCACTGTCTTGCTTGGCACGACATACCACTATCTTCCAGTCTCTACAATGAAGACCTCATCCTCTTGGTCGCTTGTGGCGGCTTTGGCTGCTCCTGCCATGGCTGTCCCTCACAATCCTTGGGAAGCCTTTGCTCACAAGCCTGGCTTTATGCCAAAGTACTACAATGCTGATGGATGGAAAGGTTGGGGAGCTGGATGGAGTGATGGAAAAGATGCGGAGACTCCTTCTGCAGCGGCGACTTCATGGCAAACCAATTCGTCACTCACTTCGTCATCCACAGCTACCAGTCCATTCCCTAACATACTCGTCACACCAAGTCCTACCACATACACCGTGGTAAACACGTTTACCCTAACAGTGGAAGCCTGCCCATCTTGGGCTCGATATTGTCCAGTAGAGCAGAAGACGACATTCACTACTACAGTCACCAACCCGCAGATTACCACTGATACCGTATATGTAACGATAACAGACGTAGAAACCATGACAGATGTGCAAACAACTGTCGTTGCTGGACCTGGCACAACCATTGTTGTGCTCGAAACAGAAACGGACTATGTTACGACTTCTTGCACGACGGGCTGGGGCATCATGACTACGCAGACATTCGACAGCACTAAAAGCCAAATCACGCCGTTTTCGGTAGCAGATACAACGAGATCGATTCCGGAGATGCCAACCGGCTCAAGCACTGCGTTAGTTGTTTCCAGTGTTATGTGGTCGTCAAGCTCTATTGCTCCGTGGGGTAGCAAACCCTCGCAATGGACTGGCTCCTCGTGGGCTCCTAGCTTTATAGCTCCCTCACAAATCGCTACAGGAGTAGTACCGTCGATTTCACCCGGCTTCGCACCTGCTTGCACTCGTGTACCAATTCCAGGCTGCAAACCTTGTGATGGCTTTCCTGGCAGTGATCCTTATGAGTATTGCGGTCTCACCATCGAGACTGACTACTACGAGGCTTGGCCTCAGACTTGTAAGTTCGGCCGCCTCGATGATTGTTTCAACCAGGTATTGACATATTGTTCAGGCATGAAAGTCATCTGTCACTTTACAGTCAGCGATCTCCTAATTTCACCCGATGGCGTCGAAAGACAAGCCATGGTCCTCAACAAGAAACTTCCAGGTGACATGATTGTAGCATGGTGGGGTGACCTCGTTGAAGTTCACCTAACCAATAACCTCACCACCAATGGAACCAGTCTTCATTTCCACGGTCTTCGGCAGCTGAACACAAATGAAATGGACGGAGTGCCTTCTATCACCCAATGGTATATAATTTAGGCGTACCTTGCTTAGGTATACGTTGGCTAACCTGATTGATTCATAGTCCTGTACCTGGCAACAATGCAACCATTACACAAACCTTTGTTGCCACTCAATATGGTCATACCTGGACTCATAGTCACTACTCCCTCCAAACATGGGAAGGCGTCTACGCACCATTCATCATCCACGGACCTACAACCTGGGACTACGATCACGATCTTGGTCCAGTCCTGCTCTCCGACTGGCTACACACACCAGTCTTCTCTCAATTCGAGCTGGTCGAACGCACTGGCTCGCCAGATCAAGACACTATCTTGATCAATGGTGTGGGCGTCTACAGCGCCAACGTTTCCGACCCTTCTATCCCACTCACCGGTTCCCGTGCCCATATCACCTTTGTACCCGGAAAGAAGCACCGGTTGCAACTCGTCTGTACAGCATTAGATTCGCATTTTGCCTTTTCCATCGACAATCATATTATGTAAGCGCCACATCACATCCATCACTCAGCTACCTACCTAGCGAGCCCTACTAACACACCCTTAGCACCGTCATGGGCATCGACTTCGTTCCCATCCACCCATACACCACTCACGTTCTTAAAATTGGCATAGGTCAACGCTACGACGTCGTCATCGAAGCAAACCAGCCCATCTCTACATACTGGATGCGCGTCGACGCCCTCGACCTCTCCGTCGCCCCCGGACAAGCACCACCCTGCGGCGCCAGCAACAAGATGGCCAATCACACCATGGCTATCGTGTCTTACATTGGCGCACCAAACACAACCACGTCCGCAGACCCTACAACAAACCCATACGTCCACGACACCGTGTGCGAAGACGAGCCATACGATCTTCTCATTCCCTGGCTCGCTAAGAATGCGGGCGCGGTAGGCGAGACGGTGAGCAAGGAGTTGGTGATTACGCAGGACTCGAGCACGAAGATATATCGATGGTATTTGTCTGGCACCACTTTTCAGATGGACTACGCCCATCCGAGCTTGTTGAGCATGTACAACAATAACACGGCGTATGCGGGACCACTAGCGCTGAATGTTGACACGCCTGGGGAGTGGGTGTATATCATTATCGAGACACCGGTCGCGTTGAGCCACCCAATCCACCTCCACGGTGTGAGTTTCGATGCACCATCCTTGTTGTGTCAGACTTCCTACTAACTGGTGCATTAGCACGACTTCTACCTTCTTGCGGCTGGAAGTGGCACATACACGAACCAGACGCTGAATATCGCCAACCCTCCTCGAAGAGATGTTGCTACGCTGCCGATGGCAGGCTATTTGGTTTTGGCTTTTGTGGCGGATAATCCGGGAGCGTGGCTTATGCATTGTGAGTTTATTTCAGTAATTCTGTTGCAATCTTGCTCGGATTTTCTTTTTGCTTTTGTGCTTTCTACTGCTGCCTCAAACAATCTCAACCTATCATCAAACACACACCATTCTACTACTCCTCCTCCTCCTCCTCCTCCTCTCCCTTCTTCTCCTACCTCTTCTCCTACCTCTTCTCCTACCTCTTCTCCTACCTCTTCTCCTACCTCTTTTCATACCTCTTCTCCCACCTCTTCTTCTTCTTCATATCTAAATCTTCTTCTTATACCCATTCTAACATTCTCTTCCCATCACAGGCCACATAGGCTGGCACGTCAGTATGGGCTTCGCCTTACAAATCATCGAAACGCCCAATCTCGCCCGCCAAAGCGTGACTGATGTTAGTTTGACGGAGAATTGTGAGTCGTGGACGGCTTGGGATAGTGTGACGGGGGTTTTGGAGATTGATTCGGGTGTTTGATTGTATTTTGGGTCCCACCGCTATTGGATGGGGGAAGGGTGTGAGATGAGATGGAGGGTGTAAGATCGAGGAAAGACTTCGAGGTGCCTTCGCGATAGTTGGTAACACGTGGTGGTACATGCCTGCATGCTTGAGCCTAAGCGCCGGGAGCAAGCATCACATCAGAATCTGGATCATGATAAACAGATGACTAATTTTGTACTTGTACATACCTGAATATACAGAAATATCCGCCCAATCCAAATACATCTTACCTCTTTCCTTTCCTTCCTTTCCCTTCCATCCATAGACTCTATGATATTACTCACCCCGACTTATCAGTCTCGCAAATACGAGGCATGAAAGTATAAGAATTACCGTTGAAAACACCATAGACGGTGCTATTGTACATATACTGTAAGCACACTGGACTATAACAGTCCCGGCCATCAGCAACAGCCCTGACGGTATGAAGCACCAAGACCAAGACGAGACACAACAGGCGCCAGAAGAAAGAGGAGTGGAGATTGGAGGAAGCATTTTGCTGATGTATGATGACTGGATTACATGGTACTGGAGAGACGAGATAGCGGGACGGTAGTTGCTGGTACTATCTGTCAGTGGCACCGGGAGAACATTACGATTGACATGTGGCTGTACTGGTTAATAGAGCTGAGCTGAGATTGTAGGTCGTGATAGCCGTACGCAATGGTGCTTGATATAGACGGAGATGAGATGGGGTGGGTGGCCCTGTATAGCTCACCAGACGACATTGACGAACGTGGGTGGTGCGGATGATGTTGAATACTTGAGGTAGGTGCAGGAGTAGCGAAGGTGGCGGTGCAAAGGTTCAAAGTTGAGACTTGAGCTGAGAGTAGTCAAAGAAACCGTGCGCGTGGTTTGAGAAAGGACAAGAGAAAGAGGATGGGTTGAGGTGGAAGGACAGAGGAAACGGATGGTCGTTGGAGCTGTATGTGTTGGTTTTGGGGAAGAGTGGAGGAATTGATATGAGATGAGATGAGATCGATAGCAGGCAGGCGTTCCCGACCATGACTGATGAGCTCCAGTCTACTACACGTCAGCAGGAGTATGCGTGAGCTTAAGCTGTGCGGTAAGGCTGCTCCAGGTCACTTTAAGTATTACATGAGTTGAATGTCTGCGAGAGTTGAATGTCTGCACAAAGGGCACAAGATGTTCCTGAACAATGATTTCAGTTTGAGGTATTATGCATTATAATCTTGATAAAGCGTCGTCTTGTAGACAAGTCCGCGGCATCCCATAGGTGAGGTATTCCTGTTTTTCCATGTCATCGTTGAATGATTCAATCAGACCACAAGATATCTATTTGCCAACAGATCCGTCAGAGAACTTGGCTCCGCTGGTGTCGTGAATGGAGTTGGGAACAGCCTGAAAGCATGTGAGTCAGTTGCGAAGGTAAGAAAACATGAGGTAAATGACTAACCTTCTCGATGCTCTCAGGGAGACCCTGCTGAATGGCCTCGGGAACGATAGACTTGCCAGTGGCTGTTTCTAGCGTTAGTGTCATGTTCTGGAATAAGCAGGTGTCAGATGCGGCTTACCGTGGCTGACTTTACCGGTGTCCTTGTTGGAGTTGGTGTCGTGGAGAGCATCGGGAACCTAAAGGAAGTGTAAGAGATGGATGGTGTTTGAAGATTGACGGATAACAGCACATACCTTGTGCTCGACGCTGGAAGGGACCTTCTCCTGAACCTTCTGAGGGAGGGCAGAGTCGGAAGCGTGGCTGACGCCTTGGCCTTGTTCGTTTTGCATGTTGATGGTTATTTGGTAGTGTTGGTTGATTAAGTAGGTGTTGTTGTTGTGATGGAGTGAGGTGATTGATGAAGAAAAGAGCAAGAGGAAGGGAAGATGAGATGAGAGAAAGGAGTTCATATAGACGCGGGGTCGTGGAGGGGCACATGCCATTTCGAGCAAATATGATGTAATGAGCATCATGGACTAAGCGCCAAAGTGGCAAACAATACGTGGGTACATTGCGACATACTCATGCAGGGAGGCATGATCATCTAAGACTAGTTACCAGACGTGTACTGCTGGTAAATCGTGCTTGTGTTGTTTGTGATCCCCGACCTACCATGCCAGAAAAAGAGCGTCTTATACGCATCTCTTTCCTCGCACATCGCAATGAATCAATGACAGAAGATGAGTTTAATCAGTATTGGACACAAAAACATGCTCCTCTCGTGAGTGACTGGTTGGCGAAATATGGTGTAATCAAGTATACTCAAGTAAGCATTTTCACCTCATCTTATATCTCTCCACCTTCTCTTCGTCCTATCTCAGTCTGCTCGTTGCAAACCTTCTTCTCATACTACGAACCCAGTATCACACAACCTCAGCTCTTCGTCAGAAAATCACCTCAATGAAACATGGCAACCTGAAAACGGCCACTCTAGATACCCATGATGGAACAGCAGAGTTTCTCATTCGCGAATCAGACTTTGAGCTCTTTGGCAAAGCTAGAGAGGATCCCTATTATCTGGATGTAGTACAGAAGGATGAGGCCAAGTTCTTCGACATGGACAAGTCGGTAGTGACTGCAGGATGGGAAGAAGTGTATGTTGAGGATGGCGAGGTAGTGAATATTGCGGATGTAGGGAAACAGCAGGAAGGCAGAGGGGCAGCTGTTGTTGGAGTGCCTACGAAAGAGGGAGCTGCAATAGCTGGTTTGCTTGGTGGTTCTAGTGGTCAGTGGTGGTGATAAACTATCGAGCCTCATACTATGAGCACGACGGGCAACAAGTAAGGTCAGACCCATCGTCTGGTCGCCTCCTGGGATGCTCAACATCATACGATGTCGAGACTGCTGTAGACAGCCTGCGGCATGAAATGCGCACGATCTTGTTGGTCGCAAATAATTAATAATCACGGTCTCATTGTTGATGTTGTTGTGACTTTGTCGTTTGTAGCTTTCCTAAAGCTTCAATTAACAACATTGCTTCGAAATACTTTGTGATGTATAATGATTCCAGGATCGTACACACCACAGCATGACCCAAACTGTGCGCATCTGTGTCGTTGGTGATGACTCGACGGGCAAGTCAAGCCTAATCACCTCACTTGTGAAAGATGTCTTCGTCACGAACAAAATCCAGCCAGTACTACCACAAATCACGCTACCACCCACATTGGGTACTCCAGACAATGTAACAACCATCATAGTCGACACATCAGCAGAGCCCGCACAAAGAGACAACCTCAGAATAGAAATCAGAAAATGCAACGTAATACTCCTGGTCTATTCTGATCATTACAGCTATGAGCGTGTTGCATTATTTTGGATGCCCTATTTTCGGTCGCTGGGTGTTAATGTACCCGTCGTGTTATGTGCTAACAAATCGGATCTTGCAAGTGATATCAGCACGGCACAGATTGTAGAGGATGAGATGTTGCCCGTTATGGCTGAATTCAAGGAGATTGATTCGTGTATCAGGACGTCAGCAAGGGAGCACCACAACATCAATGAAGTCTTCTTCTTGTGCCAGAAGGTATGTTTGATGCTCTATTTTCACATAGAAAGTTTATATGCTAATCTTTCCAGGCTGTAACACATCCGATTGCATCTCTATACGACTCGAAAGAATCTATGCTCAAGCCAGGTGCTATTGCTGCACTACGGCGTATCTTCTACCTCTGCGACAAAGATCAAGATGGTGTGCTAAACGATGACGAGGTTCGAGCTTTTCAAATCAAAGTCTTCGAGAAGGATCTTTCGGACGATGATCTTGCAAATGTCAAACGTTCTGTTAGTGGGCATACTTCAGAATCATCTGGGTTAGATGGCATAGATGTGGAAGGATTCATCGAGCTTTGTAGGATATTCGTGGAGAAAG
>Ga0160427_10000976_pt1 | contig 17452 bp, 10 predicted proteins | sample SolpanmetagenomL_FD_108194 | JGI IMG/M metagenome (GOLD analysis project Ga0160427, IMG submission 108194) | Solar panel surface microbial communities from Lawrence Berkeley National Laboratory, California, USA - L | ecosystem: Engineered > Built environment > Solar panel > Unclassified ...
GGAGCGGCCGCGGCGGGCCGCGGTGCCGCCGCGGGGGCCGGAAGCGCCGGAGCGGAGGCCGCCGGAGCCGCCGGCGCCAGGGAGGCGGCGGGGACCGGAGCGGCCGGGGCCGGTGCGGAGCGGCTGCCGCCCTCGGCGACCCGCCGCTGCGTCTGCGCCTGCGGCTGGGCGACGTCCACGGCGCGGCCGGAGCGGGAGACCAGGGACGAGAGCTCGTTGAGCGCCTTGATCTGGTCGGCCACCACCCGGCGCATCTCGCCCGTGGCATCCTGGGTCTCGCGCGGCAGGTCGAGGACGCCCTTGGCGAGTTCGGCGCGGGTGGCGTCGAGTTCACCGCGGATCGAACCCGCCATCTCGCGCAGTGCCGAGAAGGAGTCGCCGAAGCTGGCCTGGGCCTCCTGGAAGCCGCTGCGCATCTCGCGGGCCGCCTCCTCGATGGCCTGCCGCACGCCCTGGGCGGCCTTCTCGCCCTCGGCGCTGGCGCTGTCCTTCAGGTCGGCGAAGGCGCTCGTCACCGAGGCGCCGGCGCCCTGGGCCGACTGGGCCAGGGACTCGCCGACGCTCCGGGCACGGTCCTCGGCGGCGCGCAGGGTCTGCTCGATCGTGCGCTCCAGGGCCTTGCCGTTCTGCTCCAGGGCGGTCGCCCGCGCCTCGAAGGCGGCGAGCGCGCCCGTCAGGGCCGTTTCGCGGCCCGTCAGGGTCGACCCCAGACGCTCCTCGATGGCGGCGAGCGAGGCGGCCGCCCGGTCGAGGGCGGCGACGTGCGCGGCCGTCTGCTCCCCGAGGGAGCGACCCCGCGTATCGAGGGTCTCGGCGAGGCGGGACGCCTCCTGGAGGGCCCCGTCGGCGGCGCCGCGCAGGGATTCGACCTGCGCCGACACGCCGGCGCTGGCCCGGCCGGTCTCGGAGGCGATGCGTTCCAGCGCCTCCTGGATCTGCTCGATCCGGCCGGCGAGGCCCCGCTCGACCGCGCCGAGATTCGTGTCGGCGCCGGCCACGAGGTCGCTGAGGGCCGTGTTGGCGGTCTCGATCCTCTGGAGGAGGGCGCCGAGTTCCCGGCCCATGCGGTCGTTGGTCTCGAACAGCTCCGAGAGGGTGCGGCCGGCGCCGTCCTCGACGGCGGCGCGCAGCAGCTCGGCCGAGGCCCGCGACTGCACCGCCAGCTCCTCGGTCCGCTCCCGCAGGGTCTCGGCCAGCGGAACACCCGTCTCGGCAAGCGTCCGCTCGATCGCGTCGGCCCGGTCTGCCAGGGCGCGGGACAGGTCGAGCATCGGACCGTCGATGGCCTCGCGCAGGCGGACCACATGACCCTCCACGCTGTCGCCGGCCGCGCGGCCGCTGCCCTCGATGCTGGCGAGCAGGGCGCCGCCCTTCTCCTCGATGGCGCGCACCAGGGTCTCGGCGCTCTCCGCGAGGCGGCGGGACAGGGCCTCGCCGCGGGCATCCACCAGGGCGCCCAGCGCGGTGGCGCGCCGCTCGAACCCGGTCCCGAGCGCCTCTGTGCGCGCGTCGATCAGGCCGGCAAGCGCCGCCTCGCGGCGGCTGAGCGTCTCGGCGAGCGCCGCGTTGTGGGCGTCGACCTGCTCGGCATGGGCCCGCGCGCGCTCGTCCAGGGCGGCCACGAGGCTCGCGGTGCGCTCGTCCATGAGGCCCGCGAAGGCCTCGTGGCGGTCGTCGAAGGCCGTGGCCAGCGTATCCGCGCGCTGAGCGACCAGCGTCGCGAACAGCCGCATCCGGCTGTCGATGCGCTGGGTGAAGGCGTCGGCCCGGGCATCGACGCCGCGGGCCAGGGCCTCGCTCTGCGCCTCCACGGCCTGCGCGAGCGCCGTCGTGCGACCCTCCACGACGCCGTCGAGGTCGCGCAGCCGGGCGTCGAAGGCCTCGACCAGGGCTCCGGTGCGGCCTTCGGCAGCCGCCATCAGGGCCTGGCTGCGGTCTTCGAGCAGCCCCTCGATCGACGCGCGCGCCTCTTCGAAGGTGCCGCGCAGGGCCTCGATCCGCGCGTCGACCCGCTCGGACACGTCGCGGCCGGTCCCCTCGACGATCGCCCCGAGGCGACCCTGCACCCGCTCGAACAGCACCTGCAATTCGGCCGTCCGCTCCCTGAGCGTCTCGGCGAGTTGGGTCTCGCGCGTCTCCAGCAGGCCCGCGATGGCCGGATTGACCTGCTCGATGGTCGCCTGCAGCGCCTGGGTCCGGTGCTCGATCGTTCCGGCGATCTGGCGGCCGCGGCCCTCCACGAGGCGGTCGATCTCCTCCTGCGCCCGCTCGAACACGGCCTGCAGCGCGACGGTCCGCTCCTGCATGGCCTCGGTCAGCCGGGCTTCCCGCGTCTCCAGCAGGCCCGCGATGGCGGGGTTCGCCTGCTCGATGGTGGTCTGAAGGGCCTGCGTGTGGTGCTCGATCGTCCCGGCGATCTGGCGGCCGCGGCCCTCCACGAGGCGGTCGATCTCGCCCTGTGCGCGCTCGAACAGGGTCTGGAGGTCGGCCACGCGTGCCCCCAGCAGCTCCGACATCTGGGCCGGCGCGGCATCGAGGGTGGTGCGCAGCCCCTCGGTCTGGGCCGCGATGGCGTCGGCGACTTCCTGGCCGCGGCCATCCACGAGGTCGCGCAGGCCCGCCTGGGCCTCCTCGAACAGGGTCTGCAGGCGCTGCGTGCGCGCGTCGAGGGTCGCGGCGAGCTGGCGCTCGCGGGTCTCCACCAGCGCCGAGACGGCGGCGGGCGCCTCCTCCAGCACCCCGCGCAGGGCCTGGATCCGGGTGTCGATGGCGGCGGCGAAGCGGCCGCCGCCGCCCTCGACCACCGCGTCGAGGGCGGCCTGGGCCTCCTCGAACAGGGTGCGCAGGGCCTGCCCGCGGGCGGCGAGCGTCTCGGCGAGACGGTTGCCCCGGCCCTCGACCAGGGTCTCCAGGCTGCCCAGCCGCTCGTCGAACAGGCTGCCGAGCTGCCGGGTCCGGTCCTCCAGCGCGCCGGTCGCGGTGCCGAACGCGCCGTCCAGGGCGGCGACCAGCGCCTGGCCGCGGCCATCCAGCGCCTCGTTGATCGGGCCCATGCGGCCGTCCATCGTGGCGGCCAGGGTGCCGGCGTGGTCGTCCAGCATCACGCGGATCTGGTTGGTCCGGTCGTCCAGCAGGCTGTGGACCGAGCGCACGCCGTCGTCGAGCAGGCCGCTGATGTCGGCGGTCCGGCTCGACAGGGTGTGACCCAGGCGGCCCTCGCCGGCCTCCAGCATCCGCTCGGCATCCGCGATGGTCTGCTGCAGCTTGGCGAGCACGCTCTCGCCGCGCTGGTCGATCAGTTGCGCGAGCGACGTGCCGCCGCTGTCGAACAGGCGGCCCAGCTCGGTGATGCGGCCGCCGATCGCCCCGAACACGGAGCGGCCCTTCTCGTCGAGCTCGCCCGACAGGGACGCGATGCGCTCGTCGATGAGGCGGGCGAGATGGTCGGCACGCTCCGCGAAAGCGGCGCGCACGGCCTCGGTGCGGGCTTCCAGCGCCGCGTCGGCGCTCTGGGCGCGCTCGTCCACCAGCCGGACGATCGCCTCGCCGCGGGTCGACAGCGCCGTCTCCAGGCCGCGGGTCGAGTCCTCGATGGACGTGGTGAGCGCGCGGACGCGCTCGGCCATGGCGCCGTCGAGGCCGCCGGTCCGGTCGGAGATCATCGCGACGAGGTCGCGGGTCCGGCCGGCCAGTTCCTCGTCGACCGCGCGGGTGCGCGCCTCGATGAGGCGGATCGCCTCGAAGGCCTGCACGCCGAAGCTCTCGTCGACCAAGCGGGCGCGCTCGTCCAGCGCCTCGGCGATCGCCTGGAGGCGGCCGATCACGCCGACGTCGAACTGGCCCGCGCTCTCGGCGATCCGGTGGGCGATCTCGCCCGTGTGCCGGGCGATATCCTCTCCGAGGCCGGTGGTGCGGCCCTCCAGCATCTCGATCAGGCCGCGGTGGCCCTCGGCCATGATGCGCGCCATCTCGTCGGTCCGGGCGCGCAGCACGTCATCCACCGCTGAGGCGCGGGTGCCGAGATGGGCGTCGATCTCGGCGACGAGGCCGGCCACGGCCGCGCCGATCTCGGCGGTCCGCCGGACGGAGCGCTCCTCCAGGCCGCCGAGGTGGGTCTCGATCAGGCTGCCGGCCTCGCGGGCCTGGGCCGAGATCGTCTCGGCGACGGCCTGACCCTTGCCGGTGATGAGGCGGTCCATCTCCTCCAGCCGGGTGCCCACGGTTTCGCCGAAGGCCGCGGTGTCGCGGCCGATGCGGTCCGCGAGGATGTCGCCGCGGGCGATGGTCTCCTGCAGGGCGGTGAGGCGGCTGCCCAGGGTCTCGTCGATCGCCCGGACCCGTCCGTCCGCGGTCTCGGCGAAGCTCGCTCCGGTCTGGCTGAGGGTGTCGGCGATGCGGGCCCCCTGGCTCGCCACCGCCAGCACGATGTCGCGGCCTGTGCCGCTGATGCGGGCCTGGGTCTCGTCGGCGTGGCTCGCCAGGAGTTCGGCGACGCTGCGGCCATGGGCGCCGAAGGCCGTCTCCATCTCGCCGATCCTCGCGGCGAGGTCGGCCGAGATCGCGCGGGCGGCCTCGGCGAGGCTGCCGGTGGCGTCGCCGGTCCGCGCGGCGAGTTCCCGGTTGAGGTCGTCGAGGGCGGCGCGGACGGCGGCGACCGCCTCCGTGCCGCGCGCGCCCAGCTCCGTACCGGCCCGGTCGGCGGCGTCGCGGAACCGCGTCGTCAGGCTGGCGGTCTCCGCCTCGACGGCGCCGGTCACCTCGGCGGAGGCGTTGCGCAGGGTCTCCAGGGCGGCGGTGAGGCGGGCGGTCGCGTCGCGCGTCCGGCCCTCGGCGGCCTCGCCCGCCTGATCGGCGGCGGCGCGCAGCGCCTCGGCCGCCTCACCGGTCCGCGCCGCCAGGGCGGCGGCGGACTCCGAGACCCGACGCTCGAAGACCTGCACGGCCTCGAGGGTCCGGGCCTCGACCGCGCCGGTGGCATCCTCGGCCGAACCGCGCAGGGCGGTGGCGACTTCCTCGGTCCCGCGCCGGAGCGCGGCGACCGCGCCGGCGGTGCGGCCGTCGATCTCGCCCGACAGGTTCTCGACGGCCCCCCGCAGGCTGCCGACCGCGGCGGCAGCCCCGGCCTCGAAGCCCTGGCCCAGCACCGTGAAGGCGGCCTCCAGGCTCGCCGCGGCCGTGCCGGTGTGATGCGTGATCCCGCTGCCGGCGCGCTCGGCCGCCGCGGCGACGCGGCGCTCCAGATCCGCGGCCCGCACCGTGACGGTCTCGTCGAGCCGTGCCGCGATGCCGTCCATGCGCTCGGCGAGGGCGCCGCCGCGATCCGACAGCGCCTCGGCGATCCGCTCGGCCGTGCCGATCAGGTCGTCGCGCACCGCGCCCGCGCGGGTCGTCAGGGTGTCGCCGGCGCCGCTCGCGGCGAGCGCCAGGGCGGCCTGGGCGTCGCGCCCGCGGCCCTCGATCATCTCGGCCACCGACAGGCCCGCGCTCTCGATCTCGGCGCGGAGCGCGGTGCCGCGGCCGGCGATGTCCTGGGTCAGCGCCGTGCCGGTCTCGGCGAAGCGGGCGGTGATCTCGGCGCCCATGGCGCCGAAGCGCTCGGTCAGGTCAGAGCCGCGCGACAGGAAGACGGTCTCCAGGCCGCCCACCGAGCGCTCGAAGCTCTCGCGCACCGCGCCGGCCTGCTGCTCCAGGGCCTCGCCCACGCGCGTGCCGGTCTCCGCGAGACTCCGGGCCAGCGCGCCGGTGTTCTCGGCGAGGCGGTCGGTGAGGGCGGTGCCGGCGGCCTCGAAGGCGCCCGTCACCTCGCCGGCCCGGGTCCCGAAGGTGCGGGTCAGCGTCTCGCCGACCTCCTGGAGGGTCCCCCGCACGTCCTGGCTCGTCGCCGTCAGGTTGTCGATGAGATCGCTGCCGCGGGCGGTCATCAGGCCGACCACCCGGTCGCCGGCGTCGCCCAGGGAGGCGGTGATCGCGGCGCCGCGGATCTCCAGCGCGCCGGTGACGCGCTCGCCCGCGCCGGTCACCGCGGAAACGATCCGGTCGGAGGCGCCCTCCAGCTCCTGGCTCAGGCTCTGGTGCGAGCCGGTGATCGCGGTCCGAACCCGGTCGGCGTTGGTGACGATGGCCTCCCGCTGCGCCACCAGCTCGTCCACGAGGGACCGGATGCGGATCTCGTTGTCGGAATAGGCGCGCTCCAGGGTGGCGATCTCGCCGCGCACCAGGGTCTCCAGTTCACCCGCGCGGGCGAGCGCCCGCTCGACGCCGTCGCCCACCGCCGCCACCTCGCGGCGCACGGTCTGCGACATGGTCAGGACGGCGTCGGTGGAGAAGCTCTCGGGTTCGGCCAGCCGCACCGCGACCTCGCCGACCGCGCGGGCGACGAGGCGCATCTCCTGGGCGCGCACGGCCAGCATGGCGGCGATCACGAACAGCACCACCGGCCCGAGCAAGGCGGCGGCGCCGATGCTCGCCTGCAGGGCGCTGAGCCCCGCCACGACGCCACGCAGGTCGCCGTCGGACTTGGTCCAGGCGACCAGCACGAGGGCCCCGATCCAGGCCGCACCGGCGGCGAGGGCGAACAGGTAGGGCTTGGGCGAGGAGCGCACCCGCAGGGTCTGCTGCAGGATGCCGATGTTGCGTCGGTCGTCGTTGGCCACGAGCGAACGGTCGGGCGGCAGGAGGCCGCCCTCGCGGCGGGGACGATCCAGGCCGGGGGGCGGCAGGTCCGAGACGAGGGGCGCGTCGAGGTCGAGGCGCGGCGGCATGGTGCGGCCGGCCGGGTCGAGGCCCCCGTCGAGCAGCGGATCGGCATCGCCGACGTCGGGCAGGCGCGGCTCGGCGCGGCTGTCGGTGCCGTTCGGCGTCAGGGCGTCGAGGTTCAGCGCCTGCTCGATCGCAGAGAGCGCGGCCTCGGCCGGGTCCTTCAGCTTCTTCTCGGTCGCCATTCAACGCCTCGATACACGGGTTCACCGTCACCTGGGGAGGCTGATGCCGGAGACGCAACGCCCCGTTTACCATCCAAGATTAGACGCGGGCAGCGATTGCCGATACCCGAGCCCCCGGCCGGCCCCAGAAAACGTTAACCGAATGGTTACCGCGCCTGCCGCTCACCGCCTCCGCCATCCTGCCGCACGGGACGGGTCCGGCGCGATCCCCGCCCCGCGAATCGGGGGGTGAATTGTGTGGATCAGCCCCGCCATCCACGAAGAACACGCATCCCGGGAGCCAGGACATGAGCCAGGACAGGAGCCGGGGCATGAGCCAGGGCACGAGCCGGGGCATGCAGGCCATCGACCGCGCGGCCCTCGACGTCCAGACGGGGGGCGACGCCGAACTCGCCCGCGAAGTGCTGGATCTGTTCGCCGGCCAGTGCCGGTCGATCCTGCCCAGGCTCGCCGATGCCGCCGCCGCGCCGGAGCGGCGCGCCGACCTCGCCCACACCTTGAAGGGCTCGGCCGCGGGCGTCGGCGCGGAGCGGGTTCGCGCCCTGGCGGACGCCGCCGAGGCGCGCCTGCGCGCGGATGACGGGCCGGTCCCGCTCGACGACCTCGCCGCCGCGGTCGCGGCGGCGCTCGCGGAGATCGGGACCGCGCAGCCCTGACGGGCCATCCGGGCACCGCCCGCGATGCGGCGATCGAACCGGGAGGGGCGACAACCGCCGCGCTTGCATTCCGCGATCTCTGCCGCCAATCAGGCGCACGCCGCCCGTCGGAGAGATTGCGCTCGACGCGAGCCCGGAGCCCCCAGCATGCCCAAGATCACCTACGTCGACCACGCCGGGACGGAGAGGACCGTCGAAGGCAGCGTCGGCGCGACCGTGATGGAGACGGCTCTGCGCAACAACGTGCCGGGCATCGACGCGGAGTGCGGCGGCGCCTGCGCCTGCGCGACCTGCCACGTCTACGTCGCCGACGCGTGGATCGAGGTGGTGGGCAAGGCCGCCGACATGGAGCAGGACATGCTCGATTTCGCCAGCGACGTGCGCGAGAATTCCCGCCTGTCCTGCCAGATCAAGATCACGCCGGCGCTCGACGGGCTGGTGGTGACGACGCCCTCCCAGCAGGGCTGACAGGGCGTCCGATCGCGGGCCGGCGACGGACGGTTCGCCGGATCATCCATCCTCCCGCGTCCCGAGGGGCCGGAGCGCAGCGGGAACCTCGGGGCGAGGGTGCGGGTCGGATGAGCCCCCCGAGCCGGGGCCTGTCACGGCTCACCGCACGAGCGCCCGCGCCGCCGCGTCGAGCCCGTCCAGGGTGAGCGGGAACATCCGGCCGGCGACCAGCCGCTGCATCATGCCGATCGACTGGGTGTAGCCCCAGTGCGTCTCGGGCACCGGGTTCAGCCATGCGACCTTCGGGAAATGGTCGAGGAGCCGCTGCATCCAGACGGCACCCGCTTCCTCGTTCCAGTGCTCCACGGAGCCGCCCGGCGTGGCGATCTCGTAGGGGCTCATCGAGGCGTCGCCCACGAAGACGACGCGGTAGTCGCTGCCGTAGGTGCGGATCACGTCGAGCAGCGGCGTCTTCGCCTCGTGGCGCCGCCGGTTCTCGGTCCAGACCGCCTCGTAGGGGCAGTTGTGGAAGTAGTAGTGCGCGAGGTGCTTGAACTCGGAGCGCGCCGCCGAGAACAGCGCCTCGGCCTGCGCGATGTGCCAGTCCATCGAGCCGCCCACATCGAGGAAGAGCAGTACCTTGACGGCGTTGCGCCGCTCCGGCCGCAGCCGCACGTCGATGTAGCCCTGGCGGGCGCTCTCGCGGATCGTGCCGTCGAGATCGAGCTCCTCGGCCGCCCCCGTCCGGGCGAAGCGGCGCAGGCGCCGGAGCGCGAGACGCATGGTGCGGGCGCCGATCTCCCGGTCGTCGTCGAGGTCCTTGAACTCCCGCTTGTCCCAGACCTTCACCGCCCGGAAGTTGCGGTTCCCGTCCTGGCCGATGCGGATGCCCTCGGGATTGTAGCCGTAGGCGCCGAAGGGCGAGGTTCCGCCGGTGCCGATCCATTTCGAGCCGCCCTGATGGCGCCCCTTCTGCTCGGCGAGCCGCTGCTTCAGGGTCTCGAACAGCTTGTCCCAGCCCAGCGCCTTCAGCTCCGCCCGCTCGGCCTCGGTCAGGTATTTCTCCGCGAGCTTGCGCAGCCACTCCTCGGGGATCGCGGCGGGCTCCACCGCAGGGCCGAGGGTTTCCAGCCCCTTGAACACCGTGCCGAACACCCGGTCGAACCGGTCGAGATGCGCCTCGTCCTTCACGAGCGCGGTGCGCGCCAGGAAATAGAACGCCTCGACGTCGTGCCCGGCCAGCCCCCGGTCGAGGCCGCCGAGGAGGGTCAGGTACTCCTTCAGGGAGACGGGAACCTTTGCGTCCCGGAGGGCCGTGAAGAACTGCAGCAGCATCCCGGGAGAACGCGCCAGCGGAGCGCCCGGGTCAAGTATGGGCGAATCGCCCGCCCGCGGATCGCGCCGGGCAGGACTATCCGGCCCCGGTCCCGAATCTTCGCCGGTGGTCGACAGGATTCAGGCCCGAGAAAGCGGCCGATCCGGTGCCCGGAGCGAGACTCCGCATGTGCACGGGACTCGTAACCTGGGCATAAGTCATCGAATCTGTTGATATGTGCCGGGCCAAGCCTCGCACAGTCACTCATTCGGTCATGGGAATCGCTCAACTCGAAGCATCGAGTGTGTGCGGACGCGGCGACGCGGGCCGGACAGGGCAAGCGAGGAGACCTGCGATGGCGGTCATCCTGCGGAATCTGACGGATTTCAAGCGGTTTCTCGGGAAGCCGGGGGCGACGATTCAGTTGGTGCGCAACACCTTCATGGACCGTCAGCCGGAGGCGACCCGCGGGGCCTACCGCGACAAGGGCATGTACGCGCCGCGCGCCGTGCAGGCCCTGTCGCGCAAGGCGGCCGTCTTCACCCTGCGGGGCTATCCCGGGACGGTCTGGCTCTACTGGGACAAGGGCGCCCGCGGCTGGCGCTTCACCGGGGACACCGTGACGGTGCCGCTCGTGACGGGCCTGGGGCCGGCGGACGAACTGGTCTACCGGTGCAGCTTCGCCGACGGCTTCGAGCGGGCCCCGCGCAGCCGCGTCGCGCGGCGGCCCAAGCTCGCCGAGGCGTACCCCGTCCCGGCGTGACGGAACGGGAGGCGGCTCAGGCCTCCTGGCCGGCGGCCTCCTGACGCTCGGGCTCCCGCTTGGCGGCCGGCTTGCCGAGGGCCTTGCCCACGGTACGGCGGGCCCGGAAGATCGGCTTCGCCTCGTTCTCGCGCTTCTTCAGCAGGGTCCGGTACTCCTCCCGCCGCTCGTGGATCGACGCGATGACGAGCCCCATCGGCACGCCGACATCGACCAGCACGGCCTCCGAGAGCTGCAGCGAGGCCTCGATCGTTTCCGGCACCGCGTCGTCGACGCCGAGTTCATAGAGCGCGGAGGCATGGCGGGCGTCGCGGGCCCGGGCCACGATGGTCAGGTCGGGCCGCTCGGCGCGGGCCGCCGCCACCGCCGCCTCGACGGCGCGCGGGTTGTCGAGGGTGACCACCAGGGCCCGGGCCGTGGCGATGTCGCAGCGGCGCAGGATCTCGGTGTTGCCGCTGTCGCCGAAGTAGACCGGCGCCCCGGAGCGCCGCTGCTCGGCGACCCGGGCGGCGTCGGAGTCGAGGGCGAGATACGGGATCTTGTGCCGCTCCAGCATCTCGCCGACCTGCCGGCCGACGCGGCCGAAGCCCGCCACGATCACCCGGTTCTCCACCCGCTCGGGCATCGGCTCCGCCTTGGTGGCGGCCTGGGCGCCGGCGGTCGCGCGCTGCTTGAGCCGCCGCCCGACCGCGGCCAGGGCCGGGATCATGATCATCGTGACGGTGGTCACCACGAGCGCGGCCGCCCCAACCTCCTCCGGCACCAGCCCGGTGGCCATGGCGCCTCCGATCAGGACGTAGGCGAACTCGCCGCCCGGGCCGAGCAGCAGCGCCGTCTCGAGCGCCACCGGCCGGGGAATCTTGAGGACCGGGGCCGCCATCATCACCACGGCGGCCTTGATCAGGACCAGCGCCAGGGACAGGCCCAGGATGGCGCCCGGCGTCGCCATGAGCTGCGCCGGGTCGAGGTTCATGCCCACCGAGACGAAGAACACGCCGAGCAGCAGGCCCTTGAACGGGTCGATCGTCGCCTCGATCGCCCGGCGATACTCGGTCTCGGCCAGGAGCAGGCCGGCCACGAAGGCGCCGAGCGTCATCGACAGGCCGCTCGCCGCCGCGGTCAGCGCCGTGCCGACGATGACCAGCAGGCAGGCGGCCATGAACAGCTCGGTGGAGCGCGTGCGCGCCACGAGCTGGAACAGCGGGCGCAGGGCGAGGCGGCCCGCGACCACGATCAGCACCAGCGCGACGGCGGCCTGGCCGAGCGCCAGGGCCAGGGCCCAGCCCTTGTCGCCGCCGTCGTCGCGGCCGAGCACCGCGATGGCGAACAGCGCCGGGGCCACCGCCAGATCCTGGAACAGCAGGACCGCGAAGCTCGTCCGCCCGGTGGGCGCGTTGAGCCGCCGCTGCTCGGCCAGCACCGGCAGCACCACGGCGGTCGACGACAGGGCGAGCCCGATGCCGACGATGGCGGCGCCGGTGAGCGGCACGTTGAGCCCGTACAGGATCGCTCCGAGGATCAGCGCGGAGCAGCCCACCTGCAGGGAGCCGAGGCCGAAGACGAGCCGGCGCAGGACCCGCAGGCGCTCCCAGGACAGCTCGATCCCGATCATGAACATCAGGAAGATCACGCCGAACTCGGCGAGGTGCGAGATCTCGGTGCGGTTGCCGATGGTGAACAGGTGGACGGAGGGGTAGGTATCGGCCAGCCGACCGAGGCCGAAGGGTCCGAGCAGGGCACCGGCGCCGATGAAGCCGAGCACCGGCGAGATCCGGAGGCGGTGGAACAGCGGCACCACGATGCCCGCCGTGACGAGAAACAGGATCGCTTCCTTGTAGGAGCCGGCGTGGACCTCTGGCATCGGCGGCGGATCGAACCTCGTCTTTCGCGGCGGCGGGGATGCCGATCACGGCTGCGCGATGATGGGTCGGCGCGGCGCTGCGGGCAACCGGTTTCCGCCCGGGATCGAGCCCGGGCAGGTGCGTTGCGACACAAGCCGGATACATCAACCGGGTGAGACATTTCGGTCACCGGCGCGCAGGATGCGGCCGGACATCCAGAGGATGCGTGCGGTGGACGCGTGCAACGCGGCTCAAAATCGGCACAATGCGCGCATACACGCCTGAGTTAACCGGGGGTTAAGCTCGGCCGGGCTGTGCCCGAGACTGGACCCGATGGATGCGACGAGGCCGATGATCTCCATCAAATCGATATTCTCCGGCCCCGCAGCGCCTCCGAACCGTGACCGCAAGCGCGAGCAGCGCGAGTGGAAGCTCGAATCGGACCGCTGGCAACACCAGCGCCACGTCGACAAGGGCTACCGCATCAAGTGGGGCTACGTGGGGATCGCATACCTCGTCGAGTTCATGGTGATCGGCGCCTCGCTCTGGGGCGCGTGGCTGTTCGCGGGCGTCTACAGCGACGGCGACTGGCACGCCTTCTACTTCATGCTGCTGGCGCCGCTGGTCTACGCGGCGGTGGAGCTGTGCCGGGTGCCGCTCGGCATCCTGGCCCGCACCCAGCGCTCGTACTTCGTGCGCGCGCTCGCGGTGCTGGGCATCATCTTCGCGGCCGGCGTGACCACCAAATCGGTGTCGCAGCTCGGCGAGATGATGTTCCATCCCCGCCTGATGGAGGCCGCGCGGACCAAGACCGCCCTGAAGGACGCGCAGGCCGACCGCGCCACGATCGGCGACCGCATCAAGGCGGCGGACGAGCGGGTGGCCCAGTACACGGCCGAGCTCGACCAGATCGAGAAGCGCGCCGCCGACAACGCCCAGCAGCTCGCCGGCCTCCCGGCACAGCGCTGCGAGCGGGTCTTCGGCACCAACAGCAAGGGCCGCAAGTACCAGAACCTGAAATGCGTGGCCGATCCCCGCGTCGCCGCCCTGTCGGGCGGTGTCACCAAGGCCTCGTCGGACCGTGCCGCGATGATCAAGGACCTTGAGGAGGCCCGCAAGGCCCGCGCGGCCCTCGATCCCGGCGCCGCCGACCGGCGCGTGGCCGATGCCGAGCAGGGCTACCGCAACGCGGTCAACCGCTCCCAGCTCCACTCCTTCACCGCCATGGTCTACGGCGTCGACCCGATCGACGTGACCGAGAGCCAGGTCCATGCCTTCCTGCGGATCTTCGTGTTCCTGCCGGCGGTCTGCGCCGCCTTCGCGTCGACGATCCTGGCGCTGTGCGCGGTCTCGACCCGCCGGACCTTCATGGACGAGGACGATCTCGGCGCCGCCGTGAATCCGGAGGCCGCCCCCTACATGCTGGATGCGATCGCCGACGCCCTGCGCTCGAATCCCGAGCCAATCCTGCCGCGGGCCGCCAATGCGTCGGGCGCGGTGATCCCGATGAACCGTCCGGCCCAGGGCCAGCAGGCGTTGCCCAACCAGACCCTGCCGAGCCAGACCCTACCTGCCGCGGGAGCGGGCGCATGAACTACGTCGCGGGCGGAACTCCTGAGAACATCGCCCTCGCCCAGCAGGTGAATTCGCGCCTGCGGGCGGATTCGAGCTACGTCGCCGCCCGCGCCTTCCTGTTCCGGGCGCTGGGCTTCGGCGCCTTCGCGTGCCTCGCCGGCATCGGCGTGGGCGCGGCGGCCTATGGCTGGGCGACGCTCAACCAGTTCGACACCGCCGCGGAGAAGATCGCCGCCGCCATGCAGGCGGCGCTGTCGGACGTGACCCTGAAGACCAAGGGCGAGGTCACGCTGACCGACAACGTGTTGAAGCTCGAGGGTCTGCCCAAGGCCCCCGCGACGCCGACGCCCACCAGGGCGCAACTCGGCAGCGATGCCGCACCGGCCTCCAAGGCGGTGGTGAACACCACCTTCACGGTGTTCAAGCAGGTGCCCTATCTCGACGGGCAGATCGTGACCGGCTGGAACTTCAAGGACAGCGCCGACCAGCCCTACCAGCAATACTGCTACTTCTCCCGCCGGACGGCCGAGGCGAAGGGGCAGGTCGAGATCAAGATCGACCTCGCCATGGACGGCAAGACCCTGCCGCAGCCGCAGAAATCCGACGTGAATCTGGAGATCCTGGCCCGGAACTGCGTCTGGCACGAGAAGGGCTGATCAGGCCCCGGGATGAGCCCGAACATCCGCTCCTGGCCCTCATCCTGAGGTGCGGACGCGAAGCGGCCGCCTGAAGGAGCCCCCCTCCGAACGCGCCGCGATCCCCGAGACCCACCCCAAAGGCCCGCTCATGCGGACACCGCGGGATGCGGGTGGAGGCCAGGCGAGACGCCGTCGGCGAAGCCGCGCGGCAGAGCGCTTGCGGCACGGCAGGATAGCGCGTTACCCGTTGCGTCAGGCCCACCTCTCCGAGACCGCGATGCGCTTTTCCGGCACCGAGACCTACGTCGCGACCCCCGACCTGACCGCGGCCGTCAACGCCGCCGTCGTCCTCGAACGCCCGCTCCTGGTGAAGGGCGAGCCCGGCACCGGCAAGACCGTGCTGGCCGAGGAGATCGCCAAGGGCCTGAACGCGCCGCTGCTCGTCTGGAACATCAAGTCGACAACGAAGGCGCAGCAGGGGCTGTACGAGTACGATGCGGTCTCGCGCCTGCGCGACTCGCAGCTCGGCGACCCGCGGGTCTCGGAGATCGGCAACTACATCCGGCGCGGCAAGCTCTGGGAGGCGTTCACCGCGCCCGAGCGCCCCGTCCTGCTGATCGACGAGATCGACAAGGCGGACATCGAGTTCCCCAACGACCTGCTCACCGAACTCGACCGGATGGAATTCTACGTCTACGAGACCGGCGAGACCGTCAAAGCCGTGCGGCGGCCGATCGTGATCATCACGTCGAACAACGAGAAGGAACTGCCGGACGCGTTCCTGCGCCGCTGCTTCTTCCACTACATCACCTTCCCCGACGCCGAGACGCTGCAACGCATCGTCGACGTGCACTATCCGGGCATCAAGCACCGCCTCGTCGAGGAGGCCCTGCGGACCTTCCTGGCGATGCGCGAGGTGCCGGGCCTCAAGAAGAAACCCTCGACCTCCGAGCTGCTCGACTGGCTGAAGCTGCTCGTCTCCGAGGACATCGCCCCCGAGACCCTGCGCGAGCAGGACGGCCGCAAGCTGATCCCGCCGCTGCACGGGGCGCTCCTGAAGAACGAGCAGGATGTCAGCCTGTTCGAGAAGCTCGCCTTCATGATGCGGCGCGAGCAGCGGGGCGGCTGACGCGCGCCGCGCTTTCGGCTAACCGGCATCGGGAGACCGCAGCGCCGGTCCGGAGTTCTTGTCAGGGGCTGACGTCATGCGCAGGCTGATCCTGTTGCGGCACGCCAAGTCGGACCGTCCCGCGGGCGTCGCCGATCACGGCCGACCGCTCAACGACCGGGGCCGACGGGCCGCGCCGGCCGTGGGGACCCGTCTCGCCGAGGAGGGTGTGCGGCCGGACCTCGCCCTGGTCTCGACGGCCCAGCGCACCCGGGAGACCTGGGCGGCGATGGCGGCCGCGCTCGGCGACCCCGAGACCCGCTGGCAGCGCGAGATCTACGAGGCGTCGGCGCAGCAAATCCTGACGGTGGTCCGGTCTGCGCCCGACAGCGCCGGCACGGTGATCGTCGTCGGCCACAATCCGGGACTGGGCGACCTCGCGTCGGCGCTGGCCGGGGAGGGCCCCCGCGCCGTGCGCGATCGCCTCGCCCTCGAATTTCCCACGGCCGCCTACGTGGTGATCGATTTCGACACGGATCACTGGTCCGCGATCGCCCCCGGCCAGGGACGCCTGGACCGGTTCGTCCGCCCCCGCGACATCGACCCGGATCTGGGCGGCTGAGTTATCCGGGATCCCAAAGGGCGAGCCCTTTGGTGGGGTTTCGGGGTGAGACCCCGATCTTGGGCTGTGCCCAAACCCAGCAGGGCTCCACCCTGCATCCGCAAAAGGGCTCGCCCTGGTGAAACCCTGACGCGTCAGGCCACCGGCACCGCGGCGTGCGTGGCGACCTCCGCGTGGGAGGGCAGGGGGGAGCCCGGCACGAAGGCCTCGAAGGCCGCCCAGAAATCCTGCCGGATCGCCTCGCGCTCGGACAGGATCTCGTGGCGTGAATCCGGCAGGACCAGGATGTGCCCGGCCTTGAGCCGCGCCGCGAAGCGCTCGGTGTCGGGGGTGCCGCAGACCGGATCGGCCCCGGCGGCGACGATCAGGGTCGGCAGGGTGATGCGCGGCGCGGCCCGCGGGTCGCGCAGGCGCGCCATCGCCCGGAACGACTCGGCGAGCCACGCGATGGTCGGGTCGCCGACCGCGCCGGCGCCGACCTGCCGGGCCGCCGCGGCGTTGCGGGCGTAGCGGACGGGATCCCGCGTCAGGCGGTTGCCGGGATAGGGATTGGTGGCGATCGAGACCGGCTTGCCGAACGGGATGTACCGGCCCCCGAGCCCGAGCCGGTGCAGACCCTGGGACAGCAGGGATGCCCCGGCCGGCCAGCGGATCATCCGGATCGACAGCATCGGCGCCACCGTCACGAGGCGCTGGAACGGCAGCCAGCCGTCGAGCGCCCCGAGCAGCGCGACGCATCCACCCATCGAGTGCGCGAGCCCGACATGCGGCTCCGGCATCAGAGGCATCAGCACGGTCTCGGCGACGGCCCGCAGGTCGAGCCGGTAATCGTCGAACCGGGCGACGTGGCCCTTGTGGGGGTCGTCCACCCGCCGGTCCGACTCGCCCTGTCCGCGCCAGTCGAAGGCGACCACCGCGAAGCCGCGGGCGCGCAGATCGCGGATCGTCTCGTAGTACTTCTCGATGAACTCGGCCCGGCCCTGGATCAGGCAGACCGTGCCCCGGCAGGTGCGCGTTCCGGACTGCCAGTAGGCCGCCCGCAGGGTGCAATCGTCGCGCGCGCCCACCGCGATCAGGGTACCGCCGGGCGGTACCGGATTGTCGGGCGTGTCGCGCAGGGTGAGCAGCGGCGGCTCACCCCCGGCCTTACCCGCGAACCGTCCCATGGGCCCCCCTCACGCACCGCCAAACACCGGCCGAGCGTAGCGAAAAATTCTCGCTTTTCCCTGCGGCCCGGGGCCTTGAACCGCGATTTTCCCCCTCCGATATCTCGTCTGTGCCGGCCATCCGGCGGCACGGAAGACGGGTCCGGCCCCTCGGGGCGGACCGGAATTGCATGTTGCTCACACGAGGATATGTCATGCGTCAGTTCGATCTCGCGCCCCTCTACCGTTCGACCGTCGGCTTCGACCGGTTGTTCTCCGCGCTCGACCAGTTCGCCAGCGCCGAGGCTGCGCCCACCTACCCGCCCTACAACATCGAGCGGACCGGCGAGAACGCCTACCGCATCACCGTCGCGGTCGCCGGCTTCACCGAGGCCGAC
>Ga0160427_10000977_pt1 | contig 17449 bp, 12 predicted proteins | sample SolpanmetagenomL_FD_108194 | JGI IMG/M metagenome (GOLD analysis project Ga0160427, IMG submission 108194) | Solar panel surface microbial communities from Lawrence Berkeley National Laboratory, California, USA - L | ecosystem: Engineered > Built environment > Solar panel > Unclassified ...
CCGTCAGCCCCGTCAGCCCCGTCAGCGCAGGCGCTTCCGGGGTCGCCGGCGCCGAGACCTGCCGCAACCTCAGCAGCGCCAGCAGCGAGATCAGTGTGGCCCCGCCGATGCCGCCGAAGCCCGCTGCCAGCTTCATGTTCGGGCCGGACGGGCCGCTTGGCGCAGCCGCGGTGCTGATCACGTAAACGTCCGGCGTCTTCTCGGTGGTCGGCGCGCCCGCCACCTGCTGCGCACGCTCCAGCATCGTCTGGTACAGCTTGCGCCGGCTCTCCACCTCGTCCTCGAGCCGCTTCAGCTCGGCCCGCGCATTCTCGCTGCCCACCGCGGCCGAACGCGCGTCCTCGAGCTGCTTGGCGATGTCGGCCTCATGCTCCCGCGCCACCCGCACCTGGGTGCCGAGCGAGCTGATGATGCGCTGCGTCTCACCCGCCACCTGAGACCGCGCTGCCGACAGCTCCGCCTGCGCTGACGCGATCCCGGGATAGTTCGCTCCGTAGCGACTGGACAGCTCGGCCACGCGGCCTGAAGCCGCTGCCTCGCGCTCGCGCAGCTGCGCGACGGTCGGCGAGCTGAGCACGCTCGCCAGCGCCGCCGAGTTGCCCTGGCTGGCCAGCACGGTGGCCCGGTTGTAGTTGGCGACGAGCTGCCCGCGCTCGACCGCGGCCTTGGCCGCGGCAGAGGCGAGGTCCTCCAGCTGCTGCTGCCCCACGCTGCCGGCACGCAGCAGCACGGTGCCGTTGCTGGTGCGCAGCGTGCGGATCTGGTCCTCGAGCCCCGAGATCTCGTTGCGGACCTGGGTGATGCGGTCTGACAGCGCCTCGGTCGCCCCGGTGTTGGCCCGGCTCTGACGGCTCGCCCGGATCTTCATGTAGTCGCCCACCAAAGTGTTGGCGACGGTCGCCGACAACGCCGGGTCCTGCGAGATGAAGCCGACATCGATGGCGAGGCTGCGGTTGTCCTGGAAGATGCGCACGTTGTTGGTGACGGCGCCGATCACCCCGTTCAGCGGATCGCTGGCCCCGGCCGGCTCCTGCGTCGACGGCATGAACGACTGCACCCAGCCCTTCACCGCCGCCGTCAACGTGGGCGGCCGCAGGTCGGAGTTGAACTCCGGGAGCTTGTTGAGTTGCAGCTCCTGCACCACCCGCGTCACCAGGTCGCGCGCCGTCAGCGCCTGCATCTCGGTCCGCACCAGCGGCATCGGGTCGGCGGCGTTCTCCGGCCGCAGCGCGCCCTGCAGCTCCGGGATGGCGAAGCCGCTGCCTGCGACGGCGATGAGGCTCGAGGCCGTGTAGGATTTCGGCAGCGTTCGCGCATAGGCATATGCCGCCGCCGCACCGACGACGCCGCCGACCACGATCAGCAGGGCGGACCGGCGCAACGCCCGCACGATCGCGGCCAGCGGCAGCCCGGATGGCGCGGACGCAACCACGGGCAAGTCAAGAGCCGGGCGAGACGACATGTTCACGACAGGTAACTTCCATTGCTCGGGAGGGATGGCTGCGGATTCATCGCAGGGCCATATAGGCCTGGGCTCGGTCAGACGGCTCCGGTGCCACGGCCGGCCGCGTGGCAACGTCCGCATTACCCAGCATACGGGTGGCAAGCATCAGGATGTAGTGCATCAGGCTGCGCTGGCGGAACACCCACAGCCCCGACCCCGCCGGGACCGGCCGCAAGATCCCCGCGACCTCGATCCGGTGCCACAGCCCTGCGTCGATCCCGTGCTCGCCCAGCCGCACGCCACCGCCGGGCTCGGCCGGAGCGAAGATACGGCCCCAGCGATCCTGCTCCGCCGTGGCCAGACGGCGCAGCGCCAGCGCCATCTCGACATCGGTGCCGTTGGCCGTCAATCCGGTCCACAGGCCCGAATCCGCCGGCGAGGCCTCGCGGATCAGGGTGTCGACCGCCATGTTGAAGTCCTCGGCCGAAGCGACCGCCCCGTTGCGCAGCTCGGTGGCCTGCATCAGCCGCAGGCCCAGCAGCTGCGACAAATGCGGGTTGCCGCGCGCCAGCAGCACCGCGCGCGCCACCACGTCGACTGGGACGGGCACCCCCACCGCCGTCGACCCGGCGCTGATGATCTCGGCGACCTCGGCGTCCTGCAGCAGCGGCAACTGCACCGCCGCGATGTTGCGCTGGATCGACAGATGCTGCCCGAGCATCTGCTCCAGGTTCTCCGACACGCCGACGATCAGGAAGCGCAGCGGCACCGAACGGTCAGAAATCTGCTTGATCGTGTCGGCCATCCGGGCCGTCGCCGACTGGTTCGTCACCCGGTCGAACTCGTCGACCACGAAGACCAGGTCGCGGCAATCCAGCCGCGCCGGCAGGGCCGCCACGTCATCGGGCCGGATCGCACCCGCTGGCAGTGCCGCCTCGCAGCCCTCGCCCGCCTCGGCCCAGCCCGGCATCAGGAACGGCGGCAGGTTCCGCACCAGCCCCAGCATGATGCTGTCGAACGTGCTGTCCGCCTCGCAGGAATAACGCGCAACCACGGTGCCGCCCTGCCGAAGCCGCTCAACCGCCGCATTGGCCAGCGACGTCTTGCCGCGCCCGCGTTCCGAGTACAGCACCACATGCGCCTGCTCGTCGCCCAAAGCCTGCAAGATACGGGTCAGCTCCGCCGAGCGGCCGGTCAGGCTGCGTGCGCCCTGCCGCGGCTGGGTCGGCGTGAACACGGAGCCGGGCCGCCGGGGGGCCGCCCGGGCAGCCTGCTCCGGTCCGGCATAGGCCGGCGCCGGCGCGACCGGTGCTGCTGCGTTCACCCGCCGCCGGAAGGGCCATATCATATCACGATTCCCGTCAGACTGCCCCGTGCCGCATCAGCACAGCGGGCACTGTGCGGACAAGGATCGTGAGATCGTGCCACAAGGTCCAGTTCTTGACATACCAGGTGTCCAGCCGCACCCGCTCCTCGTAGCTGGTGTCGCTGCGGCCGCTGACCTGCCACAGGCCGGTGACGCCGGGACGCGCCTCGAAGTAGTAGCTGATGTTCTGCCCGTAATGGACCATCTCGCTCTCGACGATCGGCCGCGGCCCGACCAGGCTCATGTCCAGCCGCAGGATGTTGAGCAATTGCGGCAGCTCGTCGAGGCTGGTCTGGCGAAGGAACTTGCCGATCCGGGTGATCCGCGGGTCCGACCGAAGCTTCTGCTTGGCCTGCCACTCCGCTCGCGCCGCCGGATCGGACTCGAGCAGCGCCTGCAGCCGCGCCTCGGAATCCACCACCATCGAGCGGAACTTCAGGCAGCCGAACCGGCGGCCGTTCACCCCGATCCGCGTGTGGCTGAACAGCGCGGGGCCGCCATCCGCCCGCACCAGCAGCATGATCACCAGGAAGATCGGCGACATGAACAGCAGCAGCATGGCCGCGACGAACACGTCGAACGTCACCTTCACCGCCCGCTTGGCCGATTCCATCAGGCTATTCCGGTAAAACAGCAGGATCACGTCGTGGCTCAGCAGGTACGTCGATCCACTCGCGACCACCGGCAGGCCCTGCAGCGACGGCGCCACCGCGAACGGCACATCCTCCCGCACCAGCGCCTCGACCAGCGTGGGATCGGCCTGCTCGCCTACATCGAGGGCGATCACCACGAACTCCGCATTCGCCTGTGACATCAGGCTCAGCCATGGCTCACGGCCGCCTTCATTGTTTACCAGGCTGCTATTGACTTGGCTCGCGACCTCGTAGCCCAGCGCCGGGTCCGTCAGCAGCGTTCGCACCGTGCGCTGCGCCATCGTGCCGCTGCCCACCACCAGCACCGGAATCCGCCAGAGCCCGAAGCGGTCCAGGCCGCGCTTCGTGAGCTGCCGGAAAGCGGTCGCCACGATCGGGAAGGCCAGCCACGTCCCGCACACCACCACCCGCGACGCGTTCGTCTTGAACGAGAACTCCAATGCGGCATTGAACAGCAAGGCCAGCCCCGCCCCGGTTACCACCTGCCAGATCTCGACCGACAAGGTCTGGCGCTGGTGGTAGCGGCCGATCGACTTCGCATAGGCCAGCAGGCTCAGCCCGAGCAGCGGCAACCCGGCAAAGGTCAGCGCGCCATCCTGGTAGGACGACCAGCCGCGCTGCACCATCAGCAGCATCACCGCATAGGCGCATAGCGTCGAGGTGACGATCGCCAGCGCATCGCTCATCGCGAACCCCATGGCCGCGATCGTCCGCTTCCGCCGACGTGGCTGCGACTTCGGCCGAACGGGATGCAGGGTGCCGAACGACTTCTGAGCGTGCTGGGCCGGGTTCAGGAACTGGGTCATGCCTGCGCCTTGGCTATCACGGTTGGACAACGAAAAACGAATGAATGTCGTGACATCACGCTACTGGGACCCCTGTCTTGACGGGGTCGATCGCAACGGCCGCCAGCGAAACGCGAACCAAAGCCAGATGATGCGCCGTCCGATGAACGGTTTCACCCACTCCCACGCGGTCTTCAACGTGCTGCCACGAAACAGCAGCGGATGCCAGAGCGGCACGCCTTCCGGCTTCACCGGATGCCACAAGGTATTCTCCCGCTTCAATACGCGCTGATCGGGGCGGAATACAAAGTTTCCCGGCGAATGGGTATAGGCGGCGCCGCGGGCAAAGTAGAACCGATCGCGATTCTCTGGCCGCACAAAAGTGCCGTTACCGCCAAAATCCTCCAATTCCATACCGTTCTGCGCCGCGACCGACGGCACGTTGAATTCGTAGTGCCCGCCAAGCCCGGCTTCATACGCCGCGTGCAGCGCATCCAGCGCCCGCCGGCTGATCCGGCAGATCGGCAGGAACGCCTTGATCACGTCGTGCCGCTCCCAGCGCAGGCCCTCGGGCACCACCGTCTTCGGGTAGGACAGCAGGTCGAGCTTGTGCGGCACCTCGTCGATCCGCTGCACGGTCGCCGCCAGCACGTCTGCGGTGGACGCCCGGAAATGTTCGAAGAACACCGCCCATCGTCCCTGCCAGAACACGTCGTATTCCACGAACCAGTACTGTGAATAGCCCGGATGCCGCCGGGCGAACTCCAGGAACACGAGGTCGAGGTTGCCCGCCATGGCCCAGTCGTCCCGCCGGCACTTCTCCGGGTAGCCCGGCGACAGCGCATCCTCCAGCGTGATGCGGTCCACTTCCGCCTCGGCGAGCCCCAGCAGCGGCAGCGACGTGTCATCCTGGCTCAGCAGCATGCGCAGGTCGTGATCGGCCGGCAGCTCCCGCCGCAGCCGCTCGAACACCGAGCGCACGGGCGGGTTCAGCACATGGCTCACCAGCGCAACGCAAACACCTCCCGGTCGCGTATCACCACTCAAGCCGCGGCCTCCGCCAACGGCGCTTCACGCTGCATCGGCGCGGACGGATAAATGACGTTGCGTAGCACCTCCAGGAAGGCATGCCCATGCAGGGCATCAGGCTCCATGAAGTTACCCTCCGCCCATTCGTTCCAGGCCTTTAGAAAGATGATCCGCTCTCCGGCCGGGCGATTTGCCACTCTGTCAACTGCCTTCTGCATGTACTGCCGGAACAACTCCGGCGTCGCATTTTCGAAGGCGATGCCGCGAACCCCCGATCGTGGCGTGTTATCCCAGCCCGGCATCACCGCCGGTAGGAACCGTCGCTCATCCGGCAGGTCACGCAGGGCCATCTCGACGGCATCGGCATAGTCATAGCGCGGGGGACGCCGAAGACGACTGTTGCCCAGGGCCGTGTCGAGGCGTTGCCCAAAGCGGCGCTCCTTGATGCGGCGGCCCACCTTGGAGACGAAGTCCTGCTTCAGCCCACCGACAAAGTCGTAGGGCGGGTGTGGCGTGACCGCGTCGTATTCGGCGAAGGCCGGGCTGTGATAACGGTCCCCGCCTCCCTGATACTTGTCGGTCATCGCCACGAAGTACATGCCGGGATATCCGGCCTTGTGCGCCAGCTCGCGCCAATGGTCGATGAAGCCATGCGGCACCTCGTTCGGCGCAAACACGGCAAACACCGGCTTTCCGTCGACACACTGGTAGCGCGGATCCTCGAAGGCCCGGCGCGCCCAGGTGAAATGCGCAAGCTCGTCCTCACGGCCAGGATACTCCTGCTTGAGAAGCACGCTCCCGGGTTTGCCGCTCCAGATACCAGTCCAAGAATGATTGGCCCAGGCGAATGAAAACGGAAAATCCGGCTGCTTGGTGGCAAGAACCTCCTCAAACGGCCGCTCGAGGATTCGGCGTCCGTGACCGAACCAGTAGTGCCAGTAGCAGAACCCCTCCACGCCGTTGGCTCGCGCCAGGTCTGCCTGCGCGATCCGCGTCTCCGGCACTCGCAGATCATAGAAGCCGAGGTCTGCCGGAAACCGCGGCTGCAGATGACCCGGAAACAACTTCTGTGCCCGCGACACGTTGGTCCACTCTGTGAAGCCCGCGCCCCACCATGCATCGTTCTCTACCGTAGGATGAAACTGCGGCAGGTAGAACGCGAACACACGCGCCGCCGCGCCGGGATCTCCGTTCACCAAAAGCCTCCAACATTGAATTTGATAGATGACGCCGCACGCTGCTTGGAGCTGCCGTCGCACACAACCATAAGTATATGTAACATCATCTTGTTGCAGTGCAACATTGCAGTGTCGCCCCACCACCTGTAAAGTTTAAACCTCAGTAGTAACACAATGGTGCACAATGAGTGGATGGTCGTGACCCGCGATTGCAGCAAGATCATGGTCGGCATCCCAACGGTCGGACGATCTGACACGATTGTTACAACAGTTCGGCATGCCTTACTGCAAACGTTGCGTCCGGACCGTATGATTGTCTGCGGCACAAACGATGCGGACGTTGCGGGGTTGCATAAAATTGAAGGGGTTGAGGTTATCACCGCCGAGCGTGGACTGCCGCGCCAGCGCAACGCCATCCTCCGTCTAGCCACTGATTGCGACGTAATTTTGTTTCTGGATGATGATTTCATCATGTCGCCGCGCTACGTCGAAACGACCCTCGCGGCCTTCGCCGCCCGACCCAGCCTCGTCGCCACCACAGGCGATCTGCTGGCGGACGGATCGCGCATGGCCGGCTACAGCGTCGAGGAGGCCGAGGCTATCATACGTGCCGACGGCGACCCGCCCCGGGACGGCTGGGAGATCGCCCCTCACGCCTATGGCTGCAACATGGCGCTCAGGCTGGCCACCGTGCGGGATCATGACCTCCGCTTCGATGAGCGCTTGCCGCTCTATGCCTGGTCCGAGGACATCGACTTCACCCACCGGATCGGCCGCCACGGCGAGATCGCCAAGCTGGCCGGCGCCCGCGGCGTCCATCTCGGCACGAAGGGCGGCCGCACCTCCGGCTACCGCCTCGGCTACTCCCAGGTGGCGAACCCGATCTACCTCTACGGCAAGGGCAGCTACGACTTCCGCCGCGCCGCCGGCAGCGTCGGCCGCAACATGGCCATGAACCTGGCCCGCTCCGCCTGGCCGGAGCCGTTCGTGGACCGGTTCGGCCGGTTGCGCGGCAATGCCATGGCCCTGCTCGACATCGTGCGCGGCCGGCTGGCGCCCGAACGGATCCTGGACCTATGAGCCCATCCACGTCGCCGCGCGTCACCATCGCGGTGCCTGTCTACAACAGCGCCTCCACCCTCGAGCGCGCGCTCCGCTCGGCCCTGCGACAGAGTTTGTCCGACATTGAGATCCTGGTGCTGGATGACGGCTCGACCGATGATGGCGCTGCCATCGTCGAGCGGCTTGCCGCGCAGGATGGCCGCATCCGGCTCATCCGCGCCGCCGCCAACGCCGGCAAGCCCGCCGCCATGAACCGCATGGCGGATGAGGCGCGCGGTGAGTGGTTCGCCGTGCTCGACGCCGACGACGCCTATGCCGATGACCGTCTCGAATCGTTGCTCCATGCCGCCACCCGGCACGGCACCGAGATCGCGGCCGACAACATCACCTATGTCGATGGTGGTGCCGATGCCGTGGTGGGCACCGCCTTTCCGCTCGGCCAGGCCGACCGGGTGGTCGGAATCGACGATTTCTGGGCCCACTCCGATCCGCATGCTGAATTCGATTTTGGCATCCTGAAGCCAGTCATCCGCCGCGACTTCCTGCAGCGGCACGGACTGCGCTACTTCGACACTGCGTTGTCGGAAGACTTCTACTATCTGATGAAGGCCTTCCAGGCCGGCGGCAAGGCCGTGCTCGCCGGGCGCGCCACCTACTTTTGGACCATGCCGTTCGGTCCGGTCTCGCGTGCTTGGACCGGCACCGGCAACGGCGCCTGGCGCTACGACTACCGTCAGGCGTTGCAGGCCAACCGGCACTTCTTGGCCGACGCGAAGGCCAGCGGCGATGACCGCACCATGGCCATGCTGACGATCCGCGAGCGGCAGTATCACGTCATGAAGCACTACCTCGATGCCCAGCGCGCCGCCTCCGAAGGACGGTGGGCAAGGTCGCTGGCGACGATCGCTGCCCACCCCTCCACTTATGGATTACTGCTGAAGCGCATCACCGGGCGGCTACGGCGCGTAGTCTCGCCGCCGCCGCCGCCGCCGCCGGCCGCGGCCCATCCGAGGCTCCGCGCATGACTGCTCCCCGCATTGCCCTGTTCACCGCGACCGACTCGCGGTTCATGCCGTTGTTGCGCGGCATGCTCGGATCCTTTCGCCCGTTCCTGGACCGCACCGGAACCACCGTGGTCTGCTTCGACCTCGGTCTCGACGATGCCGACCGCGCCTGGCTCACAGCGCAGGACGTGACCGTCCTGCAGCCCCGCCCGCATCTCGGCATCGCCGAGGGTCAGCACCCGCCCGCCCTGCTCTCGTTTTTGGCCCGGCCGTTCATGCGCGAGTACATGCCGGGCTTTGACGTCTACATGTGGGTCGACTCTGATGTCTGGCTCCAGGACCCCGACGTGGCGCAGCGCTACGTGGATACCGCGCTGGCGCAGGGCATGGCGGTCACCCACGAGAACGAACCGGCCTACCGTTTCCAGGCCTGGCTGTTCGGCTGGACGGCCAAGCACATGATGCTGGGCTACGGCCCGGTCATCGCGGCGCACCTGCTACGCAAGCCGCACGTGAATGCCGGCTTCTTCGCCGTGGCCGCCGATGCCCCGCACTGGGCGCTCTGGGCCGACCGCTACCGCGCCGCCATCAAGCGCACCGGCGCCCTGGTGCCGCACGACCAGTTCGCCCTCAACCACGCGATCTACGGTGACCTGCTGTCCCGCGGCGCCCCCGCCAAGACCGGCCTGCTCGAGCCCGGCTGCAACTGGATCTGCGACCGCGGCGTGCCGATGTGGAACGATGACCGGGAGGCGTTCTGCCGCCCCTCCGCTCCCTTCGAGCCGATCGCCGCCTTGCACCTGGCAGGCCCCGCGAAGCGCACCGCCTACGATATCAAGCGCACCGGCGGCGGCAGCTTCAAGACCTTCATCGTTCGTGGCGCCTCGCCGCAGACCCCGATCCTCACCGGTCCGCTCGACGTCCCGGCGACCGAGTCCGGTGCGGCCCATGCCGCGGCCTGATGTCCTCGTCGTCCTGCTCGGCCTGTTCGTCGCCCCGCTGACAGCCTGGGCCGGCGACGACTCCGCCTGCCCGGCTGCCCTCACCGACGCACGACGCGCCTTCAGCATGCCGGCGCGCCTGCTGGAATCGGTCGCAATGGTCGAGAGCGGCCGCCGTGTCGGCGGGCGGGCCGTTCCCTGGCCCTGGACAGTGAATGCGGCCGGCACCGGCTACTTCTATGAAAGCAAGGAACAGGCGGTGGCCGCGGTGCGCGGATTCCAGGCCGCCGGCGTCCAGTCCATCGATGTCGGCTGCATGCAAATCAACCTGCAGATGCATCCGCAGGCGTTCTCTTCACTTGACGAGGCTTTCGAGCCAGCGGCTAACACTCGGTATGGCGCACAATTCCTGCGAACGCTCTATATAGCCTCACATAGCTGGGGCACCGCAATGACCGCATACCATTCCTCCAACCCGGAACCGGCCGCCGCATACGCCCGGAAGCTCCTGGCGATCTGGCCCGAGGCAGAGACCATGGGACTTTCCGCCGGTCCGGCGCCAGGCGGTCAGGACCTGGTGGCCCGGCACGATTACACCGAGCAGTTCGCCCGCGCGGTCGCGGCCGACATGGCGTTGCGCCGCACTCGTGCCGCCGCCGCGCCGCCGCGCTCCCGCAGCCTGCTCCGCGTCACCACCGCCGAACAGCGGCACGGTCCCGGCTGGCCCAGCACAACGAACGCACGGCCTTGATCGACGCCTGACCCCGAAAATGCTTCCGCTGTGACGAGCCCCCGGCCATGACGATCCTTGCGCCCGACCCCGGCGCCCGCCTTGCCACACGGACGGCACTGGGGTTCTCACCCGGTCAATCCGAGTACCTCGATGCCCTGCGCGGCGTCGCGGCGCAACTCGTGCTTGTGCAGCACCTTCTCGCCACCTGCTTTCCCACGTCCGGCTTCGACGATTACGGACTTGGCGCACTCGGCGTGCTGACCTTCTTCCTGCTATCCGGCTTCCTGATCACCGACAGCGTCGCCGCCCGGATCGAAACCGGCCGCTACAGCCTGACCGAGTTCATCGTCAGCCGCTTCAGCCGCATCTACACCCCATTCATTCCTGCCTTGCTGCTGGTGGCGGCGCTCGACTGGTTCTCGTCCCAAACCCCGCACTACGAGTTCGCCCGGGACTACAACTGGCCCACAGCCTTGGCCAACCTGCTCATGCTGCAGGACTTCCCGCTGTTCCAGGTCCTGCGCCGCCTGCACGTGCCGGACCAGGCCTGGTTCACCAAGTCGTTCGGCTCCGGGCGGCAGTTCTGGACGATCAGCATCGAGTGGTGGATCTATGTCACCGTCGGCATCGGAACCTGGATCGTCCTCGCCCGCCGAGCCAGCCTGGGCCTGCTGGCGGTGCTGGCCTTCGCCGCCATCACCTCGTTGTATAATCTGGTCGGCGGCCCCGGCGATTCGCTCACCCTGTTCTGGCTGTTCGGCGCCGGCGCCGCGTTCGCCTACCGCCGATCCGGGCGCCTGCTCAGCGCCGCGGGCTGGACCGGGCTGGTCGGGTTGCTGGCAGTGCTCGCGGCGGTTCGCCTGTTCTTCACCCATGGCCGTGTCTACGAAGCCGTCTTCGCCCTGCTGTTCTGCGGCCTGCTGCTCGTGCCGATGTTCGGCCGCCCGGGCCAGCACCCAGCTCGTATCCTCCGCTTGTTCCGTCTCGACTGGTTGTCCTACTCGAGTTATTCACTCTACCTCACCCACGGCTCGATCGTCGTCCTGCTGGCCAGCTTCTGGCCGGAATGGACTGCGGGGCTGCGCGGCATGGTGCTGCTCATCGTGATCACCAACATCATCGCCATCATCTTCGCAGCATTGTTCGAGGCGCCGCACCGCGCAGTTCGTCGCTGGATGCTCGCGCGCCTAGCGACTGGCAACGTGACGCCATCGAAATCAAGCATGCCGATCGGCTGATCCGGCTCCGGAAAGTTTGTTTATGAAGCTCAATGTGATGCAAGCGGGACGGATGTTCCGGCTGTTATTCGGTCAGGTCCGCGGCGACGACCTCCGGCGGCGACGGCTGGTCGGCGTGATCCAGGGTGCCGTCACCAATCTAAGCGGACGCCTGGTCGGCGTGCTCGTCAGTTTCCTGTCTGTGCCGCTCACGATCAGCTATCTGGGTCAGGAACGCTATGGCGCTTGGATCACCATGGCGTCACTGTTGGCTTGGTTACAACTCACAGATTTCGGCGTCGGGAACGGGCTGACGACGGCGGTCTCGACCGCCTTTGGACAGGACCGTCTCGATCTCGTCCGCAAGCACGTCACCAACGCCTTGTTCCTGCTCGCCTGCGTGGCGGGAGTCACCGCAGTGGTGGCGGCCTGTGCCTGGCCCTACATCGACTGGAACGCTCTGTTCGGGCTCAAAGACCCGGAGGCCCGGCAGGAGATCAGCCGGGCGGTTGCGGTGGCGCTGACCATCTTTCTGATCCAATTTCCCCTCTCCGTGCCCGGCCGGGTCTTCGGCGCCATGCAGGAGGGCCGGATAGGCAATTACTGGTCCATGTTGGCCAACGTGCTCAGCCTCGGCTCGCTGTTGGTCGTGACCCGGTTTTCCGGTGGGTTGGTCCTGCTCGTGCTCGCCGTCTCGGGAACCTGGCTCGTGGTGAACATCGCAACCGCGATTTGGCTGTTCCGCTGGCACAAGCCCTGGCTCGCCCCGCGTTTTTCTGACATCGACCTTTCGGCCCTCGGCACGCTCTGCAAGGTCGGTGGCAGCTTCTTCCTGCTGCAATGCATGGCGCTGGTGACGCTGCAGACTGACACGCTGGTGATCAGCCATTACCTCGGCGCTTCCGAGGTGCCGGCTTACAGTCTGACATACAATCTTTTCAACTACACGGCCTTGCTGCAGTCGATCCTGTTCTCCTACCTATGGGCCGCCTACAGCGAGGCCAAGGCGCGCGGAGACGTGGCCTGGATGCGGCGCACCTTCCGTCTCAGTCTTGTCGGCGGCATGTCCTGCACCGCTTTGGCCGTGATCGTGCTCGCCGCGATCGCGCAACCCTTCATCACCTGGTGGAGCGGCAATCATATCACGCCTCCCACCTCGCTCGTACACTGGATGGCCGTCTGGAGCCTGATTGGCGCATTTGTCAGCTCGAACGCCTGTCTCCTGGCCGGTGCCGGGCACCTCCGCTGGCAGACGATTTACTCGGCCTTCGCCACGGTCACCAACATCATCCTATCGATCGTGCTGGTGCAGCAATGGGGCGTCACCGGCGTGATCGCCGGCACCGTGATTGCCTATCTCGTATTCATCTGCGGCCCGATGATCGTGGACTCCGAGCTTCTGCTGCGCCGGCTAGCCCGTCAGGCCAGGCAATCAGCCTGACTGGGGCGATCGGCTTCATCGATGGTTCGCCATCGTGACGTTCCGTTATGGGATGACTGACTACACAACGTCTCGAGTAGTTCATTTTTCCAACACAATCTCGCCCCATTAACGCTTTTTGCGGCCGAACTCGATGGTTAAATACTGCCTTTTAGGCGCGGCCCCTCAACGAAGTCGTAGGTTCCGACGATCAAACGGATGTGATCATCCCTTTGTGCAATTTTGTTCATGACAAATGCAAATCTGATGTGTACAGCTTCGCTAACAAACCGTTAACGGAGCTCTCCATGAAGTCCCTTCTTCTCGCCGGCGTCGCCCTCATCGGCCTGGCCGCTTCCGCAAATGCCACCATCGTGGCGCGTGCCGACCTGTTCTCCCCGCTGCCCCCCGCCGGCTCGACCACCACTATCGTTGGCGTGCAGGGTGGCACCACCCCGACGCAGGTGACGCGGACTGGCAACGGCTATTCGATCACGTTCAGCGCTGATGAAGATCAGGGCATCGTCCGCGGCCAGGCTGACACCCGTCATGCTGTGCCTGTTGCCGGCGTCACTGGCACTGGCCAGGCCACTTACCTGACCGGTGATTTTGGCTCGGAGACGACTTCGAACATCGCTGAAGCCGGCAACTTCCTGTCCACCGCCCTGGGCACGATCACCATCAACTTCACGGCGCCTCAGTCTTCGCTGGCTCTGCTTTGGGGCTCCATCGACTCCAGCAACCTGCTGCGCTTCAATAACGCGTCGGGTGACACACTGTCGGGTGCCGAGGTTCAGGCTCTCGCCGCCGGGTTCACGCAGAACGGCTTCCAGGGCCCGACCGGCAGCGCCTACGTCACTGCTTCGCTCGACTCCACCTTCACCTCGGTGACGCTGAGCAGCGGCGTCGTGTCGTTCGAGGCCGCCGGCATCGCCGGTTCGACCGCTTCCTTCGCGGTGCCGGAGCCGGCTTCGCTCGCCCTGCTGGGCGCCGGTCTGGTCGGCGCGGGCATGATCCGTCGTCGCAAGGCCATCTAAGACCAACGGCCGTAAGGCTGTAAGACAAGCGCGGCCTTCGGGCCGCGCCAGAGAAACGGGCGCAAGCCCGCCGATCTGCCGAAGGCCCGCCATCGTGCGGGCCTTCGTGCGTTCAGGGCCCTGAAAGCAAACCAAACTTGTTTTGATATCGACACATACCTGTGCCGGATGGTCAACTCGCAAATCACCATGGGGGATGAAAAAATTAGTAAGCTGGTTAACAGTTCAGACTAATCATTACGTGCTTATCGAGTTTTATTCGACCATTGATGCGGCCAAGCACAAGTTCGGCAGGGCCAGCCATGACAAACGCATCAACACCCTTTCCACTCGGCGCCTATGTAGGGCAGCCGGATAACTCGAGTACAGTGAATCAGTCTGCTTTCAATGCAGAGTACTCCAGTTTTGTTAAACTGCTAGGAACAGAACCCAAATTTCTTAATTACTTCTTGAACGAGAACGAGCCCCTCTCCGGCTGGAGCGGCAACGCGCAATGGGCCGCAACCTCCGCCGCCGCCTCCGCCGCCAAATCGGCCACACCCATCATCGCCTTGCCACTCACCTCGTCGGTCAGCGGCCTCACCGCCGACCAGCAATATAAAGCCTTCGCCTCCGGCCAGTATGACAGCGTTGTCCAGGGCGTCGTGAAGGCCTGGGCCCAGCAGGGCTTCTCCAACCAGGTCTGGCGGCCTGGCTGGGAGATGAACATCCCTTCCATGCCGTCCTATGCCGGGACCGACCCGCAGACCCAGGCCGACTGGGTCGCCGCCTTCCAGCACGTGTCCACCGTGCTGCACCAGGCCGCAGCCGCCAACGGCGTCACGGTGCAGGTCGTCTGGAACCCGAGCGTCACCAACTACGACACGCTGGGCGTGCTGAAGAACCTGTATCCCGGCAATGCCTACGTCGACGTCATCGGCGCCGACGTCTACGCCGACGCATATCCCTACTCTGACGGCACCAACGCCGCCGGGCAGCAACTCTACCATAACTGGAGCACCGGCGGCGAAGACACCAGCCTCACGCAATGGCTGGCCGATCCCGTCAACCGCACCCATTACTGGACCAACCCGGCGGCGACAAAGTGGTCCCTGGACGGCAGCAGCGGCCATAACCTCAGCCTGCAAACCCTACTGGACTTCGCCAAGGCCCAGGGCAAGCCCTTCGCCGTGCCCGAGACCGGCGCCGGCAATGCCGCCGGCGGCCACGACGTCGCCGACGACGCTGCCTTCCCCGCTTGGCTCTCGCAAACCCTTCAGGCCTCGAACGTCGCCATCAAGTTCGTGAGCATCTGGGACTCCAACGGCGGCGGCAATTTCGAGTTCTCATCCGCAAGCGCCGGCAAGCCGCTCGAGGCCGCGGCTTGGGCCAAGTACTTCGGTGCCACTCCGGTCGCCAGCGCCGCCGACACGATCACCCTGAAGGTCTCCGAAGACGCCTTCAACGGCGACGCGCACTTCACCATCACGGTCGACGGCCAGCAGATTGGCGGCGTCCAGGTCGCCACCGCCTCCCACGCTGCCGGCGCCACCCAGGCCATCAGCCTGCAAGGCAACCTCGGCGCCGGTCCGCATACGGTGGGCGTGACCTTCCTGGACGACGCCTATGGCGGCCCCAACCTCGACCGCAACCTCTATGTCGACTCCGTCGCCTTCAACGGCACGACCGTCGCCGGCGGCAACGCCGCCCTCTACTGGAACCGCACGGCGAGCGTTGCACTTCCGGCCAAGGCCGCCACCGAGACCACCCCGTCCGACACCCTCACCATCAACGTGTCGGAAGACGCCTATGCCGGGGATGCGCAGTTCCTGCTGACCGTCGATGGCAACGCCGTGGGCGGCCCCCTCACCGCCACCGCGTCCCACGCCGCGGGACAGACCGCCACGATGACCTTCGTCGGCTCGTTCGGCACAGGCCCCCACACCGCTGCGGTCACCTTCCTGAACGACGCCTATGGCGGAACCGGCCAGGACCGCAACCTCTACATCGACGCCATGACCTTCAACGGCAAAGCTGTTGCGGGCGCCGCTTCCGCCTTCTACTGGAACCAGACGCAGTCCATCGCCATCCCGGCCAGTGCGGCGCTGGTCACCGGCGGCACGACCACCAACGCCGTCTCAATCATCGTTCCCACGTCCTAGCCGACGATCAGGCGGGCGGGCGGCATTGGCCGGCCCGCCCGCCTCAACCCGGAACGCCTACTCGGCCGCGCCCGGCACCGCAGCCGCCACGCTCGGCGCCCCGTGCTGCTGCAGCTTGCGGTTGCCCGCAAGCCGCCGCAGCAGCACATAGAACACAGGGGTCAGAAACAGGCCGAACCCGGTCACGCCGATCATCCCCGCGAACACCGCCACACCCATCGCATGCCGCATCTCGGCCCCAGCCCCGGTCGACAGCACCAGCGGCAGCACGCCCAGGATGAACGCCATCGAGGTCATCAGGATCGGCCGCAGCCGCAGCCGGCTCGCCTCGATCGCCGCAGCCACCGGCGTCCGCCCGGCGAACTCAAGCTCGCGGGCGAATTCCACGATCAGGATCGCGTTCTTCGCCGACAATCCCACCAGCACGATCAGCCCGATCTGGGTGAACACGTTGTTGTCGCCATGAGTGATCCACACCCCCGCCATCGCCGCCAGCAGCCCCATCGGCACGATCATGATGATCGCCAGCGGCAGAGTCAGGCTCTCGTACTGCGCCGCCAGCACCAGGAACACCAGCAGCAGCGCCAGCGGGAAGATCAGCACCCCGGAATTGCCCGCGATGATCTGCTGGTACGTCAGCTCGGTCCACTCGAACGCGAACCCCTTCGGCAGCGTCGCCTTGGCGATCCGCGCCACCGCATCCTGCGCCTGACCGGTCGAGTAACCCGGTGCCGCTCCCCCGTTCACGTCGGCGCTCAGGAAGCCGTTGTAGCGCATCGCCCGCTCCGGCCCGGCGCTGCTCTTGATCGTCAGCACCGCCGCCAGCGGCACCATCTCGCCCGAGGCCGACCGCACCTTCAGCTGGCCGATGTCCTCCGGCCGTGCCCGGAACGGCGCATCGGCCTGCACCCGCACCGAATAGGTGCGGCCGAACGCGTTGAAGTCGTTCACGTATAGCGAACCCAGATAGATCTGCAGCGTGTCGAACACATCGGTCACCGCCACGCCAAGCTGGCGCGCCCGCACCCGGTCGATGTCGGCATAGAGCTGCGGCACGCCGATCCGCAGCCCCGTGAACATGCCGACAAGCTCCGGCGCCTGCCGCGCCGCCGCGAGGAATGCGTTGGTCGCGTCGTTCAGCGCCTCGTAGCCCAGCCCGGCCCGGTCCTCGATCTGCAGCTTGAACCCGCCGATCGTGCCCAGCCCCTGCACCGGCGGCGGCGGGAACACGGCGATGAACGCGTCCTGGATCGCCCCGAACTTCTGGTTCAGCGATCCGGCGATGGCGCCGGCGGAGAGGGAAGGCGTCGTCCGGTGCTCGAACTCGTCGAGCGAGATGAACACGATCCCCGCATTGGAGCTGTTGGTGAAGCCGCTGATCGACAGGCCCGGGAAGGCGATGTTGTTGACCGCCCCCGGCTGCGTCTCGGCGATGTCGC
>Ga0160427_10000978_pt1 | contig 17449 bp, 16 predicted proteins | sample SolpanmetagenomL_FD_108194 | JGI IMG/M metagenome (GOLD analysis project Ga0160427, IMG submission 108194) | Solar panel surface microbial communities from Lawrence Berkeley National Laboratory, California, USA - L | ecosystem: Engineered > Built environment > Solar panel > Unclassified ...
GCGGGTGCGCCGCTCGAAGTAGTCGGCCGTGAAGGTCAGCTGGCTGTTGAAGAACTCCGCGTCGAGGCCCACGTCGGTGGTCACGGCCGTTTCCCACTTCAGCAGCGGGTTGTTAAGCTGGGTAATGGCCAGGCCCGGGGCGGGCGTGTTGTTGAAGACGTAGGTCTGGTTGTTGTTCGCCACCGAGGCGTAGCCGTAGTTAGGGGCGGCGTTCTGGTTGCCTACCTCGCCGTAGCTGGCCCGCAGCTTCAGCACCGACACGAAGCTGACGTCTTTGAGAAACTGCTCGTTCGAGATGTTCCAGGCCGCGCCCACCGACGGGAACGTGCCCCGGCGCACCGGCGGCAGAAACTTCGAAGTCATGTCGAAGCGCAGCGTACCCGTGAGCAGGTAGCGGTCGCGGAAGTTGAAGTTGAACCGGCCGAAGTACGACGACAAGCTGCCGTCGTACTGGGTGCTGCGCACCACGTTGTTGGTGCTGCGCGAAGCCGACAGGTATTGCAGCGAGGCATCCAGCGGCACATTGTAGGCCGTGCTGGAAATACCGTTGCCGTAGCCGCGCTGCGCTTCCTGGCCTACCGTGGCCGAAAACGTGCTGTTGTCGGCGAAGGTCTTGGAGTAGTTGGCGTAGTTCGACCACACCCACGACACGTTTTCAGTGCGCGTTTCGATGAGCGCGCTCTGGGCCCGTTGGTCGGTAGGCCCGATGTAGTACTGCGGCTGGTAGACCTTGGGGTGGTTGTTGAAGTAGTTGATGCCGAACGTAGAACGGAACGACAGCCCCTTGAGCAGCGAAATATCGAGGTAGCTGCTGCTGAACAAGTTGTTATTCGTCAACTTATTGTACTGCTGCTCATCGAGGTAGCGCAGCACGTTGGGCGCATTGCGCGTGATATTGTCGTTGCTGTAGGTGCCGTCGGCGTTGTAGGGGTCGATAAGAGGGTTCTTTTGCAGGGCGTATTGCAGCACCAGGTAGGGCTGCGCGCCGCCCTGGCCGTCGCCGCTGCCCGTCTGGTTGTTGTTGCTGAATGTGGCCGCTACCCCTGCCTTGATGCGCTTGGTGAGCACCACGTCGTCGTTTACCCGAATCACGTACTTCTTGAAGCCCGAGTTCTTAACGATACCATTTTGCTGGAAGTAGCTGCCGCTTATCAGGTAGCGGTTTTGCTCGGTGCCGCCCGAGGCCGAGAGGCTGTAGTTCGTAATCAGCCCCTTTTGCGTCACCAAATCTTGGTAGTTAACGCCTTGGGCATTGGTCTGGATGGCGTTTTGCAGCTGCGGGCCGTAGTCGGTGGGCAGCGGCAGGTTGGCATTGCTGAAGGCTTCCGTTACGAGCGTCGCATACTGGGCGGCGTTGGTAAGCGGCAGCTCACGCCGGATTTGCTGAAAGCCGGTGTAACCGAATAGGTTGAACTGGGTGGCGCCCGCCTTACCATGCTTGGTGGTGATGAGCACCACCCCGTTGGCACCCCTGGAGCCGTAGATGGCCGTGGCCGAAGCATCTTTCAAAATCTCGGTCGATTCGATGTCGCTGGGCAGCAAAAAGCCGATATCGCTCGTCTGAATCCCGTCTACCACGTACAGCGGGTCGCTATTGTTGATGGTGCCCACGCCCCGCACCCGGATGCGGGTACCCGAGCCCGGCTGCCCACTGTTGGAGGTTACCTCTACGCCCGATACGCGGCCTTGCAGGGCCTGCACCGGGTCGGAGGTGGCCACCTGCGTTAGCTGGGCGCTGGATACGCTGGATACGGCGCCGGTCAGGTCGCTCTTGCGGGCCGTGCCGTAGCCGATAACCACCACATCGTTGAGACTCTGCGCGCTCTCGGCCAGGGTCACGGCCAGGCCAGTAGCCGCGCCCGTCACAGGCACTTCCTGCTTGGTATAGCCCACAAAGCTGAATACCAGCACACTATTCTCAGGCGCCTGAATGGTAAAGCTGCCATCGGGCCCGGTGCTGGTGCCATTGGTAGTGCCTTTTACAAGCACCGTCACGCCGGGCAGGCCAGCGCCCTTGCTATCCACTACCTTGCCCGTGATAGGCACCGCCTGCGCCGCCAGGGTAGCACTGCCAGCCCCGGCGGCCGAAGCGGCGCTGGCCGGCAGGCGCAGCACAATGCGGTTCTGGTTTATCTCGTACTCAATTTTGAGGGGCGAAAAAATCTCGTCGAGTACCGTGGCCAGGGGCTCATTCTGGGCCCGCACCGACACCTTACGGTCGGCGCCCACCAGCTGCTGGCTGTACACGAAGCGAATATTTGCCTGCCTGGCCAACTGACTGAGAATGGCCTTGATAGACTGGCTTTCGGCCTGCACCGTCACGGTGCGCTCCAGCACCGTTTGAAACGCATCGCTGTGCGCCAGGGCGGGGCTAGCCTCCAGGCAAACCACCACGGCCGGCAGGAGCAAACTCCGCAGCAGCGGCCGCAAGGGCGGGGAAAACTGTAACTTATTTTTCATTGAGTTGGGTGGGAAATAGGTAAAAAGAGGTAGCCGGCCACATTTGTATAAATACAAAAGCAGCTTGAAATACTGTCAATTAAGTACTAAGACCTGAGCAGCTTGCTGGCTGGCCCTGCCTAGCTGGGCGGCGGGGCCAGGCCAGTCTGGCAGCCCGTACTATGAATCGTGATTTGGGTATCGGCCAGGGTGTAGTAGGCCCCCAGCGACTTGCACAGCAAGCCCAGCTTTTCAAAAAGCGGCTCGTCGTAGAAGGTGATGCTGACGGTGCAGCCTGCTAGCTTCTGCCGGTCGTAGCGGATAGGCACGCCGTAGGCTTTTTCGAGTGCGGCAAAGACTTCGGCCACCGGCCGCTCTTCAAACTCAAAAGCCTGGGGTACCAGCACGGCGGGCTTATCGACCAGCTCTTTTTTGAGGTAGTGGCTGGCCACCGAGTACACCACCTGTTGGTTGGGGAGCAGCAGCACGCCCAGCTTGGCGGGGTGCGTGGGCGTCACGTCAAGCTGGGCGGTTGCGCGGAGCTGCACCGCTACTTTGCCTTCGCGCACGGCCACCAGCGCCTGCGCCTGACCCGGGTAGGCCTTCACATTGAAGCTGGTGCCCAGCACAGTGGTTACTACTTGGCTAGTAAACACCAGGAAAGGCCGTTGCGGGTTTTTATGCACCTGGAAAAAAGCCTCGCCTTCCAGGTACACCTCGCGCCGGGGCCCGGCCAGCGCGGCCGCATAGCGCAGGCGGCTGCCGGGTTGCAGCGTCACGCGGCTAGCGTCGGGCAGCTGTACCTGCTGCACCTGCTGGGTAGTGTTGCGGTAGTACGTCCAACCGTGCTCAGTGCTGGCCGCCACCGGAGCCGCCGGCCACCAGTGCCAGGCATAGGGCAGCCCCAGGCTCAGCGCGAGCAAGCCCAGGCTGGCCGCCCAGCGCAGCGGCGGCTGCTTCCACAAGTCGCGGGTTAGGCGCTGCAAGCGGGGCGTGGGCTTGGCCGCTGGGGGCGCCACCGGGGCAAGCCGTAGGCGCTCCCAGATGGCGGCTTCCACGGCTGGCTGGCTGGGCAGCGGCGCTGGGGCAGCCGCCACCTGGTGCAGCTGCTCGTACCACGCGGCCACGCGGGCCTGCTCGGCAGGCGTGCAGTGGCCATCGAGGTAGCGCTGGAGCAACTGGTAAAATTCGGTTTCCGTCACGGGTGGGCAAGCCGGTAAGTAGGCCTACCTAACAAGTCACGCAACCCGCGCCTACCCCTAATACCTCACCCGGTTTTTTTTACAGAAGGTCGCCGCAAATACTCTTACCGCTTGCTAAACAGCATTTTAAGCGGCAAAAATATTATTAAAAGCACCGGTAAAACACTATCAGCAGCACCAGAAAATCACGCAGATAGTTGCGCAGCAGTTTCAGCGACTTGGTGAGGTGATACTCAACCGTTTTTTCCGACAGGTTTACCTGGCCCGAAATTTCGGCCACCGAATATTGCTTCAGCCGGCTAAGCTGAAATATTTCCCGGGTTTTGGTGGGTAGCCGGCGCATTCCCGCCAGCAGGGCGGCGCTCAGCTCGCCGTGCGCCAGGGCATCTTCGGTGGTTGTAGCGGCCTGCGGGCCCGTGAGGCGGCAATACAGCTCGTACCCCGCCCGCACTCGCTGCGCTTTGATATAATTGATGATGCGGTAGTGCAGCGCCGAAAAGAGATACTGCTTTAACTGCATTATCTCGTGGCTGGCCCGCCGGTTCCACAGGCTCTCAAACAAGTCCTGCACTAGTTCTTCGGCAGCATCGCGGTTGCCCAGCTTGCGATAAGCCAGCGCAACCAATTGATAGCAGTAGCGCTGATAAATTTCGGTAAAGCCACCTTGGTCGTCGGTACGCAAGGCGGCTAGCAAGTCCGTATCCGAGAAAGCGGCATACTTACTGGTGGAAAGGGAGAGCACGAGTAGAGAGCGGAGAAGGCAGGAACGTGGTCTAAGATACAAGCTAATACCAGCTTATTCCTACGGCACTTTCCCCTTTCAAGGCGCTTTTAGGCCGCCAATTTTACACGGGCGCTGGCTAGCCCCCTCTCCCGCCAGCTAAGCTGAGCCAGCTACGTCAGGCAAGCGCGGGCTTCTCAGTCCTATACCGCAAACGTTTGCGGAGCCCACCCTTATTCCTTAAGTTCAAAACCAAGCCTCTTACCATGCCTTATCGCAATTCGTTCCGCTCGGCCCTTAAGCTGCCGCCGGGCCAGGCACCGTGGCTCGTTTTTATTTTCTATAGCTCCCAAATAAAAAGCCCCGGCCGCAACCGGCCGGGGCTTTTTATTTACCGCTAGGGTACTCCCTACACGTTGAAGCGGAAGTGCATGATGTCGCCATCCTGCACCACGTAGTCTTTGCCTTCGACGGCCATTTTGCCGGCTTCCTTAATTTTTACCTCGGTTTTGTATTCCTGGTAATCGGCCAGCTTGATAACCTCGGCGCGAATGAACCCCTTTTCAAAATCGGAGTGGATGACGCCGGCGGCGGCGGGCGCCTTGTCGCCGCGGTGCACCGTCCAGGCGCGTACTTCCTGCACGCCAGCCGTGAAGTAGGTGATAAGATTGAGCAGTTCGTAGCTGGCGCGGATGAGCTTGTTGAGGCCCGACTCGGTGAGGCCGTACTCGCTCAGGTACATGGCTTTTTCGTCGGCGTCGTCCATCTCGGCAATCTGCGACTCGATGGCGGCCGACACCAGCACCACTTGGGCGCCTTCGGCTTTCACGTGCTCGCGCAGGGCGGCTACGTGCTTGTTGCCATTGGTAGCAATGCTGGCTTCGTCCACGTTAGCCACGTAGATAACGGGCTTAATGGTAAGCAATTGCAAATCGGCTACGGCTTCGAGGTCGTCGTCGGTGGCCGGCACGGCGCGGGCGTTCTGGCCGGCTTCAAGGGCTGCCTTGAACTTCTGCAAACCCGCTACTTCCTTCTTGGCCACGGCGTCGCCGGCCTTGGCGCTGCGCTCGCTCTTGATGAGCTTCTTGTCGATGCTCTCCAGGTCTTTGAGTTGCAGCTCGGTGTCGATAACGTCCTTGTCAAACACTGGGTCCACGCCGCCGGCCACGTGCACGATGTTGGGGTCGTCGAAGCAGCGCACAACGTGGATGATGGCATCGACCTCGCGGATGTTGGCCAGGAATTTATTGCCCAGGCCCTCGCCCTTGCTGGCGCCCTTCACGAGGCCGGCAATATCGACAAACTCGATGATGGTAGGCAGCACGCGCTTGGGGTTCACGAGGGCTTCCAAAATCTGGAGGCGCTCGTCGGGCACGGTTATCACGCCCACGTTGGGCTCGATGGTGCAAAAGGGATAGTTGGCCGATTCGGCCTTGGCGTTGGATAACGCGTTGAAAAGCGTGGATTTGCCGACATTCGGCAGGCCGACAATACCGCAGCGGAGGCCCATTATCTAGTAATTATGAATTGAGAATTATGAATTATGAATTGTTATAATTCAGCTACAAAGGTACGGCGGGGGGCGGTGCGAGCCGTAACCGGCTAGCCTCCCAACGCAAAGCGCCGCTGCTCTGAGCCAGAACAGCGGCGCTACTACTACTTTCTCCCCCTCTCTTACGCTGCGTGGCCGGGCCTAATAGGTACTCTCGCCCAGGTCGGGGGCCGAGGGATAGGTGGTGGGGCCTTCGGGCTGCTGGCCCTCGGGGCTGTAGCCGGTGCTGGGGCGGGGCTGCTCGCCGTCGGGGGCGGGGCGCGGGCGGTCCAGCTCGGCCACTTCCTCCTCGCTCAGCAGCTCGTCGCGCACAAAATCCACGGCGTCGTGCAGGGCATCGATAAACTTATTGAAGTCTTCCTTATAGAGAAAAATCTTGTGCTTTTCGTAGCTGGCCGGGCCGTCGGGGTCGGCCCCGGGGCGGCGCTTGCTTTCGGTAATAGTCAGGTAATAATCCTGGCCACGAGTGGCTTTTACGTCGAAAAAATACGTGCGCTTACCCGCCTTCATGCGGTGCGAATAAATTTCTTCCTGGTCTTTTGAATAACGGTCTTCCACAGGCTGGAGAATGGAGAAAAATAGGTGGGATTTGCGTAGCGAACCACTAAAATTGCGTCGGCTGGGACAAAGATAGAGCGGGAACTTCTTACCCAAAACCGGCTTTTTTCCTGGCGAAACTCAACTGGTGGCTGGCTTGTTTATCAGGCAGTAAGATTACCTCACAGCGCACCCGCCTGAGAGGTGGCCGGTGGATTTCAATAAACGCCGCCCTAGATTGAACTAGCCTTCTGATTGCTAATTCTGTACTTACGTCGTATTGCCGCCACTATGCCTGCTCCCGCCCTCGACCTCGCTGCCATTCGCTCCTTCGAAAACCTGGAGCTTTTAGCCCGACAATTAGTAGATGGTTTTATCACGGGCCTGCACCAGTCGCCTTACCACGGCTTCTCGGTCGAGTTTAGCGAGCACCGCCTCTACAACCCCGGCGACAGCACGCGCCACATCGACTGGAAGGTATTTGCCCGCACCGATAAGCTTTTTGTGAAGCGCTACGAGGAAGAAACCAACCTGCGCGCCCACCTGCTGCTCGACGTGAGCCCCAGCATGTATTACCCGGCGCCGGGCCACGACAAGCTGAGGTTTGCCATCCTGGCCGCTGCCGCGCTCACTACCCTCTTACAGCGTCAGCGCGATGCGGTGGGCCTCGTCACCTTTGCCGAAACCGTGGAGCTACAAACGCCCGTGCGCTCGACCTCGGCCCACCGCCACACGCTGCTGCTGGCCCTGCAACAGCTGCTGGAGCGCCCCGCGCCCCCGGCGGCGGCCCGCCGCGCCGCCGCCCATACCAACGTGGCGGGTGTGCTGCACACCATTGCCCAGCAGATTCCGAAGCGCTCGCTCGTGGTGGTGTTTAGCGACATGCTAGGGCGCGACGCGGCCGGGCAGGAGGCCGCCCTGGCCGCCTTGCAGCACCTGCGCCACCAGCACCACGAGGTGCTGCTGTTTCACGTGCTGGACCGGGCCACCGAGCGCGACTTCGACTTTCAGGACCGGCCCTACATTTTTGAGGATGTGGAAACGGGCCAGGAAATCCGCCTCCAGCCCAGCCAGGTGCGGGCGCAGTACCGGGCGGCCATGCAGCAGTTTGAAGCCGACCTGGCACTACGCTGTGGGCAATTAAAAATTGATTTTGTGCCCGTCGATGTGCGCGAGCCGTTCGACAAGGTGCTGCACGCCTACCTGGCCAAGCGCGGCAAAGCCCGCTAGCCCCCGCTCTATGCTCTTTTACCTGCTCCCCTACCTACTGCTCTACGCCCTCAATGTGCCACTGGCGCTGCTCACCGGCTACATCGCCTACTCGCACGGGCAGCCCTTTTTGCGGTGGCTGATTATCGGGCTGCTGCTGCCGTTTGCGTCGGTGTTTTTGGCTATTGCGGTGGCCATCCGGCACAAGCGGCGCATGGCGGCGGCCCGGGGCGGGGCGCCGGCCCCGGTGCCCGCCCCCGGCGAATTTGAGTGAAGCGCGGCCTTGCCCGTAGCTTCGCGGCAGTTTTCACTGGCCGGGCTGCCCGGCGCATTCTTTTTCTGGTATGTATCAAATTCTGCTTTTTCTGCACTCCTGGCTGCGGTGGTTTGTGCTGGGCGCGGGCCTGGTGGCCGTGTTTCGGGCCTACGCGGGCATGTCGGGCCGCCGGCCGTTTGGCAAGGCCGACAATGCCATCAGCGCCGCGTTTTCGGGCTTTATGTGGCTGCAAGTCATCATCGGCCTGGGCCTGTACTTCGGCCTGAGCCCCTATGGCCTGAAGGCCATGAAAGTGGCCGGCGCCATGAAAGACCCCACCGCCCGCTTCTTCGGCATGGAGCACATTGCCGTGATGATACTGGCCGCCATCCTGGCCCAGGTAGGCCGCATCGCCCTTAAGAAGGCGCCTACCGACACGCTCAAGCATAAGAAAGCCCTCACCTACTTTGGCATTGCCCTGCTGCTGGTGCTGCTCATGATTCCGTGGGGCATCTGGAACCCGGCTCGGCCGCTATTTCGGTTTTAGATAATAGTGCTTTTGCATAGAATGCCCGCTCTTCTTTTCTTAAGTAAGGCGGGCATTCTAATTTTAGAAACTTACGAATAATAACTCAAGGTTGATAACTGCATTTTTCTTAACAAGAAAGGCCCATTGTATAGCACAATGGGCCTTTCTTGTATGCTTGCGTAGGCTACACTTACACGTTCATCCCGCCCGAGGCCTCGATGCGCTGGGCGTTCACCCAGCGGGCTTCGTCAGTGCAGAGGAAGGCCACGAGGGGGCCGATGTCTTCGGGCTGACCCACGCGGCCCAGGGCCGTGGCGCCGGCCACGGCGGCATTTACCTGGGGGTTGTCGCGCACCATGCCGCCGCTAAAGTCGGTGGCGATGGCGCCGGGGGCCACCACGTTGGCCGTGATGCCGCGCGCGCCAAGCTCCTTGGCCTGGTAGCGGGTCAGCACCTCAATGGCGCCCTTCACGGCGGCGTAGGCCGAGGAGCCGGGGTAGCTGAAGCGGGCCAGGCCCGACGAGATGTTGATGATGCGGCCACCATCGGCCAGCAGCGGCAGGGCCTGCTGCGTCAGAAAGAACGGGCCTTTGAGGTGCACGTTCACCACCTCGTCAAACTGCGCCTCCGTGGTATCGGCAAAGGCAGCATGCAGGCTGGTGCCGGCGTTATTTATCAGGAAGTGAAAGCGCTCGGCCTGGAAGGTGTCGCGTAGCGTGGCCTGCACCTCGGTGAAGAAAGCCGGGAAGCTGGCGCTGTTGCCAGCGTCGAGCTGCACGGCGGCGGCCTGGCGGCCTAGGGCCTTGATTTCGGCCACCACGGCTTCGGCTTCGGCCTGCTGGCTATGGTAGGTCAGCAGCACGTCGATGCCTTTTTGGGCCAGGTTGAGGGCCATGCTTTTGCCAAGGCCGCGGCTGCCGCCGGTAACGAGGGCGATGTTGGAAGTACTCATGGAGAGGTTGTTTAGGGTGAATGAACAGCACAAAGGTCCGGTCTTGCCGTAGCCTGTTTATGGTGAGTAGCCCCTACAAAATGGTATCAGCTTCCGGAATTTTCACCCGCCGGGCGGCCCACACCTGCTCGCGGTACTGCTTGGGCGTGGTGCCCGCAAAGCGCTTGAAGAACTTGGTGAAGTTCGACGGGTCGTAGGTGAGGCTGGCCGCGATGTCGGCCACCGGGCGGGTGGTGTCGCGCAGCAGGCCCTGGGCCACGGCCAGAATTTCGGCCTCGAAGAAGAAGCACGGCGGCTGGCCGGTCGTCAGCTTGATGGTGTTGCTGAGGTGCGTGGGATGAATGCAGAGCTGGCCGGCAAAATCACGGATTTCGAGCATCTCGGTGGCGCGGCCGGCCGCGATGTCGGCCACGTGCGCAGCCACCAGGCGCTGATAGTCGGCGGTTATCTCGTGCTGGCGGGCCAGTATTTTTTGCGGAATGGGAGTCGTTGCCATGAGTAGGTAACCGGCTGCGTGGTAAATATTCTTGGGGCAATAAGGCTAAGCTAGCCAGACGAAGCCACGGGCGCTTTACTTTTAATCCGTTCATTGGCGCCCCTAGCTACTTACCATGCCCACCGATTTCCTTTCGAGCGCCCGCAAGCAATTTGCCTACTACCAGCTGCTCGGCGAGCAGGCCCTGAGCCAGGTCACCGACGAGCAGCTACACTGGCAGCCCTCGGCCGAGAGCAACAGCCTCGCCACCATTGTGCAGCACCTGAGCGGCAACATGCGCTCGCGCTGGACCGACTTTCTCACCACCGACGGCGAAAAGCCCTGGCGCACGCGCGAGGCCGAATTTGACGACCGGCCGCGCCCGCGCGCCGCCGTGCTGGCCGAGTGGGCAGCCGGCTGGCAGTGCCTGTTCGGTGCGCTCGACGGGCTGACTACAGCCGACCTGGACTGCACCATCTACATCCGAAATCAGGGCCACAGCGTGCTGGAGGCCATCAACCGGCAGCTAGCGCACTATCCCTACCATGTGGGCCAAATGGTGTTTATCGCCCGGCTAGCGGCGGGTACGGCGTGGCAATCGCTATCCATTCCGCGCGGCAGCTCGGCTGCTTATAATGCTGAGAAATTTGCCCGGCCGCCCCACCAGGAGCACTTTACGGACGAGAAACTGGGCCGCTAGCCGGCCCCGGCCCCACGGGGCAGTAATTAAATCGGCATTAATAATAAGTTACCACTGCAATAAGCTGCGCCGTGCTGCGTCTCTAGAAGTACTTATCCGCTTCTTTCACACCCGTAGCTATGCTGTACCTGTTTGGCCGCCTCGCGCTGAGCGACTCGCTCGATTATTACGAAAATTTTCAGGACGACGATTTTCGGCCGGCCGCTTCGCACGGGCGGCCCGGCGAGCCCCAGCCCGAAACCCGGAGCCCCGGCCCTGCGGCCAACCGCCAGCTTCACCGCAGCCAGCCGAGCCTACAAGCTGAGCCAGCTGGCACCTGCGGCCTCGGCAATTAGCGGGGGCCACGGCCCTAGCCACGGAGGCTACGGGCTTGCTTAGCCCAAAAAAGCCCGCCCCTGACGTGCAGGAACGGGCTTTTTAATGGCCGGCTGGCAGCAGTGACTATTGCCCCAGCACGATGGCGAAAATCAGCGGAGCCACGATAGTGGCGTCGCTTTCGATGATGAATTTCGGGGTTTTCTCGCCCAGCTTGCCCCAGGTGATTTTCTCGTTGGGCACGGCACCCGAGTAGCTGCCGTAGCTGGTGGTCGAGTCCGAAATTTGGGCGAAGTAGCCCCACAGCGGCACCTCGTGGCGCTGCAAATCCTGGTGCAACATGGGCACCACGCAGATGGGGAAGTCGCCGGCAATGCCGCCGCCAATCTGGAAGAAGCCTATTTTGCTTTCTTCCGTGGCAGTTTGTGTGTACCAATCGGCCAGGTACATCATGTACTGGATGCCGGTTTTCATGGTGTGCACGTTCTTGATGTCGCCCGTGATGACGTGGCCGGCGTAGATGTTGCCGAGCGTCGAGTCTTCCCAGCCCGGGCAGATGATGGGCAGGTTTTTCTCGGCGGCGGCCAGCATCCACGAGTCTTTGGGGTCAATCTGGTAGTACTGCTCCAGCTCGCCCGACTTCAGAATCTGGTAGAAGAACTCGTGGGGGAAGTACGCCTCGCCGGCCTTGTCGGCTTGCTCCCAGAATTTCAATACCGTGTGCTCGATGCGGCGCATGGCCTCCTCCTCGGGGATGCAGGTATCGGTCACGCGGTTCATGTGGCGCTTCAGCAGCTCGTGCTCGTCGGCGGCAGTGAGGTCGCGGTAGTGCGGCACGCGCTCGTAGAAGTCGTGGGCCACGAGGTTGAAGATGTCTTCTTCGAGGTTGGCACCCGTGCAGCTGATAATTTGCACCTTATCCTGCCGAATCAGCTCGGCCAATTGAATGCCCATTTCGGCGGTGCTCATGGCGCCGGCCAGGGTAATCATCATTTTGCCGCCATCGGCGAGGTGCTTGTTGTAGCCATCGGCCGCGTCGATGAGGGCAGCGGCGTTGAAGTGGCGGTAGTGGTGCTTGAGGAAATTGGTGATTTGCATGGGGGAGAATTATATACGGTTGTCATGCAGCGCGCAACGCAGCATACCACCCGTAGGCTGGCAAAAAATTACGCCGGCTCGGCGATAATCAAATTATGGTTGGTGTAGATGCAGATATCGGCCGCGATGTGCAGCGACTCTTCCACCATCTGGCGGGCGGTGAGGTGCGGGGCGTGCTTCTTGAGGGCGAGCGCGGCCGACTGCGCGTACATGGCGCCCGAGCCGATGGCGGCCACGTCCATGTCGGGCTCCAGCACGTCGCCGGTGCCGCTCACAATGAGCAGTTCGTCTTTGTCGCAGACGACCATCATGGCTTCGAGCTTGCGCAAATATTGGTCTTTGCGCCAGTCTTTGGCCAGCTCGATGGCGGCGCGCTTGAGGTTGTTGCCGTAGGCGGCGAGCTTTTCCTCGAAGCGGTCGAGCAGCATAAAGGCGTCGGCAGTGGAGCCAGCGAAGCCAGTTACGACCTTGCCATCGTTGAGCTGGCGCACTTTGCGCACGTTGTTTTTGGCTACGTGCTTGTCCATCGTGGCCTGGCCGTCGGCCCCGAGGGCAATCTGGCCGTTGTGGCGCACGCCGAGCACGGTTGTAGAACGAATTTTTGGGAGCATGGCGCAAAAATACGCCCGCTAGGCCAGCCACCGGCCAAAGTGCCCTTACCGAGCGTGTTCAGGAAGTAAAATGCTAGGCTCGGCCGGTTACTAAATAGCCGGTTACTAAATTTTTAGTAACCGGCTGTTTAGTAACGAAGCTGTTTGGCCGCTTACACCAGCGTGCGCAGGGCGTCGCGGCTGAAGCCGGCCAGCTCGGCGGCGCGGCCAGCCTGGACTTTCTCGACCCACTCGGGCTCCACGATGAGCGAGCGGCCCACGGCCACGAGGTCAAAATCGCCCCGGTCGAGGCGGCGCAGCAGCTCGTCTATTGATTGCGCATTGTTTGTCGAAGTCTCGCCCGCGAAACCGGCCAGAAACTCGCCCGACAGCCCTACCGAGCCCACCGTCATGGTGGTGTGGCCGGTCAGCTTTTTTACCCAGCCAGCAAAGTTCAGGTCCGACTGGTCCTCAAACTCCGCCTCCCAGAAGCGGCGCTGCGAGCAATGGAAAATATCGACGCCGGCCTCGGCCAGCGGCGTGAGCCAGGCTTCCATTTCTTGAGGCGTGTGGGCCAGCTTCACGGCGTAGTCCTGCTGCTTCCACTGCGAGAGGCGCAGGCTGATAACGAAATCTTCGCCCACTTGCCGGCGCACTTCGCGCACTAGCTCCACGGCGAGGCGGCTGCGGCCGGCCAGGTCCTGGCCGCCGTAGGCGTCGGTGCGCTCATTAAGGCCCTGCCAGAAAAACTGGTCGATGAGGTAGCCGTGGGCGCCGTGCAGTTCCAGGCAGTCGAAGCCCAGGCGCTTGGCATCGGCTGCCGCCCGGCCAAAGGCGGCGATGGTATCGGTGATATCATTTTCCGTCATGGCGTTGCCCTTGGCTACGCCGGGCGCCACCAGGCCTGAGGGGCCTTCGAAGGGCTGCGCGGGCGTCCAGCCCGAGCGGTGCTCCTGCATCACGCCCATGTGCCAGAGCTGCGGCCCGAGCTTGCCGCCTCCGGCGTGCACCTCGTCGGCCACGTGCTGCCAGCCGGCCAGGGCCGCCTCGCCGTAAAAGTGCGGAATATTGGGGTCGTTGGACGAGGCCGGGCGCTCTACCACGGTGCCTTCGGTCAGGATGAGGCCCACCTGGCCCTCGGCCCGGCGGCGGTAGTAGGCAGCCACATCGGCGCCCGGCACGCCGTTGGGCGAAAACGACCGGGTCATGGGGGCCATCACAATGCGGTTCTTAAGCTGAAGCGACTTCAGCGAGAACGGCGAAAAAAGAGCGTTTGAGGACATAAGCTTTTACAAAAAGATAAGCGGCTTATAACCCACTACTCGCTCCTTTTGATTTGAGACACCCGGGCGAACCTCGCGGCAGCGGCGCCCGGGCCGCACGGCCGGCCTTAGCTGCCTTAGCCTAAAAAGGCCCTGGCTACGGTAGCCAGGGCCTTTTTAGCGTTGGAACACAACGCTCCCTCCTCGCCGCTAAAACCGCGCTTGCAGCTTGGCAAAGAGGAAACGGCCGTTGGAGCCCATTTGCACGGGGTCCCAGGCGCCGCCGGTTTCGGTGGCTTGCGGGTTGAAGAAGTTGGGGTATTTGTTGAACAGGTTGGAGCTGCCCAGCGACAGGCGCAGCTGGTTGGTGAGGGCATAGCTCAAGGCTACGTCGGTGGTCAGGCGCGGGTCGTAGTTTTCGGGGTCGCCGTTGTAGTCAATCAGCTTGACGCCGCCAAACTCCACGAAGCGCACCAGCGCGCCGAAGCGGCCCAGGCTGTAATCGAAGGTCAGGTTGATTTTGAAAGGCGGCGCCGAGGCTTTGACGAACGCCTGCTCACGCGGGCCAAAAAAGACGTCTTCCTTACCGGCTAGCTTGGGCGTGGTTTGCACGCTCGTTACGTTCAGGCGGTTGAGGTTGCCGGCCAGCGTGGTAGTGATGCGGCCGCTGCCCACGGCCAGCGTGTTGGCCAGCACGGCATCGAGGCCCCAGGTAGTAGTAGAGGCCGCATTGGCAAAAAACTGCGCCTGGCCCACGTTGAGGCTGGCCAGCGTGGCCCCAATGGCGCTATCGCTCTGGTCGAAGGTGCCCGTGAGCACGATGCGGTCTTGAATGTGGATGTAGTAGCCATCCACGGTGAAGGTAAAAATGGCGCCGGCGCGGCCCGTAATGCCCACGCTGGCCGAGCGCGACAGCTCGCGCGTGAGCGGCGGAATGCCCACGGCTGTGGTCACGGGGCCACTGTTGCGGTCGAGCAAGATATCCACCGGCTTGCCGCCCACCACGTTGGTAAATACGGTGTTGAAATTGACCTGGGCCAGCGAGGGCGCCCGAAAGCCGCTGCTGAGCGTGCCGCGCACCGAGAAGTTGTCGCCTATTTTGAGGCGGGTGGCCAGCTTGCCGGTCACGTTGCTGCCAAAGTCGGAGTAATTTTCGAAACGCACGGCGCCCTCCACGAGCCAGGCTTTGGTTACGTCCAGCTCGGCGTCGGCATACACGCCAATGTTGTTACGATTAGCCTTCAGCTCATTGCGCGGCTGAAAGCCGGGAAAACCCTGCGAGCCGCCCGCCACGCCCGAGGCCGGCGCGTAGTTGGTGTAGGAGGCTGCCTCACCGGCAAAAATCTGGTACCACTCCCGGCGGTATTCACTACCAAAGGCCAGGTTCAGGCCCTGCGCCACGGTCTTGAAGCGCCGGCTGAGGTTGAGGTCCACCACATCCTGCTGAAGCTGGAAGCCGCCCGCGTCGAAGCTGGTGGGCGAGGTGGCGCCAAGGGTAGCGTTCAGCGTGTTTTTCACGCCGTAGTGAAAGCGATTCGAGCCAAAACTATTGCTCAGGTCCACATCCCAGCCGCCAAAGCTGCCGCGTATGCCCGCCGCACCCTGGCCATCAAAAATAGCGCTGGTAATGATGGGGTCGAAGCCATTGGGGTACAGCGTAGCGTTGCTACGCGGGTTGGGCAGGGGGTTACCCAGGCTATCGCTGATGGTGGGGAAGCGCGTGTAGGCGTAGGCGTCGCCCCGGCGCACGTTGATGCCGCCAAACACGTAGGCGTACATGTTCTCGCTTAGCGGCAGCTTGCTGTTGAGGTAGGCTGAGGTGTTCGAGGCCTTCGGGTCGCCGTATTCGCGGCGCTGAATGCCGTCGGGCGCGGGCACGTTAGCGCGCTGGGTGTGGTCGCGCTGGTTGAAATCAGCCGTCAGGTTTACGAAGCCGCCCTTGCCCACGGCCACGCCGTAGTTGGCATTGGCGTTGAAGTTACCGCCGTCAAACGTCTTGTCGTCGAAGCGATACTTGGCCGTGTAGGCGCCGTAGTTCACGTTGGCGGTTAGCTCCTTGGTGCTGGTTTTGAGCACAATGTTGATGACGCCCGCAATGGCATCGGAGCCGTACTGGGCCGAGGCGCCGTCGCGCAAAATCTCGATGCGCTCGATGCTGGCCGCCGGAATCGTGTTGAGGTCGGTGCCCGTGTTGCCCCGGCCGCGCGAGCCAAACAGGTTCACGAGCGACGACTGGTGCCAGCGCTTGCCGTTTACGAGCACCAAGGTCTGGTCGGGGCCAAGGCCGCGCAGGCTGGCCGGGTCTACGTGGTCGGCACCGTCGGCACCCGTCTGCCGGTTCGAGTTGAAGGACGGAGCCACGAATTGCAGCAACTGGTTCACGTCGAGCTGGCCGGTTTTGGCCGTCACCTGCTGCACGTCGATAATGTCGACCGGCGAGGGCGAGTCTGTCACCGAGCGGTTGAGGCTGCGCGAGCCCACCACCTGCACATCTTCGAGCGCGGTGGTGCTTTCGGCCAGCTTCACGGTCAGGGCGCCGCCATCGGCGCTCACCTCCTGGTTGGCGTAGCCTAGCGCACTCACCACGAGCCGGGGCTGCGCCGTGCGGGCGCGCAGCACAAAGCGGCCGTTGGCATCGGTGCCGGTGCCGTTGTTGGTTCCCTTCTCCACCACCGTCGCGCCAATAAGGGGTCGGCCCGCCGCATCCTGCACCTGCCCCGTGAGCGCCCGCGTCTGGGCATACGCCCCACTGGCGGCCACCACCAACGGCAAAACGAGTAATTTATTTCTCATACATGTACTTGCAAAGGGTAAGGGCCAAATGTACAGGGCTTTTTCCGACACTACCTCTACTTTTGAAGGGCCTAAAACCATATAAAACAAAAAAATCAGCCCCGGGGGGCTGATTTTTTAGGTCATAGCTGGCTGAAGCCAGCAAGCGGCACTTTTTTACCCTCAAATGAGCATACGCATCGGGTCTTCCAGCAAGCCTTTCAGGGTTTGCAGGAAGGCCGCGCCGGTAGCACCGTCCACCACGCGGTGGTCGCAGCTCAGCGTCACCTTCATGATGTTGCCGATGGCCAGTGCGCCATCCTTCACCACGGCAGTTTGCTTGATGCCGCCCACGGCCAAGATGCAAGCATTCGGCTCGTTGATGATGGCGGTAAACTCGTCGATGCCGAACATACCCAGGTTGGAGATGGTGAAGGTGCTGCCCTCCCACTCGGCGGGCTGAAGCTTCTTGCTCTTGGCCTTGCCGGCCAGCTCTTTCACCTCGGTGGCAATCTGCGACAGGCCCTTGCCATCCGCGTTGCGGATAACCGGCACGAGCAGCCCCTCATCCACGGCCACGGCCACGCCGATATGGATGAGCTTGTTCTGGCGAATCTTGTCGCCGAGCCACGACGAGTTGATGACCGGGTGCTGACGCAGGGCCAGGGCCGAAGCCTTGAGCACCATATCGTTGAACGATAGCTTGACCGGCGACAGCTCGTTGAGCTTCACGCGGGTTTCCATCGCCTTGTCCATCAGGATTTCCATCGTGAGATAGAAATGCGGGGCCGTGAACAAGCTCTCCGACAGGCGCTTGGCAATCACCTTGCGCATCGACGA
>Ga0160427_10000979_pt1 | contig 17448 bp, 18 predicted proteins | sample SolpanmetagenomL_FD_108194 | JGI IMG/M metagenome (GOLD analysis project Ga0160427, IMG submission 108194) | Solar panel surface microbial communities from Lawrence Berkeley National Laboratory, California, USA - L | ecosystem: Engineered > Built environment > Solar panel > Unclassified ...
CTGATGGAGTTGGCTACGACTTGGTTCTGGACACCGTTGGTGTGGTCATCACCTGGGCGGGCGAGCGACAATGCGCACTGGACCTGATTGATGCCCTACAGCTCTGCTGCCCGTTGGCACCCGCCGACCTGGCCGAGGTTCGACATGCTGCCAGTGTCTATGCTGCCCTCCGGGTTAGCCCGACTGGCTAAGCGCTCCTCACACATGCCCGTTTCTGCGTCCCCGCTTTAAGGTTGAGGTAATGCAGGTGACCTCCGACTTATTCTACGTAAGGCACCTATCGGGTCGTGATAGGACCTATAATGCTTAGAAGCTCGACTTCCCTGTTCAGGACGAGCGGATCCGCGTGGGTTGAGTTTGGCGACCTGACGAAACCGCTCGACGCAACATTACGTTTCCCATCGCTCACAGCAGCGCTAGAAGCCATGCGGGAGCACTTCGCGACCCGCTGAGCCACTCTGACGACCCAGGCCTTGATGACTGTCCTTCCGTTTCCCAAGCCAGCTACCTGGCCCACAACTGCCGAACGAGACGCGATCGTCGAGGCCGTCGCGAACATGTCGAGGCGCTTTGGGGTTAGATTCACGCCCGGCAAAGACGGCGAGGAAGCCTCAATCGGCCTTCATAGTGGTGGCTACAAGGATCGTTCGGACGCTTACCGACTCACAAAGGTAGGACAGGCCTTCGAGCTTATGGACATAGAGAGTGGACAGGGCATTGGCTCCTACCTGGTGCTGGCGGTCGCGTTGGGCGCCATGAGGGTGCATCACGACAGATATTGAAGCTGCGATGAGGGCGGAACCGCCCCTGCGTGTTGGCCGATTAATACCTGCTATCAAGCAAACGGTGTCCGGTTGTTTCGGGCCGGACCAAGAAGGAGACCTGCGAGCGGCAGGCATCCCTCATCGGGGCACCATCCGGGACATGCACTTCGGCACGGTGATGCGCAGCTCGGGATCCACCTCCCCTCCCTTGACCACCTGACGGATGCCGCTGCCGAGGTTCAGCGCAGCCAAGTCTGGCCTGCGGGTCCAAGGGTGCGAGTGTCGTTTGGCGAACCATGCGAACAACGGAAGCGTGCGGACATGGCGGTAAGACTGAAGCAGTTCCGTCAGCCGCTTTGGGGAAAGCGTGTTCAGGCCATCGAACAGGTCGTCCACCTGCTGAAAGGTCTCATGGTCTGGAAGCTCGTGCAGGAGCTCGAGGGTGGCACGCTCCGGGGAGGACACGCCCAGCGGCCAACCGCCTGGCCTTCCGGCACTTGGAGATCCCAAGTCCTCGCACGCCGTATCGTGCCTCCACGCCGTCGCCTACCGAAAGGGGCATTGCGTTCAGTAGCGCTGCATCTCGAAACAACCGAGCTGGGTTACGGACAAGCAAACGGACGTTCGCGGGCGTGGCATCCACCACCCAGCCCGGCAGCTTTCGTCCCGACCATAGCTTGACCTCGGTGCCGCCCTAGCAGCGTTTCACGCGCCAGGCGGCCGCGACGATTCCAACACCCAGCATCATCATAGACGCAGGCTCCGGAACTGTGCTGGGCGTGCTGACCGCATGCAACTCGAAGCTGTTAAGTGCGATCGTAAAGTAGCCACCTGGGTCATTGGCATTCAGGCGCGGCAGAAAGTCGTTGGACCCCGAATTCGGATCTAGCTGGCTCCGGTTCAACGAGATTTCTTGCATGGTCGTGCCGTCCACCAGGAACGGGACGTTGGCCCGGAGCTGCAGGAACATGTTCCCTTCGACCGGAGCCGCGGGAGTGGCGCTGAAGTAGATCGACTGAAATCCACCCTGAGTGTAGGAGACGGTCGGGATGTCTGTGGAAGTCGCACTAGAGGCAACGGTGCGCCCGTTGATGGTGTAGGACATCGAAAAGTCCTGCGTCACGACATACGAGTAGACGGTCCCACCACGGAGAGTCGTCGTGATCCGGGTGGCATCATAGTCGATGGTGCCCGTGATGGGCGCGTTCGAAAATTGCACGAAGTTGCCAGTCCCAGGTGGCCGATCGAAGAACAATCCGTTGATGGATGTTCCGGTCGCGGATCCGCTGAACGTGCCTTTGTAGTGGTAAGTCCCATCGGGTACGGCGTAGGCGCGACCGGGGTTGAGGGGTACGGCACCGACCGCCAAGGCCAGCGTAAGCATGAGAGGAGCCGAAAAATGGGACACCACGAATTCCTGGTAAATTTTCGGTTAACATGAACTAACAATAGGGTTGTAGCAACGCATGTCGGTGGGTCTGCCCGAACACTTACAGCGGTAAGCGAAGCGTTTTTGACCAGCTCGGATTAGTGAGTTCACGCGCCACCCACGGTCAGTGATGGCAACATCGAGGGTTCGGACCTGGTTAGGACGGGTAGTGGCTCGAGGGTGATGCGCCGTGATCCGAAATGTAGAGGGTGGTCTCTGACTACCTGTTCAAACAGCCTCCCCCATCTTCAACCGGTGGCAGCGCGACCCTAAGCGTTCGTCTCTCCTGCGAGTTTGGGCAAGGTTTCGCACAGGCTCTAGGCTCGCATCAGCGACGCGAGTTCCTGCCCTGCCGGTTCCATGTCGTCCTGACAAGAGAACGACGTCACACAAGTGGTGCCGAATCAAACGATCCTTGTGGCTGCCGCTTCCACATGAAACGCTAAACGCTGGCCGGAGAACCCAGCATGCAAACGCCCCGCTTTCCCCAAGTGATCTTCCCCTTGCCGAACGATACCGTCGAAGCACTTCCAATCGTCGCAGGGGTATCCCGAGCCTTGCGTGAGGCAGGGCACGGGTCTGAGGTAGACGCGTTCTGCAAGGAAGCGCTGTCGGGCGACTACGTACATGTGTTCGCGACGATCGGGCGGTGGGTTACGGTGCCAGACGTCGGCAGCCGTGGGACTTCAAGAAGCACGCGTCATTAAGCACCTCACATCGGCGGCGCAGATGAGATGTGATCTACTGCGCAGGCAGGCCGGACGTTCAAGACGCGCAGGCAAGTCATTGTAGGTTGTTGTCCAATTCGCGGGGTCGCTGCCGCCACGTTGAGGGACCGTGTCCTAATCGCGTGCGAGTAGATCATCGGATCAACGTGGCGCTCATCGCAACTGTGCGTTCATCTGCCCGCGGAGCGTAGGCGACTGGCTTTCGCGTGGCCCAGACGTTCACGGTCTGGAACAGCGGGATCACCGCCAGATCCTCCATCGCCATGCTCTCGGCCTGCATTAGCAGCCGCTCCCGTGCCGCATCGTCGATGGTCGCCATTGCGGTTTCGGTCAGGTGGTCGAGTTCTGGGTTGCTGTAGCGGGACCAGTTGAATGGCCCCAGACCCTTAGCCGCATCATTCGTCGCTAAAATGTTGACTAGGAAGTACCCAGCCTCCCCCGAGTTGCTGCCCAACTGCCAAGTGTAGCGCCAAGCTCCTGCCGGGCGGCGCGGCTGGCCAGCATGCTCGACGGCAGCACCTCCACCTTCGTTCGCACGCCAATCCGGGACCACATCTGCGCCACAGCCTGCAATGCCTCGGACATCGTGGCGCCGTGCACCGTGAGCTGGAAGCCGTTGGCAAAACCAGCCTCGGCCAGTAGGGCACGGGCCCGATCCGGGTCGAAGGCTGGCACCGGAATGGCCGGGTTGTAGGAGTAGGCGCCTTGCGGCAGCCACTGCCCGGTTGCCACCACAGTGCCCTCCATTACACGGTCGGCGAGCGCGGCGCGGTTGATCGCGAGCGATAGGGCGCGTCGCACCCGCAGGTCGTTGAACGGGTTGGTGGGCAGCGGTAACCCGTCTGATCCGGTCACGAAGGGCACCGTGCCGTTGCGGGACCGACCGAGCCGGATATACCACATCCGCGTCCCGGGCGTGGACACCACCGAGGTTCGTGGATCGGCGCGGAGCCGCGGCAGATCGCCAAAGCTAGGCGCGTCGATCAGGTCCACGTCACCCGACAGCAGCGCCGCGGTACGGGAGGCTGCGGTGGGGATCACCCGGGTCACCACCCGGTCCCAGTCCGGCGGCTCGTCATACCAGAACGGGTTGCGCTCCAGCTCGAATCCGGTGCCGATGCCATAGCCGACCAAGCGATATGGCCCTGTGCCGATAGCAGCCCGTAGCGCGTTATAGTCCGCTGTGGTGGCCCCGGTGCCGACCCGGCGCGACACGATGGCGACGTTGGCCAAGTCATTCGGCAGGTTCGGGTGCGGCTGCGTGGTGCGGATATGCAGCGTGAGCGGATCGATCACCTCAACCCCCGCTACCTTGCGGAGCAGCGGCCCAAAGCCGCCCGGGGTATTCGGCACTGCGGGCGCGCGGGCATAGGAGAACACGACGTCGTCCGGTGTGAAGGAGACGCCGTCCGAGAAGCGGACATCGGGCCGCAGCCTGAACTTCCATAGCGTGTCGGACAGGGTGCGCCAGGACAAGGCCAGGCCCGGCCGCAGCTTGGTGTCCCCGGTCTGCTCCACCAAGCGTGAGAAGACGTGTAGCGCCAGCGCCTTTTCCGCATAACCGTTAAAGAAATGCGGATCAGCGGCACTGGGGGCTAGCGCGATGCCAACGCGCAGCACCCTGTCAGCGGCTCGGGCAGGCCGCGGCAGCAATGCGGCACCCAGCAGCATCGCCGTGGCGCGGCGCCCGAGCATGATCGCTACGCCGCGGCGGCGTGCAGTCCGGCACCATCCATGGTCAAGGAATAGGTGGCGAACCGGATGCCGTGCGCAGGCAGCGGCGCCACCTCCATCACTCCGGCCGCGGGCTGCATCACCACCATCGCAACTGTCGCGGACAGGTTGTCGTCGGTATTGCGGCGAATCGGACGACACACGGAGAACGGCGTCTGGAATTCGTCCGACAACGCCGCCTTCACATGGTCCACCGTAGCCCCGCCCAGATGCGGCAGCATCAGGTCCCGGACCCTGAGATCGCGATACAGCGTGTCCCCGAAGCCGCCGGCCCCCATGTCGCGCAACTTGGCCAACGCCACCGGGCTGACGAAATGGTTAGCGTGTACCAGCATCCCATGTTCTGGATGCACCTGGAACGTTTCATCCGGCGCGCATTCGAAGTCGATGCAGATGCCGTCCGGGTGGGAGACCATCATGTTGTTGGAGGCAGATTTTGGAGTGGCATAGACCGCCTTCATGGCCGCCGAGAGATACTGTTGCTGCAGCACCTTTCGCCGGATCAGCGCCAGCGGCACGCCCACATTACGGTAGTCGCGATCTGACTGCAGATAGTTGGCGGTGATGGCAATACCTGCGGAGTTCATGCCAGAACGCGCAAGGCCGCCTGCCTCGGTAAAGGTCAGGATATCCGGTCCGTCCTCCTGCCGAATGTGCAGCACCACGGCGGTCTCGGCGCACTCCGCCTTCCAATCCCAGTTCTGCGCATGGATCAGCTGACCGGCGGCGGTGACGCCTGGCATGATGCAAATAGCGGTGCAGCCATCATCCACCGGCACCAATTGGGCTCGCAGCTCCGGCCGCTCGGCGAGCTTCAGGATCTCAGTGCGCGCATTTAGCAGCACCACCTCCTCGAACCCAACTTCTGACCCAGCAGCAATACCCTGCATCTCCTCGATGTAGCTTTCGTCGAAGTCGCGGATGCGCGGCAGGTAAGCCTGAACCAGAGCCGCAACCCCGGCGCGGTCCAGGTCTAGCTTGCGGAGCTGCGCGCCGTAATGCCCAATCCCCTTGCGAATGCGCGCTTCAGCCTGAACACCGTATTGGCGACCGCGTTCGTGCGGGCTGCCGGAAACCTCGATCAGCGGGAAGGCCTCAGCTATGGCATCCTCCTCAGGCGCCATGGTGTTGGCGCGTTCCAATGACGGCATATTGGTATGAGATCTACTTGCTTAGCCAGACCCAAGGCTCCGACTTCTTTCGAAAATCCAGGGGCGAAGTCTTATCTTCCTGAACCGCGTTGATCAGCCGCAACCATGCCAAGGTGAAGGAAACCGCCGCACAAGGCTTGAGGGCGCTTGGCCGTCACAGGTAACGGGGGTGACACCCTTGGCAGCGGTTAAACGATAGCGCATCGAACACACTCGTGATTCCGCCGAACGGAGCTAGATCGGTCGAGCAATCTGACGATCTCACTAAGAGCGCCTAACAGAACTAGAATGCGGTTGCGCTGATCCCTATTTGGCGGGCATGGCCAACCATCCCGAGCGCCTCTACCCTGCGCTGGTCCGAAGCGGGCCCTTGGATCGCTACATTGCTCTCCGGTTGCCGAACCGCTCGGCGCTGGCTCGTTTCCCGCGTGAGCATCTTGGCGAACATAGCCTGCCGGGTGTCGCCCTGGCCGCCGTTGGCATGGCTGGCGCCGATCGCGAGCGGTTGCTCCGCGGGTACGGTGGCGTATCCGATCGGCAATCCGACCGATGGTGGTGTTCGACCTGAATGACAAGTTAGGCAACAACGACATCCGTTCCGCCGCGGACCTCTGGATGGTAGCCGTGCAAGAGGCAGGGCATGCGGTGGTCGTCCTATGCCCGGGTTGCCTGACGGTAGCCGCTCGGTCTCCCATTCGGATCAGTCGGACAGTTTGCGCAAGGAAAGTCGATCGACCGCGGCACGACATGTTGACCAAATTCGATGCCTGCATACAAAGGGCCTTGCACTTTGGACCGCCCCCGTGTCCATCGGTGCCGAACCCAGGATGCAATTGCTTGAACATGGTACGGCTACGACACTGGAGGAGTACCTCTGGCGGTCCTCCCTCTCTTATTTGCTGGTTCGCGTTGTCGGCTGCCCTCCTCACGTTCGGTCATGCGCTAGGGCGCAATCGAAGGGAGCCAGCTTATCTCATCGTGCCCGTGGCCGACGGCGCTGGCTCCCCGCCCAAGGCGGAGCGCGAACGCCTGGCGATCCCGCTATCCCGCTTTGATCGCCTCCCGTGGGCGATGGCGGCTGCGGCGTTTGCAACGGGCGCCCTGGCCGTATTTGGCCTTCTCCCCACCGCATGGACCTGCGGCATCAGGGCCGTGACCCAGGTTGCTCAACTTCTCCACAGCGCCCCCGCAAATCCCATCAACAGCCTAGTCCTGCTCGTGGTCGTGCTGCTTCTAGGCGGGGCCACGTTCGCGCTCCGTCAACGGGCACGTGACGTGTACAGCATCCTCGAGGTGATCTTCGGCATCCTGACCGCCTCGGCATTTCTCACGCAGCTAGCGGTATCGGTCGATGGAAAGCAGGAGGCGACCCAGCTACTTTCGGGACAGGCCACGGCGGCCTTCTCGTTCATCGCTGGCCTGTATGTCGTGGTGCGCGGGATGGACAACCTCGACAAGTGCGTTACGGCGTTGCCGAAGGAACGTAGGCTGCGAAGATATTGGGAGCGCCTATTTGTATGCCGGTAGCCTTCCGAACTCTCTGCGCCGTGTAATGCCCGAGCACGGCGCTTGGCGGAACGGCTTACAATCTTTACCGCACGTGTAGGCCGCGCTGCAAAGCGGCATAGCTTCGCTGAGCCAATCGCTCGGCAGCTGGCATCTAACTGGCAGGTCTCGCGGGACGGCACACTCCTGAGGCCCCGGGGTAGTCGGTCGTTCATGCGCCCGATGTGGCCGTAAAGAAGACGAGTGAGCTATCGATGATCTCGCGGCGCAAGGGCATCTGCGCCAGCGTGCTACACTGCTGGCGGTATCGAACGCGGAGGTCGGTTGGCTGCCGGTCCCGAGTGCACCACCACGGGTTCTGCCGGTGTGGGCAGTGGCACCTCCGAGACGTCCCGAGTGGCGGCGAGGCTGGAGGTGGTGCTCGGCGACGGCCGGGTGCTGCGGGTGCCTGCGGACGCCGATCTCGGCCCAGGTGGCACGACTGGCCGAGATCTACGTCCTGATCATCGTCAAGCCGATGGAAGACCTGGTGCCCTGTGCCACGGGCGCCGGGCTCGCGGGCATGGGATTGGCGGCCGTGCAGGTCCGGTCGTTCATGCGACCTTGATGGCCAGATGTACGACGCTTGCCGCGTTTCCGGTTCTAAATGCGCGGGCATAACTCGGGACAGAGGTGTGTCCGTTGATTTCCGCTGAACTGACCCGGAGTTTTCGTCGAGATTTGATCCGCCTCGTGCTATCTCCCGCAGGCTGCGGGCGTGGGTCAAGCGGGCGTTTTGGTCCCCCTGCTCTTTCCGTGGGCCGAGCTGTTCCTGAAACTGCCGTTGCCGGTTTCCAGGATTTGGCAGTGATGAGTGAGCCGGTCGGCCACTTGCGGCGGCGACGAACGACGCTGATCACATCGAAACCAGCCGCACCGTCCGGCATCGTTCTTACCCATACGCTTAAGGGCGACAGCGGACCCCAACACGCCTACCCCATCCAGGCAGCCAACAACTGAAGGTTACGCTACGGCAGCCGTTGGCAAACGACGCGAGACATAGGTTGCTTCCCGCACAACGAGCTGAATGCGATAGTTTCCCAGCTTTTCTGGACTGCCCCTGTCCTAGGACGAACATCCGCTTGCGTTTGCCTGCTGCCTGGTAATCTCTGGTGACATAACCGCCGGCCCAAGGACCGAATGCACCACGATCGTCTCCTTTCCGAGGCGCGCTATGGTGAGGTACTCCGCCAGGTATGGTGCGCGCCCGTATTAGCGGCTCAGGACTAAGAGCAAAACGTTCCAAGACTCTCCGGAATTTCACTCGTTCACAAATGCGGATATCGTGGGCGGTGGAGGCTTGCCATGCTGAAAATTTATCTCGCGGGTCCAGAAGTCTTCCACCCGGACGCCCTTGCGATTGGTGCCCGTAAGAAAGAAATGTGTCTGAAGGTCGGCTTTGAAGGCCTTTTCCCGTTCGATAACGAGGTGCAGCCTGCCGATGGGTCGTCCGCTGGCTTGGACGAACTCATCTATCGCGAAAACCTTGCCATGATGCGCGTGGCTGACCTCGGCGTATTCAACCTGACCCCGTTCAGGGGTTTGAGCGCGGACGTAGGGACGGTGTTCGAGCTGGGCGCCTTTGTCGGGATGGGAAAGCCGGTGTTCGGCTACTCGAACGATCCAAGGAGCATGCTCGAACGGGTGCAGGCGACGGGTGCGTGCAATCGTGACGCCAAGGGCTGGACCGACGGGGACAGCTTGGTCGTGGAGGATTTCGGCAATCCAGACAATCTCATGATCACTTCGGCACTGGTCAGGTCTGGCTCGAGAATGGTTCTGGGAACGGGGCAAGGCGCGGTGAACCTCGCGGACCTGGATGCCTTCCGACGATGCCTTGAGGTAGCGGCGCGCCTTACAAAGGGAGAACGTTGAGCAAGCTGCCATTACGGGGTGAAGGTGGCTTCAGGCTTCGACGCGGCGGTTTACGCGTCGACGTTGTCGGTATCCTGTGAGCTTCGTCTCCGCCGTAACCGGGAAGCGGAAGCTGCCGCGGCGGGAATGGGTTGCAAGGGCCTCCGTTGGTCGCGGCCTCCGCAATCCGTATGGCCGCCGTCGCCATATCGGCGTGGGTAAGGACGGCTCGGCAACCGTAGGCTGCTGCCTCCCCCGCCACAACGGCCGACTGCGGCACCTGCCGCAGCTGGCGATGGGAATACTCGGTCAGCTCCGATGACAAGGTGGCGTTGTATCTTGCCGCCGCCCTCATGGTCCGGATCAGGCTGCCCTGCGGGTTCGGGTTGGGAACCAAGTTGAGATCCAAGTAGCGGGTCCCGACCTCGTCCAAGTACCGGGGTGCCGCAATCACCCGTTTCGACCCGACCAGGTAAAGGATCGCGTCCCAGTTGAAGAACGTCGTGTAGAGCAGGTCCTGCAGGACCTGAACCCTTCGGTGGCCTTGCACGTGTGCCCAGGTCCGCTGCAACGGCCAGACGTCGATCTTCCACTTCTCCGGCAGCGCATAGCCGCCGAACTTGTTCCTGACCCCGCCCCGGCCGACGAGGAAGGCCTCAAGGGCACCGACATCCGACGTGTCGACCACTAGGTCTACGTCCGACGCGAAGTTCCTGTAACCGTCGATGAGGATGTCGCGCAGCATGCCGCCCACGATCGCGATCTCGCCGTGACTTCCCAACTCCGACAGGAAACCCCGGACCGTCGGCCGGTGGTCACGCTTATCGCCGAGGAAGTAACTTACCTGCCGCTTGAGCACGTCAAACGGGTCGATGGCTCGCTCCGACATCGAAAGCAACGAGCTTGTCATGGAGAGACACCGCGAAGCTGTCGGTCATCCCGGACACGTTGTCCGCTAGCAGCTGCAGCTCGCGATAGCGCATTGGCAGGGTGGGTTGCTGGTTGCATCGCGGCCGTTCCTCGAAGATGCGTCGATAATTTTCTGAGACATGGCTGTATACGAGATCCGCGAAAGGCGACGTCCGACGGGACTTAGGGTCCTCGAACGACTCACGCTCCGTGATCCCCCTCCACAGCATGGACATCAGTCTCTGCAGGATAGTGTAGCCGGTGGTCTCAACAGCGAGCACGTCCTTGTGTCGATAGGCATGGGTTCGGTCAAAATCCCTTAGCGCCCTGACCAGCCCGACGCCCTTGGCTTGATGCAGGAGCGGCGGGACAGGGTTCCGCGCCATGATGGTGTCATGCTGCTCGTTGAACTTACGGATTGCGACGGTCACCAGGCTAGCGATCGCATGTACCCTGAACCGCTGCATCAGAACGTCGTTCAACTCGGCCGGGGCCAGTTTGGCGGACTTGGCACTCTCCCGGTCAAGCCCGGCCTGGGCCACGACATGGTCGAGCGGTTGATCCTTCCCGTCCCAACCTTCCAGGTGACCGATGAGATCCTGGAACGACACCAGTCCCTTCTTCACCGCGTCCTCGGTATCGACCACGCAGTAGCAGAGGTCGTCGCAGGCCTCGAGGATGTACGTCAATGGGTGGCGCACCTCCCCCATCAGTCCAGTATGCTCGCGTATCGCCGCCACCGTGGCCGCCTCGGACGCGAAGTAGCCCACCTTACCCCGGCCGCTGAAGTTGGCGTCGTCGATCCGATCGGACGGCACTACGTACTTCATCAGCGTGGAAAGGCTCGCGCAGGTGAGGTTCAGGCCGTGACCGTTCGTGGACGACTGCAGCTTGGTAACCAGGCGCAGCATCTGCGCATTGCCCTCGAAAGCTCGGAAGTCGGCCTTCATGGCCGGGGTAAGCGCCTGTCCGGCCTCGACACGGCCATGGTGCTCGGTCAAGGTCTCCGTGTCCCCAGGGGGCGGCTCGCCCTCCCCGAACAGGTGCGGCCGGGACTTGAACCACGCCCGCATCGCCGTCTCGCCCTGGTGACCGAACGGCGGATTGCCGAGATCGTGCGCGAGCCCGGCAGCCGCCATGATAGCCGGCACTCGCCTCGTGACGTTCTCGACGACCGTGAGTTCAGCCGGGCCGTTGTAGGCCAACTGCGTGCCTATGGATCGCGCGACGGCCGACACCTCCTCCGAGTGGGTAAGTCGCGTCCTCACGCTGTCGTTGCGTTCCAGCGGGAAGACTTGCGTCTTATCGGCCAGGCGCCTGACCGGCGCGGAGAACCGCAGGCGGTCGTGGTCACGCTCGGGTTCCGTCCTGGTCTCCATCGGGAACCCGTCGGTGCTGGTCAAACCCGGCGGGCCGAGCTGGAGCGCCAGGCGATGCTCGGAAAGCAGCTGCGACCAAGTGAGGGTCATGCAGCGGATGCCGATGACGTGCGAAGCCACGGGAAGCGGGCCAGCGTCGCAGTAGGCAACGAAATGGGCACTGTTTCACCGCACCGCCTCCACGACACGGCATCGGCGTCATGCCTGCCGTCCAAGGTTGCCTTTTCCATGCTTCTCCCTTCCAGGGTGAGCACGACACCCTGGTGCGTGGGGCCGCATTCGATCTCGTAGACGCCGGGGTTGACGGGATCACGCCAAAGCGCGACCGACCAGTTGTTGCGCGTGGGATCACCCCGAACGGAGTTGGCCCGCTCTATCAACGCCTGGGAGGTCAGGGTCAGCACGGAAGAGCCTGGATCCTCGGTCAGCCCGGTGGCGTAGCGGGCGGACCACCTGCCCGCGACTTGGACGCTGTCCATTAGGATAACGACGACCAGGTTGGGGCCGAGTGCCCGGAGCACGTCGTGGCATGGCTCACTGCGAGCGAGGTCCTCACAGATCATGGTCGTGAGTACCGATGCGCGGCGGAACACGTTCACATTAAGCTCGCGCTGCGGCAGCGGGATGCGTTCCCACCAAAGCAAGTTGGGGTCCAAGCTGCTTTCAAGGCCGTAGGAGCGGATCTGCCCGCCGTCCACCCTCCAGCGATGATGCTTGGGTCGGCTGGTCGTGCTCACCACGCGCTCGCCGGACGGGGCAACGAAGAAGTGGCTGGAGAGGGCGTGATTCCCCCTTTCGCCCACGCAGTTGTCGCTGGAACCCGCCACGAGGATATCGATGTTGGGATGGTGGTCCCGCAATGCCTCGGCAATTGCCGAGTAGGACTTCCAGTCCAAGGAGAGCTCTGGGAACACCACCGCCCCAATCGGTCCCTGCGATGCCTCGGCCTCGCTCAGCAGGGCCCTCGTGAACGCCACCATCTCGAGCGGGTCGTCGGGTAACCAGCCTTGTTTAACCTCGAACCAGCCCCAACGGTGCGGCGTGCCGGTCACATGGTCCCGTGGTATCCCAGCCGACCGGAACCAGAGCGGGTCTACCAAAAAGGGAAAGGGCACCAGCAGTGCCCGTAGGGGCCGGTCGAAATCCGGTTGCAAGGTGGTTGGGGAACGCTGCCAATGAGCCCTCATCTTGCCGCGGGGCGGCAGGTAGGCAAGATTTCGCGTCAGGGATCTCGTGGTGCAGCCGACCTCGGACGTATGGGCCTTCGGCTGCACGCACACGACATCACGGTCCGCCCGGCTGCATATGCTGGCCACCTGCCTGTTGAGCCTGGCATGCCCACCTATGACGGGATTGTAGGAATCGTGCCTGCCAAGGGCGACCGTGACCATCAAGGCTATGTAGTTGGGATCGCCGTCGTCCTGGACATCCTCTTTGTGCTGGTAGCCGACCCTAGCGCATGCCTCGTCGGCCACCACCATCAGCGCATACGCGATCACCCACCATTCAGGCGGGCCGCCGTCCCTTCTCGGCTCCCGGAACACCGGCGACGCGGCATGCTTCATGAGGTTGTCCCACAGGGCTTCCACCGCGGGCGGTGCCATAGGGAACGATTGCCGCCAGTCACGCCCATGGCCCGACCACAGCAGCAACTCTTCGCCGGACGGTCGCACGGTGCTGTCAGGCCAATCCGTGTCCGCACCGGGTATGACGTTGTGGTAGGCGCCGCCGCTTTCCAGAAGGTACGCAGCCGCGGCGAACAAGTCAGGGGGGAACGAGGGAAGCGCCAGGTTCAAACCAAGCTCGGCGTCGCCATCCGCATCTTCATTCGTACCGTTGGGGAACACGCGCCGAACAATCTCGCCGACGGTTAAAAGCCGCATGTTCTGCAATGTCATCTTGCCGTGCGACCGCCCGCCTCTTGTCCCAGTCACCCTAGCCCCGGTCGGATGCGACCAAGGGAAAGCCCCGCAGCCTAGGCGGCGGCATCCTCACGGGAAAACGACCTGCTGTCGCTCCGGATGTTGGCAGCCATCCCATCCAGGAACGCCTGCAGCCGTCGCGGGCCTTCGCTGTCGCCGTAAGCCTCGACATATCGAGCTCGCAGCCGCCTCTCAGCACTCGCGACAGTGGCCTGCTCGACCTTCCCGTAAAGCTCGTCGGTTGACACGGTCATGTGGTGCGATCTGGCTCCCCAGTCGGAAAGGTCGTTCCGACTATGTAAATACATTAGCATTTCCCGACGGCGGTGACCATGGCTGTCGTGTCGGGGCGTATAACCAGACAACGCTTCGATGAACGCCCAGTTTCCGTATGTCGATCGTCGCTCGCGTGCATGCTTCTCCAGCCGAAAGCGTCAGAGGCCGGTTAGGTCAGGCCTCATCTCGTCAGATGGACGGCCATGGTGGAACGTCGACGGATCGGAGAGCAAAATTTTTCCTCGTCTACGATATGGTGAGCAGGGTCATAGACGAGGAAGAGGCAACGTCGGTCGAGGTCACCGTATGTCGTGAGGTCCTGGGCTATGGCCTTCTCGATCGGTCCGACATCGGCCTTCTTGCGGACGTATTTTAACTCAACCCAAAGCAATGAAGGGCCATCGCTCCAGTCGGGCTTGGTGCCCCTGGATGCCCACCGGAGCGTAGGGTACTCCCTTTCGAGGTTCATACCGGCCCCGCGCAGCAACCCGTCGCAAATTTCCTGCAGATGCGGCTCGGTCAGCGGCTTGTTCGACTGGCAGGCCGCGGGCAGGCCCCTGTCCATGATCCCGCATATCCGGTCGGCCAGCCCCCGCCAGGTAGGACGGGCATGCTCCCCGTTCACGCAAAGGCCAACCAACGACGTCGGTTCGAGTCGCTGGTCTATGATGGCGGCCGCATTGAACTTAACCTGCTCAGCAAGTACCGACCGCACTCCCTCACCGTGCCTTACGTGCATTTCCGAGAGCGCCAGGGACGAGGTGGTCACGTCGCCGAGACCGCGTGCTGCCCGACCGATTTCCGACGCGAACCTGGATGTCACCTCGTCTGCAGTCATACCGGCCAACTCAGTGGCATGGCGCACGTATGCGACGGCCATAACCTGGTCCTCCCGTCGCGAGCGGGCACCCATCAACGGGTCGACATGGTAGTCGGACAGCGGATCGAAATCCGCGGCGCCGGAGGCGATGATGCCGAACCGGCGATCGATGCACTGGCTGCACACACCGCAGTGCCAGCCCTGCTTACGCTGCATCATGGTTCGGGTACAGGAACAGGAGTGGACGATCAGGTCGCCCATCCCGTGTCGTAGCAGCACCTCCACCACCTCCGACTTGGTCTTGAGGATGAAGGGGTTGTCGACGGCGAAGGGACTGTCTGCGACGCTCGTGCCAAGTCGCTCCAGCGCCGCCAAAGCAAGTGGGTTCGTTGTCCGGGATGCTCTTGACCCCACCACCTGGTCGTCGATCGGCAGGTTGAGGCTTACGACCCCGTTCTCGAAGAATCGCACGCCCCCTGCTCCTACGGACGCGCCGACGACGAGGCCGAGAGCCCAGAAAAGGAAGCTGCGGGTCCTCTGGGTGAACTCTCCCGTCCTGGCGCCTTGAGCGCGGTTCACCCAGACCCCGATTCTCTTAATCGGTAAGTCAGGGAAGGCGTTCCGCAGCGCCGCCAGCAGGTCCTTCTGCCGCCCCTGAATTTGAGGGGCGGCATGGTGGCTGATCAGCAACAACGGCTTCCCCCGGGCAGCCTGTTCGACCGCCCCGGCCAAGCTGTCCAGTCCGCCGGAAAACATCAGTACGCGATCCGGGTTTCGGAACGGCCAGTCCACCGCCGCCTCGGAGCCGAACTCCAGGTACGTGGTGCCCTGTAATGGGGCCACAGTCCGTTCGAAGCTCACCTCCCATCTGTCACCGGACAGCCGTGTCAGCGCCGTCGTCAGGAGTTGGTTGACGTCGGCCTGGCCCCAAAACCCAAGGTCCCTTACGCCAACCTCCAGGCGAAGATGGCGTATCCACCGCTCGGAAGCCCCATCCGGTGCCCATAAGCCGCGGGGGATTGAGCCATCGGCAGCGTAGACGCAGGCTGCCAATTCCAGCAGATCGACGAGCCGGTCGCTCAGGTCGCCAACGAGGACCCTCGCGATGGCCCGGAGATGGACGTTGACGTTCGCCTCTTCGCCCCAGGTGCAAAGTTCACGTGGCGCTGCCGTCTCTCCCCGTCGCTTGCGCCGCGGCGGCAGGTTGCACCGGAACACCTCGGTTACGGTCATGTCGCCGCGCGATCCTTCCGGAACTCATCGACGATCTTCTTCAAGGCGTGGGCTACAAACCGCCTGGCCGATGCCTTGTCGATCCCATGCTCGAACTCTCGCTTGCTGAACCAGCCTTCGGCGAACGACTTGACGATCAAGGCCCGCTCGCGGGAGTGTTGACGAAGCTCCTGCCGGAAGCGCGTCGCGTCCGCCGCGCCGCGCAGCAGGTGCTGGTCGCCGCCGGGTGCCACTATCCTGCTCAGATGGAAGTTGAGCATCCGCGCGATCAGGTTGCCCATGAAGTCGCGTGCGACGCTCCCGAACGACTTCTGCGTTCCCAGGTCGTGCATGGATCGCCAGAATTGCTCGGGCTGCGACGAGAACAGGTCGACCGTTCGACCCCTGAACCACTCGGAAAGCGTCTCCGCGAGCGCAGCCTGCGCCATCTCGCCTACATCCGAGTAGGCCGACCGGGCTTCGCGCGCATCGTCGAGCAGCCGGTTAACCTCAGCTACCAACGTCACGGGGTTGGGCACCGCGTCGAATGACACGCCCAGCAAGGCCAGCGCGTCGTCACGATCCGGACGCCGCGCTGCCAAGGCAACCTGCGTTAAGAGGAACAACGCATCGCCGAGCATCTCGTCCCGCTTGGCACCCTCGAATTGGACGACAGCGGCAGCCATGGCGGCATCGGCGATCCGGGTCACCTCATGGCGGAAGTCACTCCGCGCAGGATCAGACCCGTCCAGATCCGTACCGGCATTCGCGTAGATTTCGGCGACGGCGTTCCACGCCTTGGTCCTCGGCAATCTTCCAAGACGGGTGTGGCCCATCGACGTCGGCTCTCCCCGAGCTCAGTTCAGGAACGGTATGTCATCGTTTGGCATCTGGAAAGGCCTGGGACGGAAGCTCAAAGCGACTGCCCTCCGCCGGAGGTGTCACCTGTGCGGTCGTACCCGGTCATGCACCGGAATTGCACTTTTGCCTTGAACCGATCGCATCCGACCATGACAGAGCGGGTGGCGGCCCTGCATTCGATCCGGACCGCGATGTTGCCCTCGGCCGCCTAACCCATCGGCCGTCACTGCTTCATCTACGCCGCGGTGCAATGACATCGGCCTCGCCCTCGCCTGCGGGCCTCGGCGTCTCCGACCCCGTGGGTGATCGGGCACCACTCAGCCTGGAGCGAAGCCGCACGGCATAGAGGGCCGTCGTCACGGCCCCGCCCAGGACGAGCCCGGTCCACAGCCCTTGCGCGGGCACCTCGCCGAACCAGGCCAGCGGGGCGCCGAGCGGCAGGCCCAGGCACCAGGCGCCGATGACGGCGATCACTAGCGGTCCCTTCGCGTCCTGCATGCCGCTCAGGACGGACTGGACGCTTTCCAGCAGGAGCACGCAGGCCGCGAAGGGAAGCAGCGCTGCCGCCGCGATCACCGTCGAGCCCGCGGCCCTGTCGAGGATCAGGGACGCGATGGGCACCGGAGTGAGAACGATCGTCACGGCGAACATCGCGCTGACGGGACTGGTCATCGGCGCGCGGCACAAAGCCGGGCATGCGGGGCATCGGTCAGGACGGGTCGAAGGTGTCACACCGCCCGGAGACGGGCGTCAGACGTGCCGTGATGCCCGCCCCGCGAACTTTGGGCTGCCAACTACCGAATGGAGACCTACCTCCTCAAAGAGCTACCTGAGGTCATCGAGACCGTCCTGCCAAATGTGCTA
>Ga0160427_10000980_pt1 | contig 17445 bp, 23 predicted proteins | sample SolpanmetagenomL_FD_108194 | JGI IMG/M metagenome (GOLD analysis project Ga0160427, IMG submission 108194) | Solar panel surface microbial communities from Lawrence Berkeley National Laboratory, California, USA - L | ecosystem: Engineered > Built environment > Solar panel > Unclassified ...
GATGAAGGGTTGGAATGTCCAGAGGTAGGTGAGTACTACTTGAACTTTGGCGCGGAGGTATGGAGGGAACCTATATTATCCCTTATGTGTAAGCAATGGTTTTTCTTCCTCTTCTTACATTGTGTTTTATTTTATCTTTGTTTATCGTCTTCCCTTTGAGAACAGTATTGTGCTTTGCAGCCTTGTGAGAGGTATATTGGGGACTTGATAGCTAAAAGAGAATATGAACATTGAATATCTACACAAGGAAACATACCAAGTTTGGTCATCAATCTCGTAGAAATGACACCGAGGCGCTATGATGGTCGTCATTGTAACTGTAGTATTTTACCTCAAGAACTCGACGTCTAGATGAGGTGATGATTTGTTCTGTTAAGAAGGTAGAGAGGGTTGTCGATTGTGTTCACAGGGAGACTATGCCTTCGGTGGGAGAAGACATGTTTGGTTGGTGTGTGTGTGTTTCTCGAAATTGATTAAGCGACAGTTGAATGATGTGAATAATTTGCATACACGTCATGATGAGCATTGATCAGTGATGATTGTCAGGCACATATAAGTGAGTACGCTAATGAATATAAATATCAAAAAAAGATATGTGTGGATATTCAATGTCGATAGCCAAGTCATAACGTTAGCTGCGCTTTTGATTCTAGCATTCACAATGATATCCTTAGCATGCATGTGTGTATACGCATATATATGATGGCAGAAGCACAGTTTGAGGAAGCTTAAGCATCATACCAACAGATCGCGACGGCACGGTCCAGTTTGAGCTGTACTTGCGACTGACTGGCTCGACGACGAACAAGAAATCTAGACTATTTCAAACTTTGTGTCCCGCCCTGATCTGCAATGTTCCTGGAAGTACATAAATGATCGGCATATCATATACATTTTCCTTTCAACGTTTCATATTCGAGTACCTTTGTACGGCCCTTGTCGCTGACTTCCATACCTATCAACGTTAAGGTTATTATCGTGTTGGTAAGACATGACCCCGGTTACACGCAGTCAGGAGAACGCATGGATCAGAATATCGAGAAAGTGTTTCTTCGGGAGTTTGAAATCATGATACCAGTGCACTGATCATGAAACGCAACTCTTGATTTGTCTCTTTGTCTTTCATATGATTTTGTTTTCACTGGAGAGTCCTAGTTTACGGATATGGATCGATCGATCATCACGTTGTTTTTTTCCTGTCTTCATTTTACGGGATGACCTATCACGCATTGACATCCTACATATCTTTACACTGTTTTGCCAAGTCTTGAATGTCTTGTATCCTTTAATTTGTAAACATTTATATATCATAATTGACCAAAAATCGTCAACGTATACCCATGCTCCCTTGTTGGACATTCTCTCGATAGGACTTGATATCCACAATCGATATGAATCCATATTGTCGCCAAGACTTTTTGAGGATACATCTGATAGCATATCCTTCTCCATGAATTAGACGACCTGCCAGACTCGGTTGATGTTACTATCAGATATACTCTGCCTCAAGTAGGCTGCTGCTTGTTTTGGTCCTGTGAATATCAATAACCATACATTCCGCACTGGTTCCGCACTTTTAACTACTACCTTCTGCTGAATCATGATCACACAATCAAAGACAATTTCGCGAAAAGAAGAAGCTTCACACACATACCACTATCTCGCGATCGCGTTGCTTCTTCTTTGTCCTTTCTCTTTCATATCTCGTTTATTTTATACTTTATCGTTTGTAGATTTCTTTTTTCCTTCTTCTCGGTTAAGGTGCTGGACCGGCGTCGTCGAGTACATGCCTGCAGCTGCTTCCTATCTGCGGTATCCGACATGGTTTGATTGCCAGTGTTGTCATTATTGTCTGTGATGATATGATGCGATTATGCGAACCGTTCAAAAATGGCATCTTGTAAACTTTATCTCTTTTTTGCGGTTGGTAAATAAGCTTCTGGCAAGGAAAACAATCAATTTTATATCTTGTCTTGTGATGGTAGATAATTAAGCTCCCGTATCGTATAGTAGTGGTTCAAACTTCGCAGACACGGTGAATAGATGAATGATAATACGCATGTCCTTAACCTTGCTAAAAAAATGCGTATTAAATAATTAGAGTCCCACGTATGTATATGTAACGGCTTGCGGATGAAGATGAATACCTAAGGAACCTCCTCTAGTATCTAAAAGGTGCCTGAAGTGGAAAGATCGACAAATCTATGTCAACTTGCATGCTTAGTTTCGCTATGCTTAGCTTAAAATTATAGACAAAAAACCTGGTTATTTCCATGAGACTGTGCATAATAATGATACCAGCATTCGGTCATCAACGCTAAGACCATTTCTTTACTGTTTGTTTTGCTATTCTATGTGAATAGACAACACACAGTATCCGAAACAGAAGGCGGATGCAGTGAAAGCCCCCTTTTGGACATTTACACTTCTAGCCTCGTCTATTCCGTTGTTTGTATCCTTTAGAAGTCCTCTATTTGCAATATACTTCTTTCGCATCCCTCCTCCCCGCAATCAATGATGGAGATGGGATCTTCCTTGTTCATTTATAACTTGATTTCTGCTAGGTCAGGGTTTAGGGAAGTTGTGTATGCCGCTTGGAGAGGAGCATGATCATTATCCACTGCTATTTAGCATGTAATGTTGGGTGGAAACATCCATGGTGTGACAAAGATGATCATGGTACAGAAATGTATAAGATCCGGATGCTAGACCTGCTTTTCTTTGCATAGACACCAAATAGACTCATTTTGCAGCAATACTGTCATCTCTCCATAACAGACATATATATACTATTCATTCATTTACTCGTCATCAAAAGTTTTCTTCTACAACATTCATTACCGCCAACAAAACCATTCAAAATGTTTGCATCAAAGGCCACTCTCGTCGCGTTGCTCGCCACACTCGTTTCAGCCGTCGCTCTACCACAGCATACTGGTCTGATGCGTAAGTCTTACATGCTTCCCTTCTATGATCAATCGTAGTTCATTAAAACCACATAACACAATCAACTCGTCTTTTCGTAGCGAATCATCATCAAACATTTACTTTTTTCCTACTCAATGTGCTAACGTTTCGCTTTTCTTCTCCTCTTTTTGTGTGTAGCAAATGTATCACGTAACCCCAGAGATCCTTTCAGACCCGACGATTGTACTGCATACCAAGCCAAGACAGAGAACTGGAACACATGCGACAAGATTGCGCTACAAAGATTCACTACAGTTAAATTACTTGTTCAAATGGTACGCTCCCGACATTGCTTTTTTTTTCAATTCAAAATTATGTCCCAAACTATTCGAAGAAATATCGAAATTCACGCATCCATGATATCTGTCAATAAGATATAAGCGCCTCACTATGTGAAGAAGGAAGATGCTAACTTTTTTCGTTTAAACAATAGAATCCATCGCTAGTCTCAGTCGAAGAATGTGACGACTTCCTATTAGACGACTTTGACTATTGTGTTTTCGCAGCATCCTGTGCTCAAGGATGCCCAGATCAACAAGTTTTTCAACTTGGTAAATAGAAAGCCATAAATCATTAATGTTTTTCTGCTTGCGAAAAAAATAAATAAATAAAAATTGCAGAGAAATAACGTACATTATTAGCATGTATCTAAAGGATAAAAGCAGGTACAAACCTCGGATTTGGAACTGGATCTGGATCGAATTGAAGCAGGAAAAAGGGAACATGTCATGATTAGTAGGGACACCTTGAATTTCTTTTTAGCATATGGACTATGGAATTCATGGATGTTTACTGTTTTTTTTCTTTGGGAGGGGAAAACAGGAGGTTCTGGTTTATTCAAATTTTATGTACAACAATATGGAGTATTTGTCTTTCTTTCTTGTTTTTCGTTTTTTTGTCTTTGTAGCGGTTTTGATCTTTCATGATACTGTGTGATCATCCTTCTGTCTACGGACCCTAAATCCTTCAGACTACCAATCTGTCAAATTTTAGTTTGTAGATTGAAGTTGTTGATTGATGCATTTAGCTATATCATCAATAGTATGTTTATATGCCATAACACCAGCTACCGACCTTAAATATTGTGAATTGTTACTAGTTGATGATAGATTTATACTTTGAATAAGGTAAGGTGAAAATATGCAGGTACTTATATAAAGATTGAATATTGAGACTGAGTCCTGATTTTGTGTAACTAAGGTACCTCGTGGCCCTAGCGGACGTATACAGGATAAAAGAATATTGAGTGGATCCAAATAGTCAGGTCATAACGACGAGTTATAGCAGGAAATAAATATGTATGTGCTTATATATGATACTTTTTGAACAATTATTCATGTTATGCTTTCGCATTAGAGTCCGCTTGCATCCCTCAATTTATGAAGGACGACCATAACGAAAGATGAGTATATAGAAAGGGTCGCAATTACGAGCTTAAAAAGGGGGGGGGGGGCTAAGGGGAGGGTAATATGTTATCTACATTGTAGAGCATCACTATAAAAAGTAGAAAAGAAAACATGTAAAGAAATTCCTCCAATGTAGCCTTTCTGAGCCGGATTTACAGATCTCAACTCCAAACCCATGATTAAAGTAGTATTTCCAATTGCAATATAAGCCTCTGTACGAAGCGGGAGTTCTATGAGATGATTCCAACATGTCATGAGTTGATCTATGCAAGAATGACTTTGTTCGTACTTGATCAGACTCGTATGAAGAATTCTCTGAAAAGTGAATATAAGAGCTTCTAAACACTTGCTGATGACCTGCATGCTAGTGTGATGTTGAGGTGAATGGGGGTTTTCAGCTATTACTATCACTTGGTTACTTAGTGAAGAGGTTGAGGTTGTGTAGTTGTGTGATGTTTGATGTATAATTTGAATTGGTTTGTTTTTGGCCTGTCTCATTGTACTCATTTCTTGACTCATCATTGAGAGGTCTGATCGTATATGGTTTACGGCTGCGATTGTTTCTGTCTTATGTTCGATTTGTTGTTTGCTAATTTTTGAAGGAGAAGAGAAAAGGTCACAATTAGCTTGGTTTTTTGGCGGGTGAGGTCTTTCTCCCGAACAAACATAGTGTAGTAACACGTTCAGAAGGCATGGAGACTTACATCAAAACTTGCGAGCTCAAAATCTGTAAGCATGAGTAATGTCTGGATACACTCGCTCGCATATGGACAGTATTTTTTCCATCTTCATCTCGAAGAGCGGCAAAGATACGCTTCCTTTTGCTTTGGCTATGCCTTGCTCGTATTTGTTTATTAAACAAATTAAGTTCTTCACTGAAGCTTATAAGTGTTTCTTTCAACGTCTTCAAGACATCTGCATGGTATCCTTGATTTTGATTGGAAATATCTGTGCACATAGCACGGACTAGTTTGAGGACGTTGATGGCCTTTTTGACTTCGCTTTGAAATTCACCTAATCTTTTTGGCATTTTTCGATAGTTGTTAATGAGTTTGTAGAGTGCGAAGCCGGATTGAATAGCTGCATCAGCGATTTGTAGACAGCTAGCGACTAATCCTATCAATTCTGCCATATTTTTGGAAAGAAATTCGTTTATTTTTTTGTCGCGATAAATCTATAGAGCAAAAGGACGCTGGAAAAAATCAAAAGAAACCGGGCGGAAAGCTATTTTATGATTTGAGAAATGAAAAAAAAAACTTGAATTGAAGCTCAATGCGAATATCAATGAGAATATGGATACTTCGCAACCCGCATCAACATCCACTTTCAAGCCATACACTTTCATCATTTTATACAAATCCATCATCAAAAACGCAATCTTGAACTTGTATGCTCCTAAAAATATGGATTGTTTACCTGTATGGCTATGGGGAGAATTATTAGGGGGTTGCGCAGATGTGTAGCACCCGCAGCTGACATCTCCATTTTTCTCAGCCTTGAATTTTCGGCTGTACTGTCCTGGAACATCTGCACCCTACAAAGTACCTGCTTCAATTGTTCATCTCGAACGCCACAATCATGCGTTCTTTTGATAAAAGAATCATCATAAAATGATGGATATTTAAAACTATGGCATTCTGAAGCATTTCTGGTTGAGATCATTGGCATTTCTACATGGAGAGCAGCTCTATGACTAGAATTACTTTTGTATCCACACATGCACAACAACGTCTATAAACTCAAAAACTGAAGACTTCTGATAGTGTACTTATATATGGATAGCGAAGACTAGGCATAGATACCTATATTAACAGAAGAAAATGTAGTTAATGTAGTAGCGAACAAGTATGCACCCTGAAAGCACAGACACTTTATGTAGCCCTACCACTAGTGGGGTAAGGCATCTGCCTAAATGAGGGAGTATCAACACAATGCTAGCCTTGCGTGACTGAACAAATCTAATCAAAACATGCATCCAGCGATGTGGAGCTTGAAGGTCTCATACCCATCTCAATTTCCATATGCCACTGTAATTAGGAGAAAGCGGCTAAAAATATCGTATCATTGGCAAGTTATTATTGTCACAGCCCTTGAAGACAGACATGCATAATAAATAGTTAAACATTTTTCGACTGACATTGCACACAAACGATTGAGGTACTTCCTCAGCATTGCGGACTTTTACAACCAAGATATTAAGCATAAGTACTCAAGCAAATATCTAACTTGATATTCTACAGGTATTTCACTCGTCGGGCGATTCACTAATAAAGTTCAAGAATCACTGGTATCCCTATAATTGATCGCTAGAAACATCACCTAATACACTGGCAGAAAGTGTCCAAAATATTCATGTTCAAGAATCACTAGGGCAAACATTTCATACATATCTTATCGCTATAAACACATTGGCAAAATACAAAATAGTAAAATATTTATCATTGGTAATTGAAGCTAGTTTTACATTGACATAAAGTATCTAAGAAATCCGTAAGAATCATTAAAATATCCGCGTTCAAGACTCACTGTACTTCTAGAAAAGAAGCGTGCACTCGGAGTTTCCATTTTCCGAATTCTAAACTAAGGATGACGATCTCTCAACAATCCCTTTATGTTGTTGCTTCCACGAGGCACACGACCAAACCAACTAATCCTTCAACATCATCACATCCTTCTAGACTTCAAATTTCATCAACCCTCCTCCTCCTTTCTCCAGTAGTCCTCTCTCCATGCCAGAGGGACCTACAAAGGATTCTGCAAGCAAGGTCGGTTTCTATCTTTCCCACTATCGCAATGGTTCAGAATTGCTGATCAATTCATGCTTGAAAAAACACGCAGGCATCCAACCATGAAGTCATTATCGCAGGCGGTATGGCGGGTCTGGTCTCCAGGTAAAAAAATTTCCAACGAAAAATTATAAAAAATTCTTACAACGCTCAAACTCTTTTTCCCACTGGAATGGAACATTTGTGCTAATCAATTGAGTCACAATTTATACAATAGATTCTGCATCTCTCCTCTTGATGTGATCAAAATTCGATTACAGTTACAACCTCACTCTTATCGCGATGTAATTCGATTAGGATCGACCAAGACTGTGGTCGAAGGACCTATTTATCGCGGATTCTTCCCAACGTTGAGAACGATTGTAGTACAGGAGGGTGTAACTGTATGTTTTTTTGTCCCTCTCTCTTTCTTTCCTTTCCAGCCTTTATCATTTCACAAACATTCTTCTATATTACATACATCATTTCTACAAAAAGCTCAAAACTCCTATACAAGAAAAACACAAACCGTCTTCTTCTACACTTCACAATTTATACTGACTGAAATTTCGTCTTTGCATCTGGTAAAAAAAGGCGCTCTGGAAAGGCAACATCCCCGCCGAATGTCTCTACGTCACCTACAGCGCCACCCAATTCTTCGCATACCGTCAATCCCACCTCCTCCTCGCCCAGCTCACCACCCACCACCCAGCACTACACATCCCCGACGCTCTTTCCTCATCCATCTCTGGCGCCATCGCCGGCGGCATCGCAACAACTATAACCTACCCATTCGACCTCCTCCGCACCCGCTTCGCCGCCGCCGGCCCGTCGCAAAAAGTCTATACTTCTCTACTACAATCTGTTAAAGAAATCTACATTTCCGAAGGACCGACCGGTTATTTCCGTGGCTTGACGGCGGGGATTGCACAGATCATACCGTATATGGGACTCTTCTTTGGTTGCTACGAGACGATTCGGACTTCATTTCGTCGGTGCTCTTTGTCGCCGGATAATTTGATACACAAGTATGGCAACATTGCTGGGTGGGAGGATGCGACGGCGGGTGTGATGGCGGGGGTGTTGGCAAAGACGGGAGTGTTTCCGTTGGACACGGTGAGGAAGAGATTGCAGGTTCAAGGGCCGACGAGGGGGAGGTATGTGCATAAGAATATACCGGTGTATACAGGTGGTGTAGTGAAGAGTATGAAAGATATACTGAGAGTGGAAGGGTTGAGGGGGTTGTATAAAGGATTGACAGTGGGGTTAATTAAGGCCGCGCCTGCCAGCGCGGTGACAATGTGGACGTATGAGAGGACAATGGTGGTGTTGAGGTGGTGGGAGGACAAGGAGGATTGATCATGATTCTCATTTTCCTTCCTTTTGCTTTCTTTGAATCAAGTTTATGGCTGGGATAGAGGCGCAGGGGAGTTATGCTTTTGCATTTCTGTATCGTCTGGTTTTGCGTCTTCACAAGCACATAGATATTAAACCCAATGCACACGATCAATCGTTTTCTAAATAGACTAGCTAGCGTGAGTCTTTTCACATTCTTAGAAATAGAGAGTAAATTGACAGCAGCGTCTACTTTTCCTCCCAGACTTCTTCTACAACGTCCTTGATTACTTCAAACGCCCGTTCCAAATCCTCCACTTTCAACTGTGGTGACCCTCCGACAACTCTAATCGCATATACCGACTTGTGACCCTCCCCGCCATCCAACACGGTACTCGTGATGAATATCTTGCCTCCAGCGTTGACTTTTTCATACACCTTTTTCGTAACCTCATTCCTCGCCATCTCTTTTTCTCTTGAATCCTCTACCCCTTCATCACCTTTAACATTTACGTGAAACACATTGAGTCCAAATCTCGGCTCCGTCACAATGGTAAACATGTCCACTCTCGACATCAACAATTGTGTAAACCGTTTACCCGCGTCAATGCCGTTCAGTACATGCGCACGTAAGCCCTTGGCACCATACGTACGTAGGACGAACCATATTTTAAGACTACGGAATCGTCGACCGAGCGGAATCTGCCAATCACGGTAATCTGTGACTAGACCTGAGTCTGAAAAGTGGTTGCGGAGGTAGGCAGGTGTAATGGAGAGTGCATTAATGAGATGACGTCGATCTTTGATGAAGAGAGGGGAACAGTCAAAGTTGGTGAGGAGCCATTTGTGCATATTCATGTTAAAAGAGTCGGCAAATGAAGGGAGGGGCCGAGTCAAGTGTTGGTTTTCGTGAAGAACGAGGGCGGCACCAGCGTAGGCAGCGTCGATATGGCACCAGATGTGGGGAAGTGAAGGGTTGACTGAGTGGTGCTGGGAAAGAGCGATGGAAAGGCTGGGGAAGTCGTCCACAGCGCAGGTTGAGGTTGTTCCTAGTAAGAAAGAGGTCAGCGATTAATGGTGCTTGGTTCTACAGAACAAGATTAATATACCAAGAGTCGCCGTTAAGTAAAAAGCTTCGAGCCCCTTTGATTTGAGCTCTGCCAATTTATCCGCCAATAACTTTCCATCAAGTGTATAGCAGTCGCCTGTTTTAATGCTCTGATATCTTACACCTGTAATCATTGCTGCCTTTTTTGTGCTACTGTGTGACTGGTCGCTACCTAGAGCTACCATACGACCTCGCAGAGCACATACTCTGTTCTCCATCTCTTCTTCGTCGCAACTCTCTGCAAGCCAAAGATCTTTGTAGTGTTGTATGTATCGATCTCGAGCAGCAACCATCACCGTGACGATTGCTTCTGAAGCAGAACCTTGAATGACTCCTCCGCCTAGACCTGATGATTTGTAGTCGTCTGGAATATTCAAGAGAGTTGCAACTTGATCCAGTACAATAGTTTCGAGCTCGGTGATGGCTGGAGAACATTGCCAGTTGAATGCTGCAGCAGTGAAGGCAGCGGAGTACAATTCACCTAGCATGCCAGGATACGAAGAGTTTGCCGGGAAGAAGGCTAAAAAGTTGGGAGACTGCCTGCATTTTGTCGTCATTAGTTCAAGCTCTTCATGTACATCCAAAGGAGCTACATGAATAAAGATACCAATGTGTCAAACCAGGCATGATCATTTCATCAATGTCCCGTTGAATATTCTCCCATGGTTCGCCATCCTCTTGAACATCCTTTGCGGTGATGAGCTCTCGTAGATATCCAGGTTCGACAGCTGATAGGACTCGTCGTTCACGTATTGTTTCATAGTAACTTGTAACTGCAGATTTTTGTTAGTTGTTTTTACTTTGTAAAAGCTTTAAAGACTCGAGAAGATGATGGGATATGTGGGGTGTGTTACACTAACTATAATCGATTGAGGTTTGTGCGGCATCGCGAAACTGCGAAGAATCCATCTCGAAATGGCCGTTTCTTGGCTTTAACGTCTGAGGGATGATTGTGTAGAGGTTGACAATAATTATTTGGAAATGATGACCCTCAAACCAGTGGATATCGGAACGGCGAGAGACCAAGCTGAGAAGATATTTACAAAGATAATGATATAAATCAAGCCCAGTTTTGTGCAATAAATGTTGAGAAGCAGTTGATCCTGATCTGCGCCGAAATCCTCGATTGGTTTAGAGACGGAAGGAACACAAGCTATAACCTTAGTTTGAGAGATTGTAATCCGAACTTGTAGCAGGCGTGGGGAGGGAAGAATGAGTAGCTTGCTAGCAAAGTAAGTGAGTAGCTCATCCTCTCCTGGCGTTGGGTTGTTCATATCATGCATTCTCTCTCACTGGATTTCCATCCATTCCAATCATGCATGACCCCGGTTTCGCTCCACACCTTGTCGAGATGTGATGATCCATGATCAGTAATGTTTTTATACTTTTTTTTATATTTTATTTGTTTATTTTCCTGTCCCGCTGATGTGCAGCAGCAGCCAGCTAAGCTAGTGTGAAAGAAGGGATAGAGGGATGATGAAATGTGCAGATAGCAAAGCGTTTGTTGCGATGTGTAAAAGAAATGAAGATGTCGCCGTGGGGAAGCATCGTGTAGTATCCATAGAACTTGTGTGGAGAAGGGGATACTGATGCTGGATGTGCATACAACTTGCTGCATTCCCATTCAAACCCTGCATATTGAGGAAAAGGTGAATTCATTCATAAACAGGAAGATCGTCAGATGGAAGTAGCAGTAGCAGTAGCAGTAAGTACTTAACTTGAGTACATGTCATGTCGCCAATATCCTGCTGGTCATTGTCCTGAATACCAGGAAGAGGAGGAAGGAGCAGAACCCCTAACGGTGACACAAGCGGAATAGATTCCGCGATGCATGGGCATGGCATGTGAAGTGTGCAACATGATGGAATGAAGTACTTAGTAAGCTAATAAGTGAGAGAGTGAGTGAGTGAGTGCATATTGTCCAAGATTTCGAGATGCAAGATATGGATTTCTCTAGTATACTAACAATGGTGATGATGATGATAATAATAATGCATATTACAGAAATCATGTCTTGACATCTCGGTCAATGGAATTGATTGATTGATTGATCAATTCACTCAAATGATCGGAAATGGTTTGTGAAGATCTCACACTTCGAAATGGGCACAATGGTTACAAGCTATAGGCACATCACCCATGCGTCTTCCTCTTGGATCCCTTACAAGCCACCTCTTGACTAAAAGCAGAGTCTTACAACTCTAGACCTCAGTCGTCGAAAGACCTTACAAGGAACATCTGCATAAATTCTAGTCGAAACGACATGGCTAGTTTCAAAAAACCAGGAAACGATGTTGTCTTTCTGCGCCGGCTGTCAACAAGAGCAGTAGTTGGCCTTGACAGATGGCACAATCCTGACATCCAGCCTGTGGAGATTGATATCGAAATCTCAAAGAAACGACGCATTGTCAAAAATAGAGGCGACGATAATGTGGACCGCTCTGTTCGCTACGACATCTTGGAGGCTGCTGTCTGCAAAGCAATCACCTCGCATGGAAATTTTGAATCCGTGCATCAATTTGCCAATCTTATCCTGCGCACAACAAATGACCAGGAAAACATTGTGCCACAGGATACAATCGTTGTTACAGTCAGGCTGCCCAAGGCTTTGTTGCTGACGGATGGCATTGGATATTCCCTGGTACAGAGATTCAACACCCATTCAGGAACCTCACTACAGGCGCTTCCAAGCTCAAGACATGTCCTGGTTGAAACTTGTGCATTTGTCAAAAACCTGCGTGTTTCATGTGTGATTGGGATGTTATCGCAAGAGAGGCCTGAGAAACAAGCACTTATCGTCAATTTATGGCTACACGAAATGGAGCTAGAGACATTGGAAATGGTCACTGAGAAACTCCAACATCATGTTCGGGCCTTGAACAACGTAAGTCACTCATTATCTTGATTGGGAGATTTAGTATTGAATAAAGTGACATAAAATTTGATACTAAAGTTCATCTTTAGATAATTGAGGGCTCAAATTTTGCGACATTGGAAGCATTGGCAAACACCATCGCGAAACATCTGATTTCACGTGATACGGGACTTGGAGCTGTGACAGTCGCTATGTCAAAACCAAGCGCATTGACATTTGTCGAAGACGCTGGAATAGAAATCACTAGGTATCGAGAGGACTTTGATTCCTGAGGGGTTTTATACGTGTATATTGCATGAGCGACAGATCTTTGCTCGTGGGCAGCAGCCTTTCTATAAGCAAGAAAAGTATTTGAATACCTACTTGTAGTGCCCGAAAAACCCTGGGTCGCACCATGCACTTGAAATGAGCAATTGATATCAAGTTCTGCTCAGGTATTAAGACTTGGATGTAATTGTATGCTCGATTATTTCAGGGAAAACTCTATGTTTAGCAGAATAAAAATGCAAATTACAAATACCGGATATCTGCCCCTGAATGGCTGGTTAGCATACACTTTCTGTGACGACATGATGCCTGCACATCTAACCTTGTTCGTCTGAAACCCGCGATAAAAAAAAAGCTTCTACTCTTTGTTCGCGTTCCGAGGTCGTGACTATTCAAGGCTAACCTTTAAATGTTACCAAATATAAGTGTCGCTTTGACCTCTCCGTGCAAATCGTAGTCTGCATCGATCATCCCTTCACCATGGGTGTCTTCATATATAGACGACGATCACCCAAAGCGCCTGCAAGAATTGCAATGGCATTGGGGCTCAATACAACCTTCCCCTCTGGTTCAATACTATCTAATCCTCGTGTTCCACAATCATGGCTGTTGCTGTAAGTATCGGATACCTCTATATCATCAGCCCAGTTCCCACTTGTTTCGCATGGAATTGCATCACTAACACCTTCAAAATGAAGCCCGACTCAGGTTCTGTAATATCCGCCATCGCGAAAGCATTTTCGTTGCTTTCTGTAGCGACCATCGGCATTGCATCAGGTTCAGCAGAGGCTGGTCTTACACCAAACTCGCTTCCGTTGATTGTGCGAAATCCATACCTATCAACATGGCTACCCAACGCACGAGACAAGCCATGGAACAATTGGCCGCAATTCTGGACGGGCGGTTATGTACGTTGATTACAGACATTATGACGACCACTGTAGGCTGATTTTGTGCTCACAGATTGGCATGGGAGCTATGATACGGACTAGCGACGGAACGACTTATCCACTACTTGGACGAATGCAAGATTCTTTAAAACCGGATTCAAGCATCAAAATAACATATCCAACTTACAAAGGCGCGACATACGATTCGAGCACTACCAACTTTACATATAGCATATCACCCAGCAGTAATCAACATCTTAACCTTGTTCTCAGCTTTGTTTCTCCGATAACCATTAATGATACTCTCCGGCAAAGTATCCCAGCGGGTTACTTAAATGTAGTGGCATCGGGAAACATCGATTTTAGTATATATGTCGATGTCAATGGCCGTAGGTAACCCACCATGATTGATGCTGGAATGCGGCTAATGAAGCAGAGTGGGTATCGGGTAATCCTGGTAACTTGATCCAATGGAGCTTGGGACAGTCAAGCACTCTCAAATCATGGGAAGTCAAACGACAACAAGAGTTGTTATTCAGTGATGCTCGAGATACCCAAGGCCAGGCTGAATGGGGTAGTCTATACCTTTCAACAATCAAATCTGCAACGCACCAAGGTGGCAAATCAGGACCAACTCGAAGAACTTTTGCAAAATCGGGCGCTTTGAACGGCACTGTAGACAGCAATTTTAGGAGTATTCTACAAGATGAGCCTGTGTTTGCGCTATCCCAACCAGTTCAAGTCTCGACAACAGGATCTGGCACAGCCCTCTTTACCATCGCCCATGTACAAGATCTCCTTGTTCAGTTTGCATCCGCACCAAATACTGTTCAACAACTGCCGCCTCTCTGGTCGTCATCATACAGCTCTCATCAAGACTTGCTTGAATTTCACTATCACGATTTTTCAGGCGTCACAACCACTGCATCACAATTCAACACACAAATCAACAATGCTGCCTATCAAGTATCCAGTGCCCAAGGCTCCAATTTTGCTCAAATCCTCATGTTGGCTGCGCGTCAAGTTCTTGGAGGCGTTGCGTTTGCGGGTACACCAGATAATACTCTCATCTTTTTGAAGGAAATCTCTTCAGATGGCAACATGCAGACTGTCGACGTCATCTTTCCGTCTTACCCATTCTTCCTGTATGCGAACCCAACATGGTTACAGCAGCTGCTTGAACCACTATTAATCCATCAAGCTGCTGGGTTATATCCAAACAAATACTCTATGCACGACCTTGGTAGCAGTTATCCTAATGGCACCGGTCATCCTGATGGAAAGGACGAGTATATGCCAGTGGAGGAATGTGGTAATATGTTGATCATGGGCGCTTCGGTTGTCAGAAATTTCATGGATACTTATCCAGGTGACGTTGGACGGCAAAAGGCTGCTGCCTGGATCAATGGACCAGGTATGAATAGATACAACCTATGGAAACAATGGACGGGGTATCTTGTGGAATTTTCGCTGCTGCCAGCGAATCAGTGTATGTATACCATTGTGTCTGAATTCAAAAGGATGTGGGCTGACGAAATCGCTAGTGAGCACGGATGATTTTGCAGGAACTCTTGCAAATCAGACCAATCTTGCAATCAAGGGTATCATCGGTATCAGAGCTATGGGATTGATGGCAAATGTTATGGGCAATACTGCTGATGAGCAGAACTTTACTGTAAGTATACACTGTCATTATTACCACGTGCATCACACCATACGTTATTATCAGAAACAAACATCTTAACTGACTCTCGGCAACCAACCCCAGTCCATCGCAAACTCCTACATATCTCAATGGATCACTCTCTCCCACTCCAATAACCAAAACCATACAAACCTCGCATACAATGATGCTTCATCATGGGGCACCCTCTATAACCTCTTCGGTTCCAACGTCCTCTGTTTCAACAACTACGCCTCCTCTTCCAACAACAACACCAACGCCGCATTTGTCCCAACTCAAATCTACCCCCAACAATCCTCCTGGTACGCTACACAACTCTTGACATATGGCCTCCCTCTCGACTCTCGCCACACATGGATCAAAAACGACTGGCAACTATTCGCTGCAGCCATCTCGAGCAAAAGCACGCGAGATGCTATATTGCAGAAAATGGCAAATTGGATCAATGTTAGTACGATTACTGTACCACTGACAGATTGGCAGGATGGGGTGGATAAGACTTTTAGATCGGGGTTTAGAGCGAGACCGGTGGTTGGAGGGTATTTTGCGAGTTTGGCATTGATGAAGAGTTGTGGAGGGAAGGGGGCGGTGGGGTTGGAGTATGCGGGGGATAGAAGCGGGGTGTCGATATTTAAGTAGGCAGTCTCCTCTTCTTTTTCCCTTCCCCCCCCGTTCTCTAGCCTTCCCGTTTCGATGTATTTATAGGACGGAATATTTTTCTGTGAATTTGTTATTTTTGTTGCACTACTTACTTAGATACTTATTTAGTAAGTGAGTCGAGCAGAAAACGATTAGGAGGGAAATGTAGTATAGAATGTAAAACTAACTTATGTTGGGGAAAAAAAGTTTAAACTTTCTCTTTTGCTTAAAGACGTTTCAGATGTCATATAGCTCAAAGAAAGAGTATATACTAGCATATGTACAATTACCATGCATTTGATAGAAGCAGCAGAGAATATAACCATTTAATCATTAATTCTCCTGTCTAGTGTTGAGATTCAAGGAGCGTGAGATATCGAAAGCTTGGTCTGGGCATATGGACAGCACCAACCTTTCTTCTTCCACCACCTCTTCTACTTCTCTAGTTCTCCATGGAGTGAAATGTACGGCAATGGAATTTGAGTTTGAACAATTGTATTGTATGTACTTGGATAGTCAACACTCCCCTTTTATCCTTCTCTTCTTGATCATGATTTAGTATATTTCTCGAATATGATCAGGACTTTTCTTTCAATTACGACAGTACTAGTTATATGGGTATGTGTGCAAGAATAAGATACAAGGATATGATGTTTTGTACTCATGTGCTCTTGATGAACACTCAAGACTCGTAACATATAGCATACCATAAGCTCAGATTTCAAGTATTTCATGAATCATGTCCCCTTAGAACTTGATCTATTACACATATTATTGTATTAAAGGTGTCCTCTGAATCTGCTCTGCTGCTAATGATACCAAGTCTAAATTTTGGTATAGTACCTACATATAAACTCGCATACCATGTCCATTAAATCTATCGTCATTTCTCCGTTGTTATTCTGAACTTCTGTGATTCATCTACATCTTTTTGCTTTACTTTGTCTTTTGATTCTCGGCTCCTACAAAAGTATACGGCTTTGACAACAAAGAGAATGGACCCGGGAAGAACTTTCCGACCTTCTTCTGGTATGTAGCGTATTCTGGGTACTTTTGACCTGTGAAGAGCTCTGTGAGCCATGTTGATCCCTGTTTTTCAAGAACACATTGTTAGTCTACATTTATTGTCTAAATTGAGTCTATCTTTCACTCCCCAAATAACAATGCTAAAAGAGGAGTGATGAGAGTAGAAGAGCAAGGATGGAAGAAATACCTGAAATAGAGCCAAATATGAAACTGCTCCCCAGATTGTCCAATTGTAGTAGGTACCGGTGACATAACATCCCCAACCGTAGATGATGCACCAGATGGACTGTTCGGCAGCGAAATTTGGATGTCTGCTATATGCCCAAAGACCTCGAACGTTGAAGCCACGGTCTAGATCAGTCTTTGAGTATCCTTGAGGAACGACGCCAGTCTCTTTGTACGATTTCTTGGCTGATTGGTAATCTAAATTTTTGAATGAATTTGTCAGTGCGGTCACAAACGAGAATATACGCAACTACAAGC
>Ga0160427_10000981_pt1 | contig 17433 bp, 12 predicted proteins | sample SolpanmetagenomL_FD_108194 | JGI IMG/M metagenome (GOLD analysis project Ga0160427, IMG submission 108194) | Solar panel surface microbial communities from Lawrence Berkeley National Laboratory, California, USA - L | ecosystem: Engineered > Built environment > Solar panel > Unclassified ...
TCGCCGAGCGCCTCGTCCGCGAGCACGGTCTTGGCCTTGCCCACCACGTCGACACGTATGGGGATTACCTGGACTGATTCGAGCGCCGGCGCGCGGTCGTTGACCGCGTGCCCAACGGCTCCTGCCCCCGATTGCGGCCGCGGCCTCTCACGACCGTGTGGGATGCGGAGGCACAGATGGAGCGACCGGCGGCCTTCGGTGCTTGGGTGACCTTTCGTAGGCCCAGCCGAACAGGATTCACGACAGCCGGTTTTCACGGCTGGGCTTCGGCCCCGGAAACCCAGTTAACGGGATGCAGGCAGTTGCGGGGCAATCCGCATGTGGCTGTCGCTGCCTCTGAGGCATGCGTAGAGAAGCAACGCTGTCGAGTCCCCAGGGGCTGTTGAACGGTGCCCCCCGGCTCGCCGTCCACGCAGCGACGACGGTCGAGGTCGCGCCCCCACAGCCTCGCAAGACGGCGGACAAATACGCCGAGGAACCCTGGTGATGACGCCGCGTCGTTCGCGTCGCACCATCGCATCGTGGACGCTGGAGCAGTTTCAAGTGCCTCAACCCAACCGTGCAGCGCATGTTGGGAACCGGCTTGAGACGATCTGCGCGGCGCGCATGCACGGTTCGCATGCGCGGTATTCGTTATCTGGCATACCAGTTTGCAGAGCGGCATGGCATTTGTCGCATCGCAACATCAAGAGGCGACGCGCCTCAGACGGAGTGCCCCGATGATCGCCAGCTTCCTCGTCATCTTCGCTGCGTTCGCCGCCTGCCAGGCGCTGCTGACTGTGAAGTACGCCGACTTCCTGAGCCCGGCTTCCGACACGGGCGCGACCTCCGTCGCAGCCGCCCGCGACGTCGGAACGGCGAAGCTGGCCTGACACTCGACTGCGGAACCGAGTGGATCTCCCGAGGAATGCGTAGGGTTAACGCTTTCCTTAAGAAATCAGGCTAATGTCGGTGCATCGTTGACCATGCGGGCCAGGGAGCGACCGCGTTGGCTCTCGGCGTTGCATCACAGTCGTCGGACGGCCCCTTCGTTCTGCTGATCTCCGATCGGCCCTCGGAGCGCACGGCGCTCCAACGGGCCATCGCCCTGGTCATGGATTGCAGGGCCATGGCGGCGGACAAACCCGTTCCGAAGGAACGGCCGCACCTCGTCATCCTCGATTTGCCACCGACCCAGGCTGCGAGGCTGGATCTGGCTCTGAGCCATCGCGGGCTCCCCCTTCCCCGGCTGGTGCTCGTCCGGGGGGAACCCGCGCCGGCCGCGCCCCATCTCCGTCAGCTTCCGGCTGCGGCACCCCGTCAGGTCGTGCTGGCGAACGTGTTCGCGATGATCGAGGAGGCGACCCGCTCCGGTGAGCTGCGCAAGCGTCGGCTCGTCGAGCGCGTAACGGGCGCCACCGCGATCGTCTCGGAACTGTTCGACAGTGCAGCCCTGGGTGCCGGGCTCCAGCAGGCCGACGTCGAGCGGGGAACCGAGCTCGTGCTCGCGTCCGTCTCGGAGGTCGGCATCATGACGTGGCTCACGGAAGTCTGGCGCCACGATATCGGTGTCTATCAGCACACCCTGGGCGTCGCCGGCCACGCCGCCACCTTCGGCGCGCAGATCGGTTTGAGCCGCGCCGACCTGCGGCTGCTCGTTCGCGCAGCCCTCCTGCACGACATCGGCAAATCGCGGATCCCGGTCGAGATCCTCAACAAGCCGGGTCCGCTCACGCCGGAAGAGTTCCGCCTGATGCAGCGTCACCCCGAGATCGGCGCCGAGCTGCTGCGGGTCCAGGGCGATTTCGAGGAGACGGTGATCGACGTGGTGCGGCACCATCACGAGCGCCTCGACGGCAAGGGCTACCCGGATCGGTTGGCCGGCCCGGCGATCCGGGATCTGGTGCGCATCGTCTCGATCTGCGACGTCTTCTCGGCGCTCACCGAACGTCGGACATATCGGCAGCCGGCCAGCGCTGCCGAGGCGCTGGCAATCATGCTCGACAATTCCGGGCACCTGGATCCCGACCTTCTGCGCGTCTTCGCGCCCGTGATGCTCGGCGGCGAGGCGCTGGCGGCCTGACCGCGCGCCGGCGTTGCACCGCCGTCACGCCGCTTCGGGAACGGATGGAGCGGCGCGACGCCGCCGCGTTTCCGCCGCAACCGGCCGCGACGGAGGCCGACCATTCCTGACAGCGCGCAAACCGAACCGTGCAGAAGCATTCCCTCGCCCTCGCCCTCACGATGACACTCGCCCTCACGGGATGTGGCGGCCTCTCCGTCGGACCGGAAACGTCCGTCGAGAACGCCACCCACACGGCGGTGCTCGATGAAGTGGCGGCTGCGGCAGCAATCTCGGCCTACCGTGTCCAGCATGGCCTGAGTCCGGTGGTCGTCGATCCCACCCTGGTGAAGGCGGCCGCCTTTCAGGCCGGCAACAATGCCCGCCACGGGCAGCTCAGTCACGAGATTGGCGGCAGCTTCACGTCACGCATGAATTCGATCGGCTTGGCCAAGTCGTATGCGGCCGAGAACCTGAGTGCGGGCTCCGAGACGCTCGAGCAGGTCCTGGCCCGGTGGAGAGCCAGCCCCGAGCATAACAAGAACATGCTGCTCCCCCAGATTCGCCGGATCGGCATCGCCCGCGTGGACGCGCCGGGAACGCGCTACAAGCGATTCTGGGCCCTGGTGATGGCCGGCACCTGAGACTTCGGCGATCAGCCGTCCGCGGGCGCCATATCCACGATGCGGAGTTGCGCCCGCTCGGCACCGCGCCAACGGTCGCACGACAGCGTCCCGGCCACGTGCATCTCGCGACCGATTCCGTTGAGCAGCGCGCGGCCGAGGGGCCTCTCCGCAGCCCGGAAGCAGATGGCGCCGACCGCCTGCCCGTCACGGCTGCGCAGCCGCGCCCGGACGTGACTTGAACCGACGATCCCGGCATCGACGAGCCGGTGACGGCCGAGGGCGAAGATCGGCTCAGGGGATCCCTGTCCGAACGGGCCGGCCCGTCCGAGCAGCCGAACCGTCTCGGCGGTGGCTCCGCCCGCGCTGAGACCGCCGTCGATCAGCAGCGCGTCGGCCGCGCGGGAGACGGCGACGCTCGCGGCGAGCAGCATGGAGAGATGAGCCTCGAACCGCGGAATGTCGTCGGCGCGGACGGTCACGCCCGCCGCCATGGCGTGTCCGCCGCCCTTGCTGGCGAGCCCGGCCTCGACGCAGGCCCGGACCGCGAATCCGAGATCGGCACCGGGAATCGATCGGCCCGAACCGGTTGCGCTGCCGTCCGGCCGGATCGCGAAGGCGAAAGCCGGGCGGTTGAAGCGCTCCTTCAGCCGCGACGCGATGAGCCCGACCACGCCCGGGTGCCACGCCGCGTCGCCGGTGACCAGAACCGACCGGGCCGGATCGGAGGTCAGAATGCGGTCCATCTCCGCCTCGGCCTCCATTACGGCCTGTGCCTCGATAGCTTGGCGCTCCCGGTTCAGGCGGTCGAGATCGGCGGCGATCCGAACGGCCTCGGCGGGATCCGCCGTCGTGAGCAGGCGGGCACCGAGGGCTGAGTCGCCGATACGCCCACCGGCGTTGATGCGCGGGCCGAGCACGAAGCCGAGATGCCACGCTTCGGGCGGCTCACTGAGGGACGCGGCGTCGAGAAGCGCCGCCAGCCCGGTGCGACCGCGATGCCGCATCACGGTCAGGCCCTGGGTGACGAAGGCGCGGTTCAGGCCGGCCAGCGGCACCACGTCGGCGATGGTCGCCAGCGCCACGAGATCGAGGAAATCGGTCAGTGCCGGCTCCGGCCGGTTCGGTTCGAAGAATCCTTCCAGCCGCAGGACGCGGCTGAGAGCGACCAAGGTCAGGAACACCACCCCGGCCGCGCAGAGATGGCCGAGGCCGGACAGATCGTCGAGCCGGTTGGGATTCACCACGGCACGGGCGGGTGGCAGGATCTCGCTGGCGGCGTGGTGATCGAGGACGATGACGTCGAGACCTAATTTCTCGGCTCCCGCCAGCGGTCCATGACCGCTGGTGCCGCAATCGACGCAGACCAGAAGGGTCGCCCCGTCGGCGGCAAGGGCCTCGATCGCCCCGATGTTCGGACCGTACCCCTCCGTAATCCGGTCGGGGATGTGGATGGGCGCGTGGAGACCGAGCCCGCGCAGGTAGCCCGCCAGCATCGCCGCGCTCGCGGCGCCGTCCACGTCGTAGTCGCCAAAAACCGCCACGGTCTCGCCGCGTCGCACCGCGTCGGCGAGGCGCCGGGCAGCCGCATCCATGTCGAGCAGCACGTGCGGATCGGGCATCAGATCGCGCAGGCGCGGAGCCAGGAAACGATCCACGTCGTCCGGGACGACGCCGCGGCCGGCCAACACCCGGGCCAGCAGCTCCGGCAGCCCATAGGCCTGGACCATCTTGGCGATGTGGTTCTGACCGACGCCCCCGGCGCAGCGCTCCTGCCAGCGCCGTCCGGTCACGGACGCGGCGACACCCAGGTAAGGCGGGAGTTCGGTGAGGGACGGGGCGCAGGACACGGACGCCACCCTACACCGGGTTGATCACCAAATCCCGCGCAGGTCCGCAACACCGCATCACCGAAACCGCCACAGCTGCAACGCAAAAGGGCGGACCTTGCGGCCCGCCCCGTCGCGACTGCCGGGATGCAGTCTGTCAGAGGGACTTCAGGATGGTGTCGACGACCTTCTTGGCGTCACCGAACAGCATCATCGTGTTGTCGCGGAAGAACACTTCGTTCTCGACGCCCGCATAGCCCGACCCCATGCCGCGTTTGATGAACAGAACGGTCTTGGCCCGCTCCACGTCGAGGATCGGCATGCCGTAGATCGGCGACGTCTTGTCGGTCTTCGCCGCCGGGTTGGTGACGTCGTTGGCGCCGATCACGAAGGCCACATCCGCCTGCGGGAACTCGCCGTTGATGTCCTCCAGCTCGAACACCTCGTCGTAGGGCACGTTCGCCTCGGCGAGCAGCACGTTCATGTGGCCCGGCATACGGCCTGCCACCGGGTGGATGGCGTACTTCACGTCGACGCCTTCCTTCTTCAGCATGTCGCCCATCTCGCGCAGGGAGTGCTGCGCCTGGGCGACCGCCATGCCGTAGCCCGGGACGATGATGACCCGCTCGGCGTTCTTCATGATGTAGGCCGCGTCATCGGCCGACCCCTGCTTGACGGGCCGCGTCTCGACTTGGCCCGAGCCGGCCACGGCGGTGTCGCCGCCGAAGCCGCCGAGGATCACCGAGATGAACGACCGGTTCATCGCGTGGCACATGATGTAGGAGAGGATCGCGCCCGAGGAGCCCACCAGCGAGCCGGTGATGATCAGCGCGAGGTTGCCCAGGGTGAAGCCGATGCCGGCGGCCGCCCAGCCCGAGTAGGAGTTGAGCATCGACACGACCACCGGCATGTCGGCGCCGCCGATCGGGATGATGATCAGGCCGCCCAGCACCAGCGAGGCGAGAACGATCAGCCAGAAGATCGCCTTCGACTCGGTGCCGATGAACAGGGCGATCAGCAGGACGAGGCCCGCCGCCAGCAGCGCGTTGATGAGGTGACGCTGAGGCAGCATGATCGGCTTGCCGGACATCCGCCCGTCGAGCTTGGCGAAGGCGATCACCGATCCGGTGAACGTGATCGCGCCGATGGCGACGCCGAGCCCCATCTCGAATAGCGACTGCTTGTGGAAGTGGCCGTTCTCGATGATGCCGAAGGCCTGCGGTGCGTAGAGCGCGCCGGCCGCCACGAAGACGGCCGCGAGGCCGACCAGGGAATGAAACGCCGCCACGAGCTGGGGCATGGCGGTCATCGGCACCCGCTTGGCGATCACCGCGCCGGCGCCGCCACCGATGCCGAGGCCGAGGAGCACCAGAATCCAGGCGCCGAAGCCGGCCGGCGGATGGCCGACCAGCGTGGTCAGGATCGCGAGACCCATGCCGATCATGCCGTACAGGTTGCCCTGCCGGGAGGTGGTGGGGTGCGAAAGCCCCCGCAGCGCCATGATGAACAGGACGCCGGCGACGATGTAGAGAAGGGAGGAGACGTTCTCTGACACGAGCTCAGCCCTTCTTCTTGTACATGCCGAGCATGCGCTGCGTGACGAGGAAGCCGCCGAAGATGTTCACGCTGGCGAGCACGATGCCGATGAAGCCGAAGAACCGGGCCAGCCCAGTGCCCTTCTCGATGAGCGGCACACCGACGGCGAGGATGGCGCCGACGATGATCACCGACGAGATCGCGTTCGTGACCGACATGAGCGGCGTGTGGAGGGCCGGCGTCACCGACCAGACCACGTAGTAGCCGACGAAGATCGCCAGCACGAAGATCGCCAGCCGGAATACGGTGGGATCGACCGCACCGCCGGTGGCGGCGCTGAGTCCGTGACCCATGCCGTCGGCGATGGCCTGCGCCTGATCGGCGGCGTTGCGCGCCACCGCGGCCGCGGCGCGGGCGGCATCAGCCAGCACGCGCGCCTGATCGGCCGCCTGATCCGGAGGGACGATGACGTTTGCCATTCTGCTACTCCTCTCGGCCGGGCTTCACTGCGCGCCCGCCGGGGCGGCCGTGCCGGAAGCCTTGTTGGCCTCCGACTTGGCCAGACCCACGGAAGCGGCTTCCGAGGCGGCGCCATCGGTCTTGGACTGGAAGGATGCGTGGACGACCGAGCCGTCCCGGGTCAGGTTCGTGGCCTTCACCAACTCGTCGTCCCAGTTGATGGCCAGGGCTTTCGTCTCCTTGTCGATCAGCGTCTCGACGAAAGCATAGAGGTTGCGCGCATAGAGGCTCGACGCCGTTGCGGCGAGGCGCCCCGGCACGTTGACGTGCCCGACGATCTTCACGCCGCGGTCGTTGGTGACGACCTCGCCGGCCTTCGCACCGGCGACGTTGCCGCCGCGCTCGACCGCGAGATCCACGAGGACCGAGCCCGGCTTCATCGATGCCACCATCTCCTCGGAGACGAGTTTCGGCGCCGGTCGGCCGGGGATCAGTGCGGTGGTGATGACGATGTCCTGCTTGGCGATGTGGCCCTTGACCAGTTCCGCCTGCTTGGCCTGGTAGCCGGCCGACATCTCCTTGGCGTACCCGCCCGCAGTCTCGGCCTGCTTGAACTCGTCGTCCTCGACGGCGACGAATTTCGCGCCGAGCGATTCGACCTGCTCCTTGGTGGCCGGCCGCACGTCGGTGGCGGTCACGACCGCGCCGAGCCGGCGGGCCGTCGCGATGGCCTGGAGGCCGGCGACGCCGACGCCCATGACGAAGACGCGGGCTGCCGGAACCGTGCCGGCGGCCGTCATCATCATCGGCATGGCCCGCCCGTACTCTGCGGCGCCGTCGACCACCGCGCGATAGCCGGCAAGGTTGGCCTGGGACGAGAGGACGTCCATGACCTGAGCGCGGGTGATTCGCGGCATCAGCTCCATGGCGAAGCCATCGACGCCCGAATCGGCCATGGCCCTGAGCGCGTCCTCGTTGCCGTAGGGATCCATGATCGCCACCACCGCGGTGCCGCGCTTCAGCTGCGGCAGCTCCTCGGCGCTCGGACGGCGGACCTTCAGGACGAGATCGGCATCGCCCGCGGCGTCCGCCGCGCTCCCGGCGATGAGGGCGCCGGCGGCCTCGTACTCGTCATCCAGGATGCCGGCCTTCCGGCCCGCACCCGCCTGCACCACCACGTCGGCGCCGAGAGCCTTGAATTTCTTGACGGTCTCGGGGACCGCGGCCACGCGCGGCTCCGCGGAATCGGTCTCGGACAGCACAGCGATGCGCATGCGCAGATTCCCCTCGGTAAGCTCGGCTTCTCGAATGCGCGAACCGGCGCCGCTTTTCGAGAGGCGGACCTAAATTATGTTGGTGGAACCGGGCCGAATGTAACTTGCGCCCAATCTAATCGATATCAAAGCATTTGACCCCGCTACATCGGAATGCGCGGGGTCGATCAGCAGGACCGGGCAGCCGAGCGGCCACCACGTCCGCATCAGGCAAAGAACAGGTACAGCAGCAGCAGGATGGCCACGACGAGGGGGCCGCGCCAGCCGACAGCCGGGGCCAGGGCGCCGACCGCTCCCGCCGCACCGGACACGATCACGCCCAGGATGGCCAGAAGCCAAGCTTCGCGGATTCCGCCGATCGCGAGGGCGAGGACCCAGCAGATCACGACGCCGGTACCGATCTCGACGAAGCGGACGAAGCCGCGATAAGTCTGCTCGTGGGTCTTCGCGTCCATCGCCGGGCTGTAAGTGTGCCCGGCCACCGTGTCACTCTCAGCCATCGTGCGCTCGTATCCCTAAGACGCGACTTCTTGCGGTCAGGGTGGGATGTAGCTCAAGCGTCTACCTGCCGCAATCGGACGCACGCAAGTTGATTGGCCTCTCGGTGGATCCCGGGGTGGCGTCAGGCGGGCTCCGGCAGGCGGGCCTCGGCGAGTGCCCTGCCCTGCCGCGCAGTCAACTCATCGAGGGAGAAATGCTCGATCTCCGCCTCGAACAACCGGTGGTAGTTAAGCTCCGACTTCAGATGGAGGAAGACGGCGCCGAGACCCACCGCCGCGCGATCCATGAACACGAATTCCTGCGGCACGGTCACGGGCCCGCGCTCCTTGAGCGCTTGATGCACCTCGAAGGCCTGACGACGGCCATACTCGCCGGGCTTGACGCCGTCCGCGACGGTTCGGGTGCGATCCTCCAGCAGCGGACCGTAGATGAAGCGCGCCCAGATGTTCAGGATCTCGATCTTCTCTCGATCCAGGTCGCGGAAGCCCCACACCTCGTAGGCGTGGACGATGCGAGCCTCGTCGTTCTCCAGCAGGCCGCGATAGAGATCCACCACGCCGCCGACGAAGCGCGGATGGAAGATGCGCACGCAGCCGTAGTCGAGCAGATTGATGCCGGCCGCTTCCCCGCCGTCCGAGAAGACCGTGTAGTTGCCGAGATGCGGATCTCCGTGGATCACCGCGGCGCGGCTGAACGGATGCCACCACGCCTTGAACATCGCCTGGGCGATCCGGTTGCGCACCTCCACCGGTTCCTCGGCAAAGCCCAGGATCTTGTCCCCATCGAGCCATCCGAGCGTCAGGAGGCGCTTGGTCGACAGTTCGGGGAACACCCGCGGCACGCGCACGACGTCGATGTCCTTCAGCACGGCAGCGTAGAGGTCGGCGTGCTTGGCTTCACGTTCGTAATCGAGTTCCTCGCGGACGCGCGCACCGATCTCCTTGGCGATCTCCCGCGTGTCGAGCCAGGAGTTCATCCGGCGGTGCAGCGCGAAGGCGACTTCCAGCTGCTTCAGGTCTGCCTCGACCGCGGATTGCATGTCCGGATATTGGAGCTTGCAGGCGAGCCGCACGCCGTCCTTCGTGCTGGCACGGTGCACCTGCCCCAGCGAGGCCGCCGCGGCAGGCTTCAGGTCGAAGCTGCCGAACCGGGCCTGCCAGCCGCCCCCCAGTTCGGACTGCATCCGGCGCCGGACGAACGCGGCCCCCATCGGGGGGGCGTCGGCCTGGAGCTTCTGGAGTTCGGCGGCGTATTCGGGCGGCAGCAGGTCCGGCACGGTGGCGAGTAGCTGCGCCACCTTCATGATCGGGCCCTTCAGGCCGCCCAGCGCCTGGGCCAGAGCCGCCGCGTTGGTTGTGCCCTCCTTCCCGAACAGGCGCGACATCGCCATGCGGGCGGCGACGCCGCCGACATTGGCTCCCACGCTGGCGTAGCGCCCCGCGCGGGCGGTGAACCGGTTGGCTTCGCGGTCGGTCTCGGCCATCGCTCGATCTGCTTATCTGCTGCTGAGCGGGAGATATGCCGCGCCAGCGCAGGCGCCAGGGGCGTGGGTCCCTGCGCCGCGGGCGCTCAAACGGGCCAGGGCCCCCGGATCCGGCGGCTCTCGCCACCGCGGTCGATCACGTCCGGCCCGCGGCCGCAAATCGGCAGCACAACGATCGCCTGGGAGCGGGCTCGAAGACACGCTCCTCGCGGTGGATCATCCCCGGGAAGGTGGACGTCCGGTTCCACAACCCGGGGACCGGGCGCGACGCGTCAGTCAGGCCTGGCTCTCCATTCCCTCCAGCTCCACGATCATGCCTTCGATCATCCCGAGCCCGATCTGCCAAAAGCCCGGATCCTTCGCGTCGAGACCGAAGGGCGCGAGCAGTTCGCCGTAGGGTTTCGATCCGCCGGCCGAGAGGAGCGCGAAGTAGCGTTCGACGAAGCCCGCCTCAGCCTGGGCGTAGACGCCGTAGAGCGAGTTCACGAGGCAGTCGCCGAAGGCGTAGGCGTAGACGTAGAAGGGCGAGTGGATGAAGTGCGGGATGTAGGCCCAGAACGGCTCGTAGCCCGCGTCCAGCGTGATCGCCGGCCCGAGCGACTCGGCCTGCACCGACAGCCACAAGGCGTTGATCTGGTCGATCGTCAGCTCGCCCTTGGCGCGGGCAAGATGCACCTTCCTCTCGAAGGAATAGAAGGCGATCTGCCGGACCACCGTGTTGATCATGTCCTCGACCTTCGCGGCGAGCATCGCCCGGCGCTGGGTCGTGTCGCTGGTGGCCGCGAGTAGCTTCCGGAAAGTGAGCATCTCGCCGAAGACGCTCGCCGTCTCGGCCAAGGTCAGGGGCGTGGGCGCCATCAGGGCGCCGTTCGGGCCGGCGAGCACCTGATGGACGCCGTGGCCGAGTTCGTGGGCCAGGGTCATCACGTCCCGCGGCTTGCCCTGATAATTGACCAGCACGTAGGGGTGCACGGATGGCACGGTCGGATGTGCGAACGCACCCGGAGCCTTGCCGGGACGGGTCGGCGCGTCGATCCAGCGGCCATCGAAGAAGCGCTTCGCGATGCCGGCCATCTCGGGTGAGAAGGCGTCGTAGGCCGACAGCACCGTGTCGCGGGCCTCCGACCAGGGGATCGTGCGCTGCTCGACCCTCGGCAGCGGCGCGTTGCGATCCCAGTAGGGCAGCGAATCCTGCCCGAACCATCTGGCCTTGAGCCTGTAGTACCGATGCGACAGGCGCGGATACGCGGCCCGAACAGCATCCACGAGGGCCTCGACGACCTCGGGCTCGACGCGGTTGGCGAGGTGGCGGGCCTCGGCCACGTCCTTGAAGCCCCGCCACCGGTCGGAGATCTCCTTATCCTTGGCCAGGGTGTTGGTGATCAAAGTGAACACGCGCAAGTTGCTGCGCAGCACCGTGCTGATCGCGCCGGCGGCCTCCTTGCGGACGGCTCCGTCCGGATCCTGAAGCTTGTTCAGGGTCGGCTCCAGCGGCATCTCCTCGCCCTGGACGGTGAATCGCAGCGAGGCGATCGTCTCGTTGAACAGGCGGTCCCACGCGGCGTTCGACGTGACGGATTTCTCCAGGAACAGCTTCTCGGTGCGATCGTCGAGCTGGTGCGGCTTCTCCCGCCGCAGATCCTCGATCCACGGCGCGTAGCGGGCGAGCGGCCCGTCCGCCATCGCGGCGTTCATCACGGCGTCGTCGACGCGATTCAATTCCAGGGCGAAGAATAACAGGTCGGCAGAGGCGTTCGTCAGACGCTCGCGGGTGTCGCCATAGAACTTGGCCCGCGCCTCGTCGGTGGTGTCACCGGAATAGATTAAGCCGGCGAAGGACATCAGCTTGCCCAGCAGATCCTCGATGCCCTCGTAGGCACGCACCGCCTCGGCGAGGCGCGTCGAAGCATCCGGAGCGCCCGCCATCTCGGCGACGCGACCGGCATAGGATTCGGAGAAGCGGCGGCATTCCTCCTCGGCGCGGGTCATGTCGGCGGAGAACTCGGGAGCGTCGAGGCCGGAATAGAGATCCGACAGGTCCCATTCCGGAAGGTGGCCGAGGTCGGCGGCCTTCGCGGCGGCGCGCGCGGCGCTCACGCCCTCGGGCAGGCGGACGTTCACCGGCGAGGCGGTGGGGCTCGGCATCATGTCGCGCGTTCCTCTCGAGAGGCGAAGGCAGGGGCAGAGGCCCCGTACCCTGATATCGATCGCGTCGCCATGCGTTCAACGCGGCCCGTTGGCTCGTGGACGGGCGTTCCCTGACGAAGCGGCGCAAACGTCGTTAAGCGGCACTTTACGTCTGTCGGTCACCCTCCGGCTCGAAACGAAACACACGCCGATTCGATGCCTGCGCCCGGGGTGAAGCCGGCGTCGCATGCCCGGTTCTCGTGTGCCGTGCAGGGAGCCTTCATGTCCACAACCGTGCTGATCGTGGACGACGATCCGGTCCAACGCCGCCTCGCCGAGGCGGCGGTGCGCCGCTTCGGCTTCGAGCCGCGCATCGCCGAGACGGGGATGGACGCCCTCACCCTCCTCAGATCCGAGGGTGCCGACGTCGTGCTCCTCGACTTGGTGATGCCAGGGCTCGACGGCCTGGGCGTGCTGGCCGAGATGCGCAAGAGCGGCCTCGCCACGCCGGTCATCGTGCAGACCTCCAACGGATCCATCGACACGGTCGTCACCGCCATGCGGGCCGGCGCCGTCGATTTCGTGGTTAAGCCGGCCGGCGCCGAGCGGCTGCAGGTCTCGATCAAGAACGCCCTGCGGGTGGATACGCTCGAGGAGGAGGTCCGCCGCATGCGGCGGAGGGCGTCCGGCGCCCTGTCGTTCAAGGACCTCACCTCCAAGAGCCCCGATATGGAACGGGTGATCCGCCTCGCCGAGCGGGCGGCGAAATCCAGCATCCCGGTCCTCATCGAGGGCGAGTCCGGCGTCGGCAAGGAAGTGCTGGCGCGGGCGATCCAGGGTTCCGGCGACCGACGCGGCAAGGCGTTCGTGACGGTGAACTGCGGCGCGATCCCCGACAACCTGGTCGAGTCCACCTTGTTCGGGCACGAGAAGGGCGCCTTCACCGGCGCCACCGAGAAGCACGCGGGCAAGTTCGTGGAAGCCTCCGGCGGTACGCTGTTCCTGGACGAGATCGGCGAACTGCCGCTGGACGCGCAGGTGAAGCTGCTGCGCGCGCTGCAGGAGGGCGAGGTCGATCCGGTCGGCGGCAAGCGGGCGGTGCGGGTGGATATCCGTCTCGTCTCGGCCACCAACCGTTCGCTCCTCGACCTCGTCAAGCAGGGCAAGTTCCGCGAAGACCTCTATTACCGCCTCAACGTCTTCCCCATGACGCTGCCGCCGCTGCGGGCGCGCCGGGAGGACATCCCCGACCTCGTGCGCTCGTTCTGCGCGCGGTTCGCGGCGGAGGAAGGCAAGCGGGTCCGGGCGATCACCCCGGAGGCGATGGCGCTACTCACGCGCTATCCCTGGCCCGGCAATGTCCGGCAACTGGAGAACGCAGTGTTCCGCGCCGTGGTGCTCGCGGACGCCGACGAGCTGACGGTCGCTGAATTTCCGCAGATCGCCGCGCAGGTCGAGGGTTTCGACGTTCGCATTCCCGCCGCGCCACACCAGCAGACCCTGCCGGCCTATGCGCCCGAGCCGGTGCGCGAGATCGTGCGGGTCGAGGTCCGTGATCCGCACGCCATGTCGCTCGTGGCCGAGGAGACCGGCGAGATGAAGCCGATGGATGTGCTGGAGGCTGAAATCATCCGGTACGCGCTGCAGTTCTACCGCCAGCGCATGTCGGAGGTCTCGCGTCGCCTCGGTATCGGCCGATCCACGCTCTACCGGAAGCTCAAGGATCTGGGCCTCGAAGGTGAGGACAAGTCGGAGGATGCGGCCTGACCGTGGTCCGCGTGCGCTAGCGCACCGGACAAAACCGCGAGCGGCGGCTGCGCTGGACCTCGGACGGCGCTCTCGACCCGCAACGATGACTGGCCGGACCGAGCGATCTGAAGCATTGACCGAAGTGCAACACCGGCAGATCTATCGGTTTATCTTCGAAGACTACGGTTGATGAAAGCCACGCTTGGGCGGATAATCAAGGTATGAGCGTGCGGTTCGGCCGCCGCACCCTGGGAGAACACGATGCGCGTCCCGCGCTCCAGCCTCATGGCGCTGGCCGCCCTGATGACCGGCACGCTGGCTTCCGCCGGTGCGCTCGGCGCCGAGACGGCGGCCCTCGATCTGCCGCCGGCCGAGTCTCCCGCCTCAACGTCGGCCACGCCGCCGACGACGGAACCGGCTGCGACCTCGCTTCCCGACTACAAGCCCGAGCCCCCCGCCCTCGAACCGGCGGCCCCCGTGTCTGCAGCCCCGGTCGCCCCCGTCGATCCGCTCGGCGCCGCCGTCTTCGCCCGCCTGGGGGAGACGGCGCCCCTCCTGCTGCGCCTGACCGGCAAGGAACGCGACGCGATCCGAAGCTTCTACGAAGCGCGCGCCTACAAGCCGCTCTGGGTGGTCGACGGGGCATGGACTGAGCCCGCCAAGGCTGTCGCGGCGCGCCTGGCCGCGTCGGCCGAGGACGGCCTCGATGCGCGCGCCTACCCGGTGCCGACCCTGGCCGAGAAGCCGGACGAGAAGGCGGTGGCCGACGCCGACCTCCGCCTGTCCGCGGCCGTCATCCTCTACGCCCGCGATGCGCGCGGCGGACGGGTCAACCTGACCGCGATCTCGCGTCTGATCACACCCAAGCTCGACCTTCCGTCCGGCGCCGAGGTGCTGGGCAAGCTGAACGAGGCCGGCGGGAAGGCCGGCGACGCGTTGCAGGCCTACAATCCCGCCACGCCGGGTTACGTGGCGCTGAAGACGCGTCTGGCTGCCCTGCGGGGACCGGCGCCTACGTCCGTGAAGGCCCTGCGGCTTCCCGCCGGTCCGGTCCTGCGTCTGGGGATGCGCGACCCACGGGTGCCCCTGCTGCGAACCCATTTCGGCCTCGAATCGCGACCGGCCGCCACGCTCGACCACGGGCCCGGCGAGCCGGAGGAGTACGATGCCGTCGTGGCCGAGGCCGTCACCAAGTTCCAGCGCGGTCGCGGAGTACCGGCGAACGGGGTGCTGAATGTCCAGACGGTCCTCGCGCTGGCCGATGCCGGGCGGTCCAGCCGGCCGACCGGGAGCGAGGCCGAGCTCATCGTCAACATGGAGCGTTGGCGCTGGCTGCCGGGCGATCTCGGGCCGGACTACATCCTCGTCAACGTTCCGGAATACCGCCTGCGCGCCTATCGCGGCGGGACGCTGCGCGACGAGGCGCGCGTCATCGTCGGCAAGCCGGAATCACGCACGCCGCTGTTCTCGGGTCTGATGGAGTACGCGGTCGTCAACCCATCCTGGTACGTGCCACCCTCGATCCTGAAGACCATGGCACCCAAGCTGGCGGGCTACGGCGGGAAGACCTGGGGTGGGTACGAGGTCGTCCGCCGCGGTGGCCACGTCTCGTTGCGCCAGCCCCCGGGGGAGCGCAATGCGCTCGGCTTCATCAAGTTCATGTTCCCAAACCAGCACGCGGTCTACCTGCACGACACGCCGAACCGCTCCCTGTTCTCCGCCGCGAAGCGTGATTTCAGCCACGGCTGCGTGCGCGTGGACGATCCGTTCCGCCTCGCCGACGCGGTTCTGCCGGACTGGTCGCAGGAGCGCCTGAAGAAGGTGATTGGCAAGGGGGAGCGCACCATCCGGCTTCCCGAGAAGCTGCCGGTGCACCTCGCCTACTTCACCGCCTACGTCGACGACTCGGGCGCCTACCGCACCTTGCCCGACCTCTACGGCTACGATGCGCCGATGCGCGCGGCGCTCGGCCTGCCGGGCGGCGGCGGCCCGGCGATCGCCCGTCTGCCCGACGAGGCCCCCCGCAAGGCGGAACGCGCCGCGGCGCCGGCGAAACCACGGGTCGTGCAGCGATCCGCAACGCGCCACCACGCGTCCGACGATTGGGCGAACCGTCGGTACGAGGAGGTGGATACGCCCCGCCGCGCCGTCCGCCGCGCCGCCCGCGCGGACGCCGCTCCGGAATACGGCGAGCCGGGGCTGTGGACCCCGGCACCGCAGCAGCCGGTCTCGCGCGGTTGGTGGTAGCGCCCCCGCCAAACCGCAACTTTCAGGTGCGCATGCGCACAGCCGGGCACGATTTCGCCACGGTGCAGCCTTAGCCGTTTCGATCGAGACGCCCGCCTGACTTCCGCCACGCGCGGCCGCCGGGAGAGGATCAGGACAACCGTGCCGTATCTCCCGCGCGCCTTTCGCCACCTCGTGCTGGCCTTGTCCGGCATCGCTGTCGGCCTGATCGCCGGAACGGTCGAGACCGAGGATGCGGTCGCCAATGGCGACACACGCTCCCTGACGATCCTCCACACGCACACGCAGGAGAGCGCGACCATCACGTTCAAGCGCGACGGTCGCTACGACCGCGCGGCGCTCGACCAGCTGAACTGGCTCCTGCGCGATTGGCGCGTCAACGAGCCTACCAAGATGGATCCACGGCTCTTCGACACGGTCTGGGAAGCCTACCGGCAGGTCGGCTCGAATCAGGCGATCCATATCGTCTCGGCCTACCGGTCGCCGGGCACGAACGCGATGCTGCGGCGGCGTTCCAAGATGGTGGCCGAGTTCAGCCAGCACATGCTCGGCAAGGCGATGGACTTCTATCTGCCGGACGTGCCGATCGACCGGATCCGCGAGGTCGGGCTCCAGATGCAGCGCGGCGGCGTCGGTTGGTATCCGCATGCCGGGACACCCTTCATCCACCTCGATGTTGGGTCGGTGCGGATGTGGCCGCGCATGACGCACGACCAGCTCGCGCGCCTGTTCCCGGATGGCAAGACGGTGCACTTGGCCAGCGATAATCGCCCGTTCCCCCGCTACGAGGAGGCCAAGGCCGAGATCCTCTCGCGGGGCGGAACGGTGGCGGGCATCACGACCCAAATGGCCGGCGGCGAGGAGGAGGACGGCCCCGGCCTGTTCGGCTTCCTGGCAAGCCTCTTCGGCGGCGGCTCCTCCGCGCCGCCACCGGAGCCGGCACAGCCGGCACCGGTCGCGAAGAAATCCCGCCCGGCACCCGTCGTGGCCGTCGCGAGCGCCGATCCGCAGGATCCCGTCGGCGGCCGCGTTGCCCTCGCCTATGCGGCACCGGCCACGGACACCGTGCTGCGCGGATCCCTCCTGGAACGCGAGCAGGCCAAGGGATCCGATCTCCGCGCGGCGGACGCCAAGGCATTGCTGACAGCCGCCAAGCCGAACCCGGCCTTCGACGAGGCCGCGTCCGTGATGGATGCGCCCTTGCCGCCGCGCCGGCCCTCGGATTTCGCCGCCGTGACCGCCGCGATCAACATGCCGTTGCCGCCGCCGCGCCCGATCCAGTTCGCTGCGCTCGGCGGAGGCATGGCCATCCTGTCAGGGTCCACCGAGACCCGGGCGCTCGCCAAGACCATCCTGCCCGAACCTGCGCGCTCGCGCCCCGGCGCTGCGCCGGACGCCGATCCGAAGGTTCAATTGCGCGCGCTCTTCGAGGCGGTTTCGACCGGGCCGGTGGCGGCACCGGCGAGCCGGAACGCGCCTGTGCGCGTCGCCACAACCCGCGTTCGCGACGCAGCGCCCGAGGCCGTCGTGGCGGCCGCCCCCGATCGTGTATCGACGCGATTCA